>Ga0114993_10006734_pt1 | contig 10780 bp, 9 predicted proteins | sample ArcticOcean_MG_C_FD_87042 | JGI IMG/M metagenome (GOLD analysis project Ga0114993, IMG submission 87042) | Marine microbial communities from western Arctic Ocean - ArcticOcean_MG_CB2_150 | ecosystem: Environmental > Aquatic > Marine > Oceanic | place: Arctic Ocean: Canada Basin | collected...
CTTGAGCTGCTCCACATTGTTTTTAGAAGTGGAGCATAGTGGAGCAGTTATTTTGCACCCCACTAATTCTTCACAGTCAGACAACCTCCAAGTAACCCCCACTAATTCTTCACAGAGTCAGAGACACTCCAAGTAAAATCCCCACACATTGTAATGCAAACTGATTAATGTATTTTCCTAAGGGATAATCCATCGTTGAATTATCTCCGGAAGTAATGGTGTTCGTTTTAGGACAGGATCCATATGAAGGTGAACCCTATAAAGGATTGGGGATTACTACAACAGGTTTCGTAAATAGCTTATTAATTGCCAATACGGAAATTCTCACAGATACGATGGCATCATATTAATATAATTCATTACCCTTATACTAAGATATTCTTGAGTACGAGAAATTTAGTCACCACCTCTATGTGGTCCATTTTGGCTAATAATTGGACTTAATTTATTGCGTGGAAATTCAACAAATTCGGGTTATTTGAACGCAAAATATGTTTTTATGAGAACTGATGAATTTTTTAATTTTATATAAGCCATTGATACAATTTATCTTATTATCCTTATTATGCACGCCATTATTTGCGGCATGCCAGATGCAGATGGTAGAATAATAGTTGCGGTGTAACATAACTAAAAATGAACACGAGCATCTATTTAATTTTATAAACTGGAGACAAAACATTATGAAAAAGCAAATAGTTGCGGTGTAACATAACTAAAAATGAACACGAGCATCTATTTAATTTTATAAACTGGAGACAAAACATTATGAAAAAGCAAAAAGTTATATTATTTACGACAGCTGTTTTGGCAGTTTCGGTCGCAATCACGATGCCAATGGGAACGGCCCAAGCGGGTGAACTACGTGTTGGGTATACAGAAGATGCATTAACGCTTGATCCAGCAAACCATCGCGCCCGGACCACACAAACGATCATCCGCAATATGTATGATGGACTTGTAACACGTGATCCGAATATGAAGGTTGTGCCGCAGGCCGCGGAATCGTGGAAAGCAATTGATCCAACAACCTATGAAGTTACCCTGCAAAATGGGATTACGTTCCATGATGGATCACCAATGACATCTGAAGACGTTAAATATACCTTTGATCGCCTAACGAGAGACGGTGCCATTGGAGGACAAACGAGCCCGCGTAAGAGTTTAGTTGGCCCCGTAAAGGAAGTTCAGATTGTTGATGGTCGCACAGTTCGGTTTATTCTTTCGAGCCCTTGGCCACAGTTCATGGCATTTTTGACTTTACATGAGGTTGTTAGCAAAAAATTTACTGAAAAAGTCGGCGCCGATGGTATGAGCAAAAGCGTTATGGGTTCAGGTCCCTACAAACTTGCAAAATGGCGCAAGGGCGAATCCGTTATTATGGAACGCTTCGACGGCTATTATGGTGGGTCACAAGATTTGAAACCTGTTGGCAAAGCCTGCTCTGAAACGGTTATCTTTAAGACAATTCCGGAAAACGCATCTCGTGTTGCCGCCTTACTTGCTGGTGATGTCCACATCATCAACGATCTTCCACCACATTCGGTTAAGCAGGTTGAAAACAATGCAAATACCCGAGTGATGACGGTCAATGGTACCCGTTCAACCTTTATGGCTTTGAATACCCAAAAGAAGCCGTTCAATGATATTCGGGTTCGCAGAGCGGTTGCATATGCGATTAACCGTCAACTCATTGTCGATAAAATTCTGGGTGGTAAAGCCACATTGATCAATGGTATTTTGGGGCCAGACGCCTTTGGCAAAAACAAAAACCTGCCGGCATACGAGTTTGACATTGCAAAGTCAAAGGTATTGCTTGCAGAGGCGGGATACCCGAACGGTCTGGATGTAACACTTGATGTAACTGGCAAAGACAAAGATATAGGTCAAGCGATAGCATCGTTAATGACAAAAGCTGGAATTCGTACAAAGGTTGTGGTTGGTGAATCTTCACAATTAACAGCCCGTTTCCGTACCAAAGGTAAGCCGATTGATGGTCAAATGTATTTGACGTCATGGGGTAATGGATCGCTTGATCCAGTTGGTATCTTTGTTCCAACACACCGCACGAATGATCGCGGTAACTCGTCTGGCTATAGCAACTCAACTGTAGATAAATTGTTGGATGCAGCAAACACTGAAACAGATCAAGCCAAGCGGGCTGGTTTATATTCGCAAGCAGAAGCGATTGTAAACAAGGATCTTCCGAAAGTGTACTTGTGGGTTGCACAAGATCTGTATGGTGTATCCAACCGCTTAAGCGGTTGGCAGCCAAGTTCCGATGGTCGCATCAATCTTCATGATGCGTGTGTGAAATAAGATCGCTAGATTAGCTGGGGAGGCTGAAGTGAATTTTGGTAAATTGATCGAACGGCTTGCCCAATTAATTCCTGTATTACTAGGGGTTATGGTTATCGTGTTTTTCATGATGGCCTTAACCCCCGGAGATCCGGTCGATATAATGATCGGAGAACAACCAATTAGTGCTGAGCAAGAGGCAAATTTACGTCATGATATGGGACTTGATTTGCCTCCTGTTGAACGTTTTATTAAATTTCTTGGAAATGCGGTTACAGGTAATTTTGGCCTAAGTTTTTTCCACCGCAGACCTGTTATTGATGTTATTGCAGAACGGCTTCCGGCAACCATCGAGCTTAGTCTTGTTTCAATAATACTGGCAATTTTGACATCCATACCTTTAGGTGTTCTTGCGGCAGTTAAGAAAAATACAATATTCGACAGAGTTTCGACTGTCGGTTCTCTGTTTGGTGTTTCCTTGCCGGGGTTCTGGTTTGGCATTCTTCTTCTTATGCTGTTCGCGGTCCATTTACGCATCCTTCCTGTCTCTGGGCGGATCGGGTATGCATATGAAGTAGATGCAGTAACTCACCTGCTTCTAATCGATTCCCTGATTGCCGGACGGCTAGATACATTCGCCAATGCGCTATCTCATCTGTTTTTGCCAGCTTTGACTTTAGGTCTGCCCATGGCTGCAATTCTAATGCGTGTGACTCGGACATCGATGCTAGAGGTCATGAGTCAAGACTACATTATTTTCGCCGAGGCAAAGGGCATTAGTCGGACCAGGATTCTCATTCGACACGCCCTTAAAAATGCGCTTATTCCGACGGTTACAGTAGCAGCCCTTGAAACGGGCTCCTTGCTGGGCGGAAATATGATTGTAGAAACTGTATTCGGGTGGCCAGGATTAGGCCGCTTGGTCGTCGAAAGTATTTTCGTTCATAATTATCCATTGGTCCAAGCCGCTGTTCTATTTTATGCGGTCACTTATGTGTTCCTCAATTTCTTTGCGGACATCCTCTATACAGTTCTTAACCCTCGGGTTAAGTTATGAGTGAAACCATTAGTAAAATTTATGTTGAAGATAAATCCCCACTCCGTCAGAATTTAAAGCTTTTTCTATCTAGCAAATTGTCAGCATTGGCCACAGCTTTTGTTTTCCTATTTGTAGGGATGGCTATTTTTGCACCATGGATTGCGCCCCACGACGCGAATGAAACGGATCTCTTTTTAAGACTTCAACCACCAGCTTGGATCGAAGGAGGTGACATCTCTTATCTACTGGGCTGTGATGGTCTAGGACGAGATATCCTGTCACGTATCATTTATGGGGCCCGTATTTCAATCTTTATTGGCGTAGCGGTTATAGTTATCGCGACGGGTATTGGCATTATTGCTGGGTTGTCGTCTGGTTATCTTCGGGGCTGGGTTGATATCACGATCTCTCGGTTGGTTGATATATTGCTCGGCTTTCCCTATTTGATTTTCGCTATTGCTCTGATCGCGATGATCGGGCCCGGACTTCAAAATATTATTTTGGTCCTGGTCTATAAGGAATGGGTTATCCCATGTCGGGTTGTGCGGGGTGAAACGCTGGCAGCTCGCGAAGTTGAATATGTTGAGGCGGCTAGGGCCCTAGGCGGATCAAGCCTACATATTATGCTGCGTGAAATTCTACCAAACATCCTATCTCCTGTGATTGTTGTCTCAACCATTCGGATGGCGCATGTAATCATTTTGGAAGCAAGCCTGTCGTTCCTAGGCCTTGGCGTACAGCCACCAACCGCATCGTGGGGATCAATGGTTGCGGATGGACGCGAATTTATGCTTGAAGCATGGTGGGTCAGCACGTTCCCCGGCTTGGCAATCCTGCTGTTGGTTTTGGCAATTAATGTTGCTAGCCAGGGGCTGCGAGATGCCTTTGATCCAAAATTCCATGATTAGGGGCATGAAATGACCGAAGCTCAACCCATCTTATCTATATCTAATTTACAAACTCGTTTTGCTACGCGCTATGGACTGGTTACAGCTGTTGACGGCGTTTCACTTGATGTAATGCCTGGTGAATGTGTTGGCGTAGTTGGTGAATCTGGGTCTGGTAAAAGTGTGACGTTTGCAAGTGTTATGGGTTTGATAAAACCCCCCGGCTGGATCGATGGCGGTTCAATCAAGTTCGAAGGTCAGGAATTGGTTGGCATGAGCGAACGTAGTTATCGTTCTTTACGCGGTAAATATATTGCCATGACCATGCAGGATGCATTGACCGCCCTCAACCCTGCTTTGACGTGTGGCTTTCAAATTATGGAAGTCCTTTTGGCACATGATAGCCAAATATCTGGCAGTGCCCGCAACCGTATACGCGAAGCCCGAGCCCGTGTCATAGAAATGATGATGTTGGTCCGAATTCCATCTCCTGAAACCCGTCTCAACGATTATCCACATCAATTTTCCGGTGGGATGCGGCAACGGATGATGATCGCCATTGCTCTTGCGTGCCGCCCCAAATTACTTATTGCAGATGAGCCAACAACCGCATTGGATGTAACCATTCAAGCGCAAGTTTTGGAATTGATCACCGATATAAGACAAACATTGGGTATGAGCGTCATATTGATTACCCATGACCTTGGTGTGGTTGCTGAATATTGTGACCGCGTTGCTGTTATGTATGCCGGGCAGGTGATTGAATCCGGACCAACCAAGTCTGTTATTGGCCAGCCTTCACACCCTTATACGCAAGGTCTGTTACGTTCAATTCCGAATTTAGCGAATCTTGATAAACGGATACGCCCCATTGAAGGCCAGGTTCCAGAATTGATCGATCTAACGCCGGGATGTCGGTTCATAGGGCGTTGTGATGTACGCGAAGAGGCATGCACCCAGCGCGTAGAAATGAGAAACATAGGTCAAGGTCGCACTGTTCGATGCATCCAGCCCAAAGGAAATGTACAATGAATAAGGCAATGAAATGTACAGCGGGAACTGCAGAACAGTACGTTCTTTTACAAGTCAATAATCTTGTTAAGCACTATGATTCAAGAAGCGGTCTTTGGGGGAAGATTACCGGAAACCCTGGATCACTTGTACAGGCCGTTGATGGTGTTTCACTTACAATAAATCGTGGCGAGACGTTAGGGCTGATTGGAGAAAGCGGATGCGGTAAAAGCACATTGGGGCGTGCCATTTTAAGACTACACGAGCCGACATCGGGATCCGTTACTTTCGATGGTACGGACGTTACGAAATTGGATGCTGACAGTCTTAAAAAGATGCGGCGGCGGATGCAGATTATTTTTCAAGATCCGTACGCATCTCTAAACCCACGCAAGACGATCGAAGATATTATTGGCACGGCTTTACGATTGCAAGGGGTAGCCAAAAGTTCGGATATTCGGGGGTGCGTTACGCAATTACTTGAAAACGTAGGACTAAAACCAGATCACATGACAAGGTTTCCTCACCAGTTCTCAGGTGGGCAACGCCAGCGTATTGGAATTGCCAGAGCGTTGGCGCTTAACCCTGAATTTATTGTTTGCGACGAACCAGTTTCAGCACTTGATGTTTCCATTCAGGCACAAGTGATCCAATTGCTTGATGACTTGAAGCGTGAATTGGGTTTAACTTATCTGTTCATCTCTCACGATATTTCAGTGATTGGATATATCAGTGATCATATTGCTGTTATGTATCTGGGTGACATAGTCGAAACAGGACCTACGAAGCAAATTCTAACAGACCCTCAACATCCTTATACCCAAGCCCTTCTTTCTGCTGTTCCTAGGGTGGATGGTTCTGGCACTGGTGATCGTGTAAAACTGACAGGCGATTTACCCTCACCAATTAATCCACCCAAAGGCTGTAAATTTCATACCCGCTGCCCTTATGCCAAAGATGAATGTCAGCTTAAAAAACCGGAACACCACGAATTGAAAAATGGTTTAACTGTGGCCTGTCATTTGGTGACCGGAAATTAGTCATGAAGTTAATGCCTGCTACACCAATCATTTTAATCGGTTCTGCATGGGACCGTGGTTTCCAACAGTCGCTTCGAAAACCTGAACTGAAACGGGAGTTGTGTTTAGCCGTGAAAGAACGGCTGGACATGATGCGGAACAAACTAAACGATCCACATATAAAGTCCTTCCTAAATAAGCAGTTAAATTTCACGAAAAAATATTCGCCTGAAAGCCTTGATGAAATCAAAGGAATCGCAGAAGGCTATGGTCTTTTATCTGACGATTTATTCACCTACCTTCATCTTGGCGTTATTGATGACTACATTGGGCAGGAAGACGGTTGCAGTGTTTTTGCTTTTGAAAATACATCCTCAGGCCCTATTTTAACAAAGAATAGAGATTACCAGGGGGCGCACAAAAAATTACAACAAGTCTTTCTTTCATCGGACCCCGATTGGGGCGGAAGACAGTGCTTGTTTGTTGGTAGTCTAGGTAGTCCAGGTGCCTTTTCAAGTGGTATGAACAGTGATGGACTGGCGATAGCGGATAATCGAATTGGCTGGTCGCAGCCCGGAATTGGTTGGTTACGTTATTTTTTAATGACTAAAATATTGACGGATTCTGGAACAGTTGAAGAAGCGTTAAACCTTATCAATAGTGTTGAGTTAGTTGGCGGGGGCTCCATTGTTATGGCAGATAAATCCGGCAATCTGGTGTCGGTCGAATTAGGGCACGGTCGGGTTTATGTGGATAGGGGTATGGGTGGTTTCGTTTCACACACTAATCATTATCAAGATCCAGAGCTTGCCAAGTACGCGACCCATACCCAGAGTGACCCACTGTCAGCAAGTTCACTTGGGCGATTGGATAAAATAAATACAGACCCAAAATGTCATGATAATACTGTTGAATTAAAGTCTGTTTCTGATCTTTTAAAATCACATGAGTCTGCAGATAGAGCGCTTTGCCGTCACGGTATTGATGGTGATTCTCTGACGATATCATCTGTGATTTTCTGTTGCAAAACACAAGAACTCTATTTTTGTCCTAGTTTACCCTGTGAAAACGATTGGCAAGTCTATACACTTAACCAGAAGTTGGTTTAGAAAACTAGGAGTGGAAAATGGTATATCAAGGTTTTTTAGTTGGAGAACACGAAAGCATTGTTGAAACCCGGCGCTTAATCTCCCGTGTAGCAAAAAGCAAAGCTAGGACAGTTGTTATTTATGGAGAAACAGGTACGGGAAAAGGTATGGTTGCCCACTTGTTACACGAGCACTCTACACGCTCAGACAAGGAATTTATTGATGTAAACTGTGCAGCTATTCCTGCCAATTTGATGGAAAGCGAGCTTTTTGGGCATGAGAAAGGGGCATTCACTGGGGCACTCAGTAAAAAAACTGGGCTTGTTGAAGCGGCAAATGGTGGCAGCATATTCTTTGATGAGATCAGAGAGTTAGATCCTGTTTTACAAGCAAAGCTATTAAGTCTATTGGATACACAAGAGTTTCGTAGCGTTGGGTCTGTCAAATCCAAGAAAGTAGATGTCCGTTTTATTGCCGCGACGAATAAAATACTATCTGGTGAAGTCCGTGCCGGAAAGTTTAGGGATGATCTTTATTATCGCCTACAAGTCGTCGCTATCAATATACCGCCCCTGCGTGACCGTGGCGACGATGTATTGCTTCTTTGCGAGTATTTTATGCGCAGGCTCAACACTAGATACGAGAGAAATATTCGTGGAGTAGAGTCCGCTGTAGAGGATATTTTTCGTTCCTATCATTGGCCGGGAAATGTCCGTGAACTTGAAAATCTTTTGGAACGAATTTTTATTCTCGAATCTGAAAATCATGTATTAGCTCGCCACATCCCACCTAGAATTATGCGTGAAGTTGAAGAAGGGTTCGGAACTATGTACCCAGAGGATCTGTCAGATGATATTTTCCAGAAGAATAGTGAAGCAATTGAGAAATTTGGCTTTTACGATGCAACTTCCTCATTCCAAAAACAATTGATCAAAAAGGCTCTTTTTAGCAGTAATGGGGGCATCACTCGTGCCGCAAAAATACTTGGCATGTCTCGGCATGCCCTGCGCCACCAATTAAAAAAATTGAGCATATCGAAGTAGCTGCGTGCCAACGGCGCCAATTTGCGTACAAATAACGCATATCTAAAAAAAGACGTCACAAAAAAAATCTAAAGTATTGAATTTAAGCTATTAAATCTTTAAATCTCGAGTGGCACGGAAGAAGCACTTTTTACGTAGGAATTGCTCGCATTGGTGATACAAACAACAAAGTGATAATTATGGAATCGACGAAGATTATTTGCCCGAACGGGCACTTAGGATTTGCTCCCTTGAAAACAGCTAGTTTTAGAATTGGTGTTGAAGCCAAGCCAGATTTTATCGCATGCGATTCTGGAAGCAATGATGTTGGCCCTGGGCCTCTGGGTTCAGACACTTCTACCAGCCCCCTTGCTTGGCAGACCCATGATCTTGAAGAAATGTTGCTCGCCGCTAGAGAGCTTGGCGTTCCTATGGTGATCGGTTCCGCTGGCGACACCGGAACGAATAGCCGGGTCGACCTTTTTGTTTCAATTATTCAAGACATTGCAAAAAAGCATCTTCTTCCAAAATTTAAAATAGGTTATTTTTATTCTGAAGTGGACAAAGAATATCTCCGAGCGAAAATGCAAAAAGGGACCCCGATCAACGGTCTTGATGAGCGCCCCGAATTGACCGAAGCTCAGCTTAATGCGACAGATCGTATTGTTGCCATGGCAGGGGTGCATCCATTTAAGGTGCTTTTAGATCAAGGTGCAGATGTCATCATTGGAGGCCGCAGTTCCGATAGCGCGATTTTCGCAGCCTCAGTTATGAGCCGTGGACACTCAGAGGCTGACGCATACTACCTTGGCAAGGTCCTAGAGTGTGCCTCTTTTTGCGCTGAACCCTACGGCGGTAAAGAGACTGTTTTGGGTGAGGTTAAATCTGGTGAAGTACTGGTAACGGCGATGAGCCCCGAACAACAATGCACAGTCGCATCCGTTGCCGGGCATGCCATGTATGAACGATCTAACCCCTATCACGAATTTGTGGCTGGTGGCATGTTGGACATGACGAAATGTAAATATGAGCAAGTTAATGAAAAAACAACTCGGATTTCAGGGCAAGAGTTTATTCCGGCTGAAGAATTTAGAGTCAAACTGGAAGGTGCTGGGAAAACCGGTGAGCGGTTTATTGGGATCGCAGGTATTCGCGATCCGTACACAATTGAAAATGTCGATAAAGTGATTGATTGGGCAAAAACACAAGTTAGGGACAAATTCGGTGATAATGGGTACGAGCTTCATTACAATGTCTATGGCAAAAACGGTGTGATGGGTGATTTGGAACCAATTAAAGAGCATTCGTCGCACGAGCTTTGTATTGTTGTTCAGGCTGTTGCTCCGACGGCAGAAATAGCTGAAGAAATCTGCATGACTGGAACACGCCAAATGTTTTATGCGCGTCTTGAAAATGTCAAAGGAACGGCAGGATCTGTTTCCTTTGTCCTTGATGAAGTAGTTCAAACCAGTCCGGCATATGTCTGGACGCTGAACCATACCATTGCAGTTGAAGACTCTCTGGAGTTATTCCCGACACATATGACAGAAGGAGGTGTTTGACATGAGTGCCAATCAAACAACCCGCAAATTGACGGATTTGGCTAAAACCATTCGCAGTAAAAATGCCGGCGTTGATAAAATTACGTTCGATATCATTTTTAGCGACCACGACAATTACGAGCTTGTTAAAAACAGTGGTTCACTGACCAGAGAAACCATTTGCGCCCTTTATGGAATTGAAGATAAGCGTATTTCTGATTTTGTTGAATTTGATCCTGCATTTGCAATTAAGTTTACAATCTACCGTGAAAGACCAAGTGGCTCCGCCGGTGATCCAGATATTTTTGGTGCGCAACAATACGCTCCACTGCTTGGCCTAGATATAGCTATTCCCGGAAATTAACTCAATCAATCACTATATCACTTCTCTGAAATTACGCTGAAGCTCATTCACCCCGTCCGCTCAAAAAGCTCTTCCACTGCTGCCTTGCAAGACTTAAAAATAATCCGAATAGTTAAACCTGAGAGTGTAGAGCCTCACTAGAACGTCCTTTCCGTTAACCTTGCAAACAATCTTCAGCCTCAATCTATTAAAGACTTACCCAGCTAGCTCAGGGCCTGTAATGCTTCTCCTACTTCTTAGAGCTCCCACTAATAACTGAGCGCCATCTTCTCCTACAAGACTCACAAGCTGAGCATTGAGTTCTTCAATAGATTTATGTTTAACTGTTTCGTGTCTATCAACTGGCCTGAAGTTTTTTTTGACTCCACCCCGCATTCACTTATTTTTTTAGAACCTCAATCTGGTCAGGTTTGAGATGAATAGTATTCTAGTCTTTAGATAGCCATCATGTCATCGCTCAAAAGAGGCTTAAAACGCCTTCTAATGCAATATTGGTCAGCCTTAAATGTTA
>Ga0114993_10006739_pt1 | contig 10778 bp, 12 predicted proteins | sample ArcticOcean_MG_C_FD_87042 | JGI IMG/M metagenome (GOLD analysis project Ga0114993, IMG submission 87042) | Marine microbial communities from western Arctic Ocean - ArcticOcean_MG_CB2_150 | ecosystem: Environmental > Aquatic > Marine > Oceanic | place: Arctic Ocean: Canada Basin | collected...
CTTTTAAAAAGTCTTTTAGTTCAAATGGATTTAAGTCTGTTTCTAAAGAAACTATTAAATTATTATTCATAATTTTTTTTTCTCACTTTAAAAGTAAATTTTTATAATCATCAGAAATTCTTTTTTCTTTTAAACTTTCATTACCCATTAATGGTAGATCAATTATTTTAATATTATTTGATGGGCAGCTTTCCTCAATTAAATAGTTAAAAATTTCTAAATTTTTTTCTTTAAACGATGTGGAATTTTTGGATAAAGAATTGCTCATAAAAAAGTCACAACATATCGAATTGATTTCAATTTGTGTCTCTTTCCTAATTTGACTAATTTTTTTAAATATACTTTTATTTAAAATTGGATTATCTTTTATATTCTCGTCTAAGACCCACTCTATTAATTCAAAACCAATTTCTTTTGCCAAATAAAATTCTTTTTCCCATGTATTAATTGGAAATGACTGAATTCTCCCATTAAGAGGTTTTGATAGTCGTCCCTGCATTATTCCTATTCTTGAAGTCATATTTTTATATATATTTATAAATTTTTATGATTTTTATCATGCCAATCAATTACATCTTTTATAGAAAAAAGAAAATTTTTTTTTCCAAAATGATTGCAAATTTTATTAATATATAAATAGTCATCCTTTGTGTTAATTTCAAGAACAAGGTCTGGACGTGATATATTTTTTGGACATTTAATAGTTCCTATTTTAAAATTAAATTTTTTATTTTTCTTGCCGCTACCATAGTGATAATAATTAGTAGCTAAATGCTCTTTTTCTTCCCTGGTTTTTTGAGATTTCCAAATTTTTTCTAGAGATTTAAATGTGAATATTTCAACTCCAATACCGTCTGGATAACCATTTTTCATGAAATTAATAATATTTGATGAAAAATCATTTTTGCTCTTTATGTGATAATTTATTATGCGATTATACTCAGAAGGTTCTGGAAATGGATTATCTGCAGGTAACCTTAATATGTGTTTTGCATTTAAGTTTTTTACGGCATTATAGTATCTATCTACACAATTATTTGTCGATCCTCTAAAAATTTGAACATTATACTTCTTAGCAACATTAACTAAAAAATTATCATCTTTTCTTTTTGTCGTAGCTATAATTATTTTATTTATTTTTTTAATTGTTTTTACTCTTTGTAGAATTCTTTCTATCATAGTAATACCGCATAATTTTTTTTTTATCTTGCCAGGCAACCTACTTGAATTAGATCTTGCTTGAATAACTAAAACTAAACTATTACTTTTCATTATTAAAAATAATTAATTACTTTTTTAATTTTTTTTATATCTGCGTTTCTAAATTCTAAGATTTTATATGTTTTTATAAAAAAAGGATCATTAATTATTTTCCAATACCAGGTTTTTCTTTTTAAAGGCAAGTGTTGATCTTCTTCTCCATTATTATGACTTAGCTCAAGTGCAACAACATAAGGTTTTATAAGGTCAACAAAACTGTTCTTAGAGAATTTAAAACCTCTTGAGGCTAAATTTAAATGTCCAATATTTAAATTAATACCTAAGTCTTGAGGTTTAAAGTGCTTAAAAAGTTTTTTGTACTCCTGTGGTGTCTGCATCAATAAAAGATGTTTTTTTTTAAAAGAACCCTCTGTTTCAATTGCTACCTTAACCTTATTTTTTTTCGCAAATTTAACAATTTTCTTCAATGCATTTAGCATTAAATTAAATGCAACATTGTAATTTCTTTTTTGAATTTTATTATTCCAAATAAAATCATAGTTTTTTTTAGAATTGCTTGCTGTAACTGGGTCAAAAATAATCCTGGATGGAAAGTATATAGTTTTGAGTTAGTAGCTTTACAAAATAGAATAGCTTTTTTCACATGTCTAATACTTAGATTTCTAATAAGCCTATTTGCAGATGCAATATTTACTACAAAACTCTTTTTAGGTATTGGAAAATAATTATGAACAATAAAATTAAGTTTATATTTTTTTATTATTTTTTTAAAATTTTTTTCATAACAATGGTTAGAACCAAGTTCAATATTTGAAATATTAGCTTTTTTACAAATTGATAAAACTTCACTAATTTTAGAGTCATTTTTAGCAAATGTTGTTGAAACAAAAACATTTTTTAAATTTTTCATTTACTTAAACATTTTTTTACTTAAAATTTTATTTGCTTGAATATCCACCGTAGTTCTTTTCCCAATTATCTTTTTGAAATCAGTTGGTGGTATACCATAACCTGGTCTTTTTGCTGTTAGATGTTTAAATAAAATTTTTTGATTTTTTTTTAAATTAAATGTTGTAACTATACTCTTCCTAAGTTTTTTTCTGTTTTCCTTTTCGCAATTTAAAACCCTCTTATTGTCATTTCCTAAAATTATTTCAGTTTGACGAATAAGGTTAACTGTTCTTTTTAGTTCTTTAGGGGAAAGTGACATTCTATGATCTGGTCCTTTTAATTTTTTACTAATTGTAAAATGTTTTTCATAAAGATTAACTCCTAGTGAGGTTGCAACTACTGGATTAATAAAGTTTTCAGTATGATCTGAATATCCAATTAAGCATTTTTTAGAAAATAAATTATTAAATTTATTTATTACTTTTAAATTTGAGTCTTTAGATTGTGTTGGATAACTTCCAGTACAATGCATTACAGCAAGTTGTTTAACGCCTTTATTCTTTAAAAAATTTACAGAACTTATAACTTCTTGCTCGGTGCACATAGCGGTAGATAGAATTATAGGTTTATTTTTTCTTGAAATATGTTCTAATAATTTAAAATTATTTGTGTCTGTAGAAGCTATTTTATATGCAGGCATATCAAATTCCTCAAGAAGATCTGCACTTTTTTCATCATAGGGCGTGCTTAAAAAAATTATTCTTTTTTTATTAGCGTATTCAATAAGTTCATCTAACATTTCTCTTGATATTTCCTGGGTTTTGAGTAATTGCATCCATGTTTGCTTTTTATCAGAACCGGTTGTTTCAATATGATATTGTGATTTTGGGGCCTTTGGCAAAATAATTTCATCAGCAATAAAATTTTGAAATTTAACTGCATCTGCGCCAGCTTGAACTGCAATATCAATTAATCTTTTTCCTAATTTTACTGAACCATTATGATTAACTCCTGCTTCTGCAATAAAAAAAACAGGATGATTTTTTCCAATATATTTATTTTTAATTTTTATTGTATTCATCTGTTAAATCTTTAGGTATGAAATCAAAATACATCTTATATTTTTTTTTGTTAGTATATTTTGAGTGAACGTTTTCTGCGAATGGTGAGTAAAGTGAAAATTTAAAACCATGGATCATGACATAAGGTCTAAAATCTTTCATATAACAAGCTCTAATTTTCCTTAGCAAAGTTTTGTATGAGATAAAATTTTCTGCTTCATAAAACTTTTCCATTCTTTTTCGATTTGAAACTTTCTTACTCCATTTTTCATTTTTTGACTTTAAAATCATTTTTTTAAGGTTTTCTGGATCTTTTTTTAAAGATGTAAAAATTTTTATTGCCTGTGTTAACATATTACTATGAGTTTTGTTTAAAAGTGATTGTAAGCTATATTTTTTTTTGATTTTAAATCTTCTAACATTTATAATTTTACCATGATCTATTTTTTCATTAATCAAGTGAGCTGTGGACCCGTAAAATTTTTTATTATCAAATAAAGCGTAATTAATACATCCCATTCCTCTATAATTGGGTGTGCTCGGATGAAAGTTTATAGCTGCATACTTTACGTTTTTAATTAAGTTTTTTTTAAAAATGTAAAAATTCCTAAACGAAACTATATAATCAAATTTACTTTTTAAAACATAATCTGAAAATTTTATTTTTTCTTCGGGATGTTTCGACCAGACTACTATAAGTTTATTAGAGTTTTTTTTGAAAAATTTAATCAAATGACTCACTGAATGATCATTTTTTCTCCCTAACAATAATATTTTATCAAATTTTTTTTTCATTTTTTTTTAAAAATAGTCTCAATTGATTGCATATATAATTTATTTTATCATTTGATAAGTTTGGACTGCTAGGCAGGTGAAATGAAAACATTGATTGAGAAATTGAATTTAAATAATTTTTTTTGTTAAACATTTTTTTAAAGTGTCTGGCTTCATGAACAGGTTTAACCATTGGTCTTGCATCAACTCCTTTGGATTGTAAGAAGTATATTAAGCGATTACGCATTTTTTTATTTTTTGTTTTTAGTCTTAAAGCAATTAGCCAGCTTACTGGTGTGCACCATTTTTTATAACTTCGCATTTCTATTTCTTTTAAAAAATTAAGTTTTTTATTATATTTATTTTCTATAAACTTTCTTCTTTTTAGTATTTTGTTTATTGATTCCAATTGCGAAACCCCTACTGCGGCTTGCAAATTTGTCATTCTATAATTGTAACCCAAATAGTTATGATTATATCTTTTAATAATATCTTTCGTTTGACTAAAAGCGTGGTCTCTCAAAAGTCTAGCTTTGTCTGCTACAACTTTTGAATTTGTTAGTACAGCGCCTCCTTCTCCAGTAGTTATAATTTTATTAGCATAAAAACTAAGAGTTGAAACATGCCCAATAGAACCTAAAATTTTACCTTTATATTTACCTCCAATACTTTCAGCATTGTCTTCGATTACCTTCAAATTATATTTTTTTGCTATTTGCATAATTTCATCCATTTTGGCAGCGTGTCCAAATTGATGGACTACTATTATTGCTTTGGTTCTTTTTGTTATATTTTTTTTTATTTTGCTCGGACAAATAGTGAGTGTTTCTGGGTCTATATCAACTAACTTTAATTTAGCACCACTTAAAACAATCATATTAGCTGGAGCTATAAATGTAAGATCAGGGCAGATAACTTCATCGCCATTTTTAATTCCTAATGCTTTCAAACTAATATGTAATGCTGCGGTACAACTTGAGGTTAATATACAGTGTCTAACTTTATGATAAGCAGATAATTTTTTTTCTAAAATGTTAATATATTTACCTTGGCTCGAAATCCAATTAGTTTTGATGCAATCCATTAAGTATTTTTTTGCATTTGGATTCAAAACGGGTTCAGATATGGGTATAAAAGAAAATTTTTTCATTTATAAATTCACAGTACTATAATGCTTTTATAATTTCATCTCTCAATATTTTAAAACTTTTGTTGTTTAAAGATTTATAATAAAACTTTTCAACAAAATTTTTAATTTCTTCAGAAGTATCATATTTATTTTCAAGGTCGATATAACTTTTTTTCAATAAATTATTTACTTTACAAATGATAAACATGTTTTTTTTGTTTTAAATTCACTATTAAATTTAAGCTCTTTAAAATTTGATAGGCTTTTTATTAATTTTTTTAGGAAATTTTACAATTTTTTTAATCATATGTTAATTTAAGCTAATATTAAAGTTGTTCTATAATAACATCTTTAATTAAATCAAAACCTTTTTTTCCTGATTTGCTTCGATAATATTTTTGAGTAAATTCTTCAATGTTTTTGGATTCATCATATTTACCATTAATTATATCATTAACACGATTATTTAAACTTTTAAGGTCGCTTGCTATCAAATTAGTTTGATTTAATGGGTATTCTTTAGAAGTAATATAACTTTCATTATCATATAAAATAATCTTTTTTCCTGCGGATAAAGCCTCTTCTACAATTGATGTTCCTTTTCCAATTATCAAGTCTGCTATATTGGCAAGATCGTAAGAATTAAATTTTTTTAAATTTTTTTGAATTTCTATATTTTCTGTATTTTCAACTTCTTTTTGTAAACTTAAAGGTAAAACTTCAAATAGTTCACTCAATCTCTTAAATCTAATAATAAAATATAATTTGTTATAATTTTTTGCCAGTTGAAGCATAGCTTCAACAAAGTGAATAATGCTTTCAGCAGAAGAACCGGCTACTTCTCCGTATCTGCACATAATTTTTGTATTATCTATGGCTAGGCCAAAACATAATACAATTAATTTTTTTTTTTTTATTTCAAAAAATTTTTCTAATTTTATTTTATTACACTCCTTCAATTTTCTATTAATATAATTTGATCTAGGTAAGCCAATAGAAAAGAACTTTGAAGGGTATCCAAGTTTTTCAAAAATATTTGAAAAACCTTCTCCTGCTGTTAAATAAATATCATAAATTAAAGGGCTGACCCACGTATATGTGCTTGGTCTTTCCTGGGAAGAAATAGTGGTTACACCTCTAGCGCTACAAGCCAAAACAAAACTTTGTGGAAATAAAATATCATAATGAACATACAAAACCTTAAGTGATTTCGTTTTTCTTAAAAAAATTGTATATCTTTGAAAATTCATTTGAAATTTTAAGAATAGTAAAAAAGTAAAAATTTTATTTAGCGACTTAATCTCCTTTTTTGGAAAAAGCAAAGTCATTTTTATTGCTATTTTTATAAATTCTAATGTTGATGATGAAAAGTTAATTAACTGGTATAAATTTATATTGGGAATCTTATAACGATCTAAATACCTTTTGCTAATTTTATCCGTCTCTCCTAAAAATGCTGTTAATATTTTTTCTCTAAATAATGGACTATTTTTGTCATTTTCATAAATATATGTTTTTTTAAAAAAATCTGCATACTTTAGGTTGTTGTGTGGGAAAAATGCTACTTTATAATCGGATAGTTTAACACTATTTAAAAATCTATTTTTTCTTTCTAATTTTGAGAACAAATTTAAGTTTAATATTTTAAAAAGTATTTTTTTATTTATTTTAAATACTATTGAAAATACTTTATTTACAAAATAGGTAAGAATTAAAATAACTAAATGAAAATTTATAATTTTAATATTATTTTGTTTTAATTCGAATAATAGCAATGAAGATGATATAATGCTTGGAAAATAATAAATTTTATATTGTTCCTTTGGAAAAAACTCTTGCACTAATTTTATTGTTGAGCTTGTTAAATTATCGTCGTGTAAGAAAAATTCACTTCTAACACTTAAATATAATTTTGTTTTTTGAATTTCATTCAAATTATAACGATCGATAAAGTTATTAACCAATATATTTTTTTTAATATTATTATTAATAAATTTATTTTCTAGAGCCCATCCATCTTTAAATGATTGATGAAATATTTTATTATTTTCTTTTAATATATATACAGCTTCAATTCCAAAAAACTTAAGAAATTTATGTGTAGAGATTCGCTGAAAAAAAATATTTGCAGTTCTAAATTTAATAATACCAAAAAAAGGTTTTAAAAAAATTGCTATAAAAAAAGAAATAAAATCTAGTCTTTCAAAAAAAAGTATTTTTTTCATTTTTATTTATTCTTTTTTAAAACTACTTTGGGGTATAAGCTTAATATTGGGCATGAAAATCCATGCTCATAAATAGATTTAACAATTTTTTCACTATACATAGATGCGGTTATAATTAATTTTATTTTTTTAGATTTGGCTAATTCAGGAGAAATAATTGGGGCTACTGAGCCTAAAAATTTCATACCATGTTTACTTTTATCAGAATCGATAAACAAATTGATTTTTTTAATTGGAAAATTCCAGAAAAGGTGGCATGAACCTCCAAAACCTCCAGCTCCCCAAACTGCTATATTTCCTTTTAAATGATTAAAATTACCTAATGTTTTTTTAACGTATTTTCTTGATACTGCAAGATTTTTTTTAAATTTAAAAAAAATCTCTTTTTTATTTTTCTTAACATTTTTAATTTTCTTTGATTTAAATTTTGCAATCAAAATAAGATTATCTTCAATTTCTTCACATCTTTTTACTTCTAGGCCAGCCTTATTTACTAACTGGGAAAGTGAATTTTTTGAAAAATAGTGTAAATGCTGCAAGGTAAATACTGATGGCATACCTCTATTTATAAAAAAACCTATGTTTGGAGTTTCTATAAATATTTTTCCATCATTTTTTGTTACTTTCTTTAAATCCTCAAGCCATTTTTTTGGGTCTATAACATGTTCTATTAAGTGTCTTGCAATAACAAAATCAAACTTTCCATATTTTCTTTTTTGAGGATCAAAAAACTTTCTTATTATTTTTAGACCAACTTTCTGACCTATTATAGCACCTTTACTTGGGTCACATCCCAAAACTGAAAATCCTTTATCTTGTAATTTTTTTAATACATATCCATCAAAACAACCTACTTCAAAAGCTTTTAATTTTTTATTTTTTAGTTTGCTAGAAGGTGTATTTTTCAAAAAAAATTTAATAAAATTATTATCTCTCACTGGCGTAAAAGTTCCTTTTAGTGGTGAAGGATAATTATAATACGCGCTATATAATTTATCTAAAATTTTAAAATTTGGTATTTTGTTTAAGTAACCATGATCACAGTTTAAACAATTTGAAGCACTTAACTTTTCTTCTGGTGACTTTAAATCAGGATTAGATTTTATGGACGTAATATCATTTATTTTTAAGGGAATTGAAAAATAAGGAAAATTTTTTACAGAGAAAAAACTTCTACTATTATTTTTTTTACACACAGGGCAAGAATTAACATTATTTTTTATCATTTTTTTTTTCAATATAGTTCATTATTTTAGAAAATGAAATTAATTCAGGTAAGTTAATATCGTCAACTTGTATTTTAAAAGTTTCCTCTATTTCTTTTACTAAAAATATATGACGCAAGGAATCCCAGTTACTTATACTATCATAAGTTAAGTGGTTACTTTTTAAATTGCTAATTTTAAAAACTTTCTTAAAAATTTTTATTAATTTTTTTTCTGATATTTTTTTTTTATATTTCATTTTTTAAAATATTTTTTAAATCTTTATATTTTATCTTTTGCGTCGTAGTTTTGGGAAAGTCTTTTATTTTTAAATCTTTATTAAAATAAAAAATCTTTTTTGGCAATTTAAACCTAGCTAAATTTTTTACTAAAAATTTATTTAATTGTTTTTCATATATAACTTTATATTTTTTAAATTTTACAAAGGAATATATTTCTTCTCCATAAATTTCATCATAATATCCTAATACTGCACATTCATTAACTTGCTTAAACTGATATATTGTGTTTTCAATTTCTGCTGGGTAAATATTTTCACCGCCTTTAATTATTAAAAAATCCTTTCTTGCAGCAAAGTATAAGTTTCTCTTTTTGTCAATTTTTCCATAATCACCCGTTTTAAAAAAATTTTTAATTTTTTTTTCTCTATTTAGTTTTTTATTATTATAATAACCTGAAAATATATTCTTTCCAGAAATACATATTTCTCCATATCCATAATTTTTTAGTTTTTTGGTTTTTTCATCATATAACTTAATTGCTGTGCCTTTTATTGCTTTACCAACAGATCTTAAATTTCTTTTTTTAAGACTCATTGCTGATGAAATAGCTGTAGTCTCGGTTAATCCATAGTGCTCTATAATTTTTGTTTTAAATTTTTTCTCAAATCGTAATAATAAAACCCTTGATAACTTTTGACCTCCACATGCAATAATCTTAAGAGATTTATTTTGTCTTTTTCCACCGTGATTTAATAACATTGATAAAACTGATGGCATTAAAGATGTATAATTTACTTCAAACTTTTTTATTATTGCCCAAAACTTATAAATGATAAAATTTGCTGGAGCAATTATTGTTTTGCCGTTTGCTAAAAATGTTGACATAAATGAAATTATAAAACCGTTATTATGAAACATCGGCATCAATACTAATGTTTTTGTTTTTTTTCCAATTTGGTGATGTTTAGAAATTTTTAATGCGTTTGATAAAATATTTTTTTCTGATAGTAGTGATCCTTTTGGGATTCCTGTAGATCCCGATGTATATAATAAAAGTATATTTTTATTTTTATTTTTATTTTTAAATATTTTATTAAATTTCAAATCTTTCTTACTTTTTGTTAAATCTGTATTAAAATTAAATATTATCTTATTCTTTATACTTTTGATTTTCTTTTTATTTTTTTTGTCAGATATCACATACGTAGAATTAGATTGTTTAATTACTTTTAAAATTTCTAATGCTGCTAAATGTGGATTTAAAGGGACTAAAGTGTGTTTTTTTAAAAGAATATAAAAACTTAATATTAAATATTCGACAGAATTATCATACAAAATTGCTATATTTTTTTTTGACTTTAGTTTTTCAATTTTAGATAAAGTTTTTGATAAATTTAAAAGGCAATTAAAAAATTCATAACCGCTTAGTTCTATATTTTGTAAAGGGAAAAAAAATAATTTTTCCTTTACTTTTTTAATTGAAAGTATTTTAGATTTTAATGTTAGCAATTTGAATGTTTTAATGTGTTTTATCTAAAAGCGAAACTAATGACGAATCGTCAAGATTTTGCATTTTTTTAAGTTTTGCTTTTTGATAATTTTGTAAACTTGCTTTTGATAATGGAAGGTTAATTTTATGTTTTTTCATTACATCTCTAACAATTTTCATATCTTTAACGAAAATATTTATTCTACTCTTGGGTGGACTAAAATTTTTTTTAATCATTCTTGGCCCCCTATCATTAAACATCCAGCTTGCTCCAGCGCTGCTTTTTATAACATCTAAAACTTTATCTAAATTTAATTTTTCCCTTTTTGCTAATACTATTGCTTCAGCAGCAGCCGATATATGTATTCCAGCCAAACACTGGTTAACCATCTTCATTTTTGATCCATAACCGGCTTTAAAACCTATTATAAATTGTTTTTTTGAAAAATCTTTTAATATTTTTTTTCCTATCTTAATTTCATTTTTTTTTTTATAATTCTTTTTATTTAAATTACTTTTTAATTTTTTTTTAAGTTCGCCA
>Ga0114993_10006744_pt1 | contig 10773 bp, 11 predicted proteins | sample ArcticOcean_MG_C_FD_87042 | JGI IMG/M metagenome (GOLD analysis project Ga0114993, IMG submission 87042) | Marine microbial communities from western Arctic Ocean - ArcticOcean_MG_CB2_150 | ecosystem: Environmental > Aquatic > Marine > Oceanic | place: Arctic Ocean: Canada Basin | collected...
CGACGGAGAAATATCTACTCGCCTTGGCTTAAAAGGCATACCTGCTTTAGCTGAAAAAATAATTGTTGAACGAGACTTATCATTTTTGGAAGAATATTTCTGTCGATACCACATATCACTATTATCTTCGCAAAAAACTATGGATATTGTTAAAAAAGCAAAAAATGAGGGTAAAATTTTTACAACAGGAGTTTCGATTAATAACTTATCATTAAATGAAAATGATATTGGTGACTTTAAAACTTTTTTAAAACTTTCACCTCCTCTAAGAACTGAAAATGACCGACGCTCATTGGTAGAAGGTGTTAATGATGGCAGTATTGATGTAATAGTTTCTGACCATAAACCAGAAGATGAAGAGTCGAAAAGACTTACTTTTGCTAAAGCTGCAACTGGAGCTGCTGGAGTTGAAACATTGTTACCATTAGCTTTAGAGCTATTTCATAATAAATCTATAAAATTAGATAAATTAATTTCTTCTATGACTTGTAACCCTGCTAAAATACTTGAGATAAATAAAGGAACTCTTGATATTGGAAATGATGCTGATTTATGTCTATTAGATATTAATAAGCCTTGGGTAGTGAAGCAAAGTGAATTGAAATCAAAATCAAAAAATACACCTATTGAAAGTAGAAAAATGCAAGGTCAAATAATGAAAACATTTGTTAAAGGTGAAATTGCTTTTGAAAGATCATAAATAATAATGGAATTTATATTAATTTTTCTTTTGTCTTATATAAGTGGATCTGTGCCTTTTGGTCTAATCTTAACTAAACTTTTTCAAGGTAAAGACATAAGAAAATTTGGTTCAGGTAATATTGGGGCAACGAATGTTCTTAGAACAGGAAATAAAACTTTAGCAATTATCACTTTAATCTTAGATGTTCTTAAAGGTTATATTCCAGTTATAGTAACAGCAAAATATTCACCTGAATTTATTCAACTTTCTGCTTTGATTGTTTTCTTGGGACATTTATTTCCAGTGTGGTTAAATTTTAAAGGAGGAAAAGGTGTAGCTACATATCTAGGTGTATTAATTGCTCTATCAGTACAACTAAGTATTCTTTTTGTTTTTACATGGATAATAGTTTCATTGATCTTTAAGTATTCATCTTTGTCGTCTATGTTTTCTTCGTTTACAGTTATGATTATAAGTGTAGTTAGAAACGGGGTTAACGCAGCAATTAATCCAGACTTTAATATAATAAATGATATTAACATTTTATTATTTATTTTCTTTATTTTGATAATTTTTACTCATAGGGAAAATATTTTTAACTTAAAAAACAAAAAAGAAAAAAAAATAAAAATCTAGATTAAAAGCCCTTTTTTAAACAAAATTAATCTTCAGTTTGACAAAACAAATTTTTTTTGACAGTAAAGTTTCTAAAGGAGCAAATGAATTTAGTAATAGTAGAAAGCCCCGCAAAAGCAAAAACTATAAATAAGTATCTTGGTGATAAATATGTTGTTTTAGCAAGTTATGGACATATAAGAGATCTTCCTTCCAAAAATGGATCCGTTGATCCTGATAATGATTTTAAAATGCTTTGGGAGGTTGATAGCTTTTCTAAAAAATATTTAAAGGAAATTACAGAAGCTGCAAAAGATTCATCTAAAATTATATTAGCGACCGATCCAGACAGAGAAGGCGAAGCTATAGCTTGGCATGTAAAGGAATTTTTGGATGAAAAAAAACTTCTTAAAGATAAAGAAATTCAAAGAGTTGTGTTTAATGAAATAACTAAAAAAGCTGTTATGCATGGAATTGACAATCCAAGAAAAATTGAAACACATTTAGTGGATGCTTATATGGCAAGAAGAGCATTAGATTATTTAGTAGGTTTTAATATATCGCCAATTTTGTGGACTAAACTTCCTGGATCTAAATCTGCTGGTAGAGTTCAATCGGTAGCCTTAAAGTTGATCACTGAACGAGAACACGAGATTGAACTTTTTAACCCTGAAGAGTTTTGGTCTATAAAAGTATCTTTTAAAGATTCTAATAATAATTTGTTAAAATCGAATATTTTTTTGTTAGATGATAAAAAAATTGAAAAGTTTTCCTTTAGAAATAAAAAAGAAGTTAGTAAAGCTGTTAATGTAATTAAAGAAAAAAAATTTAATATTTCTGACATAGCATCAAAAATAGTAAGTAGAAACCCCTCTGGTCCATTTACAACTTCTACTCTCCAACAAGTATCTTCAGGAAGGCTAGGTTTTGGAGCATCAAGAACAATGCAAATAGCACAAAGATTATATCAAGGCGTTGAGATTGAAGGAGAGACAATTGGTTTGATTACATACATGAGAACTGATGGAACAAATATATCTAATGAAGCAATATCAACATTTAGAAATTATATAAAAGATGAGTATGGAAATGAATATTTACCAAATGATGCATTAAGTACTCTGGAAAAAAAGCAAAAAATGCACAAGAAGCACATGAAGCTATAAGACCAACTGATATATTAAGATCTCCAAATAAAGTTAAGAAATATTTAAGCTCAGATCAACATAAACTTTATGATTTGATTTGGTGTAGAGCGCTCTCGTCTCAAATGCAATCTGCAAAATTTGATAGAAATACAATTACAATTACATCTGAAAACAATAATACCGTTTGTAAAGCGAGTGGTTCTGTACTTAAATTTGATGGTTTTTTAAAAATATTTAAAGATCAAAAAAAGGAAGATGATGAAAATATACTTCCATCTATGTCAAAGGGTATGGTTTCTGTAGAATCTGTTTTAGATGAACAACATTTTACTCAGCCCCCACCTAGATATTCTGAAGCAAGTCTTGTAAAAAAACTTGAAGAACTAGGTATTGGTCGTCCATCAACATACGCAAGTATTATTAGTGTTATTTCTACTAGAGGGTATGTTGAGGCTATAAACAAAAGATTTCATCCCACTGATAGAGGAAAACTAATAACAGCTTTCTTAGAAAAATTATTTTCAAAATATGTAGATTATAACTTTACTGCTGGATTAGAAAGCCAGCTTGATGATATTACATCTGGCAAAGAAAGTTGGATAAAAGTTTTAGAAAATTTTTGGAAAGATTTTAATAAAAATGTTTCTGAAGTTAAGGAAAAAAGAACAAGAGAAGTTTTAGATTTATTAAATGATAGTTTGGGAAGTCTTATTTTTGAAAGAGATAAAGATGGTAATATTAATAGAAAATGCCAATTATGCGATGGTTCACTAAGCTTAAAAAATAGTTTTAGAGGTGGTGCTTTTATTGGATGTTCAAATTATCCGGAATGTAGATTTACTAGACCACTATCTAAAGCAAAAGCTGCTCAACAATCACAATTAGCTGAACCAAAACTTGTTGGTAAGCATGAAAATGGTAATGATATGTATTTAAAGATTGGAAGATTTGGGCCTTATCTACAATATGAAATAATACCTGAAATAATTATCGAAAAACCCAAGAGTAAAAAAAAAAGAAAGAAAAAAGAGGAAATTAATAATCTTAAGAATGTTTCTATACCAAAAGGTATTGATTTTAATACGATAGATCTAGATAAAGCAAAGTTTTTATGTTCTTTACCTAAAAGTCTCGGGGTTAACCCAGACAATCAAAAAGAAATATTTCTTAATTCAGGAAGATTTGGTCCATATTTAAAATGTGAAAATAAATCCGCAAGGTTAGAAAATGTTGAAGAACTATTTTCAATAGGATTAAACAGAGCGGTTACTCTTATTGCTGATGCAAAACCCGGAAGAATGTCCTCTTCTGTAATTAAAGATCTAGGAGAACACCCAGAAGATAAAAAACCTGTTAGAATAATGAAAGGTCAATATGGTCCATACATCAAATACAAATCATTAAATGCGACAATTCCAGAGGAAAAAGAACCTCTTGAATTAAGTATGGATGATGATTTAATATTAATTGAAAAAAGAAAAGAATATGATAAAAACAAAAAAAGGGGTAAAAAAAAATGAAAATAATTAAAATACTAGTTATAATGTCTATCTTATCTTTGTTTTCTACGAGCAGTTTTTCTGAAACTAGAGATTGTAGTATGTATAATAACGATTCAATAATGGGATCTTATGATAAATGGAGATGTAAAAAAGGTAAAGAACCAAGAAAGAAATGGAACCTAGGAGAAAAGTTAAAAAATTTAAATCCATTGAGCAAAAATTGAGCATAGAAAATAATTTAAAAGAGCTTAAAATAGTAGTACCTGACGCTCCTGCTCCTGTAGGAGCTTATGTGGCTTTTAAAATTATAAATAAGTTTCTTTATATATCTGGTCAGTTACCGATTGGTCCAAAAGGGGAAATGATAAAAGGAAAAATTGGTAAAGATTTAACATTAGAAGATGGACAGAAAGCTGCAAGATATTGTGTTATAAATATATTGTCACAAGTGAAAAAAAGCTTAAATGGCGATTTAGAAAAAGTGAAAAATTGTGTAAAAATTACTGGATTTGTAAATTCTACTAATGATTTTACAGATCAGCCTAAAGTAATAAATCCAGCATCAGAAATTTTGAACAAAGTTTTTGGGGAAAAGGGAAAACACGCTCGTGCAGCCGTAAGCACAAATTCATTGCCTTTAGGAGCGGCTGTTGAAATAGATGCTATATTTGAGGTATAACTTTATCTACCTATTGAGTAATATTTAAAACTCTTTTTTCTCATATCATCAAGAGAATATAGATTTCTCATATCATAAATTTTAAAATTCTTATTCTTAGATAGTTGTTCGAAAGCTAAAACTTTAAACTCTTCCCAATCTGTATGAATAATCAATAAATCAGTTTTATCACATGCTTTTTTTACAGAATTGCAGTAAGTAAGGTTTTTAAGATCACGAAACTCTTCTTTCTCACCAGTTGGGTCGTAATATTTAATTTTAGCACCTTTTCTTAACAGGAATGGTATCATAAATAAACTTGAGGAATCTCTCATATCATCCGTGTTAGCTTTAAAAGTCACACCAAGAAAAGTAATAACTTTGTTTTTTACCCTATTGGATAGTATTTCCTCAATTTTTTTTGTTAATAAAATTTTTCTATTTTCATTAGATTTAATTACAGCTTTAATGATAGATAAATTTGTTTTATATGAATCTCCTGTAACAGTTATAGCTTTTGTGTCTTTAGGAAAACAAGAGCCTCCATATCCTGGTCCAACTCTTAAAAAACGACTTCCTATACGCTGATCAAGACCTATTCCTATAGCGACATCCTCTGCATTAACATTGGTCTTTTCACATAAATTTGCAATTTCATTCATAAAAGTAATTTTGGTTGCTAAAAATGAATTTGAAGCATACTTAATTAGTTCAGCTCCTCTACGATTAGTTTCTAAAAACTTAGCACCCTTTTTAATAAGAGGATCATATAAATCTTTTAATTTTTTAAAGGCTCTTTTACTATTAGAACCCACAACTATTCTGTCTGGATATCTAAAGTCTCTTATTGCTTCACCTTCTCTTAAAAATTCAGGATTAGATACTACTTCAAAATATTTTTTATTAACTCTCTTTGATATAATTTTTTCTATTTTATCACCAGTAGATATTGGAACAGTTGACTTTGTGACAATAACTTTAAATTTATTTATACTTTTCATTAATTCATGAGAAACTTTAAAAACGTATTGCAAATCTGCAGAACCATTTTTTTTTAAAGCAGGTGTTCCAACGCAAATAAAAATTATATCAGAATTTTTTACAGCTAATCGTAAATCGGTAGTGAATTTCAATCTTTTAGACAAATAATTTTTGTAAATTAGTTCTTTTAAGCCAGGTTCAAATATTGGAACTTGATTTCTGTTAAGTGAATCAATTTTATCTTTATTTTTATCAACACAATAAACAGTATTTCCAAGATCAGCAAAACAAGCTCCACTTACTAACCCAACATATCCGGCTCCTACCATACAAATTTTCATAATTACGATTTAGCTATTTCCAAAGAAGAATTAATGTAACCTTTCATAGTTCCACAATCTAAATATTTTCCGGCAAAAACATGGCCAATAAATTTATTTTTTTCTAAAATTAATTTTTTAATAGCATCAGTTATATGTATTTCTCCATTTTCACCAGGGTTTTGTTTATCGAGTATATTAAATATTTTTGATGGGAGGATGTATCTACCAATTACTGCATAATTGGAAGGAGCAGCTTTCATGCTTGGTTTTTCAATCACATCTTTTATTAAAAAGTTATTCTTGTTAATTTTCTTAATTTTAAAAATACCCCATCTTGATACATCTCTTTTGTTAACTTTTTTTGAAGCAATGATAGATGAATTGTATTTTTTGTGAAGTTTGATCATCGACAAAGAACAGTTTTTTTTAACAATTAAATCATCTGGGAGTAGTAATAAAAAATGCTTTGAAGTAATATATTTTTTGCATTTAAGTATGGCATCGCCAGTACCTTTAGGTGAATTTTGGTAAACAAATTTAATCATCTTCCTGTATTTTTTAATCTTTTCATACTCATGTCTAAGATTTTTATCTTTTTTTCTGCTAATGACTTTTTTAATAAAAGAGTCATTATAAAAATATTTTTTTATAACTTCCTTTCTTTTAGATATAACAAATATAACTTTTTTAATTCCTGAATCTATGCATTCCTCTAGTATATACTCTAAGCCAATCTTTCCATTTATTGGTAGAAGTTCCTTTGGTATAACGTTGGTTAAGGGAAGTAATCTTGTACCAAGTCCAGCTAAAGGAATAATAGCCTGTTTAATCATTGCTTTCTTTTACATATAATATTTAAAATTTACAAATGAAAATAATCTTTAATAAAAATAAACTCTTAAAATTAATAAGAAAAGAACAAAACATAGGTTTTGTGCCAACTATGGGATCCTTACATAAGGGTCATTCATCATTAATAAAAAAAAGCAGTTCTCAGTGTAAGAAAACTATAGTTTCAATATTTATAAATAAACCACAATTTAATAAATTTTCTGATTTTCAAAAATACCCAAGGATTTTAAGTAAAGATATAAAGATACTTAAAGAACTTAAGGTAGATTTTCTCTACCTACCATCATCTAAGGAAATTTACCCATATGGAACAAATCGTAAAATTAAAATTCATAAATTTTCAAAATTTTTATGTGGTAAATTTAGACCTGGACATTTTAAAGCAGTTGTTGATGTCGTGGATAGATTTATTAAAATAATAAAACCAAAAAAGATATTTCTTGGGGAAAAAGATTTTCAACAATTAAAATTAATAGAACATTTTTTGATAAGAAATAAAATTAAGACTAAAATTGTTATGTGTAAAACTATAAGAGAAAGTGGAGGTTTAGCATGTTCATCGAGAAATGTTTTGCTTTCATGGCATGAGAAAAAAATAGCATCTAAAGTTTATAAATTATTGCTAAAAGAAAAAAAGAATTTAATAAATAATAAAATCACACTTTCTAATATTAAAAATAAATTGTTTAAAACTGGTTTAACTAGTATAGAATATTTATCTCTAATAAATATTAGTAACATCATAAGACCTTACAAAAAGAAAAAAGGGTATAAAATTTTTATTGGTTATTATCTTAGAAAAACTAGATTAATTGACAATATTTAACCATAAAAAAAATAAGTACCAATACCTAAAAATGATAGAAATCCTATAACATCAGTAATAGTTGTAACAAAAACACTGGAAGCTATTGCGGGATCTATATTAAATTTTTTTAGAGATACTGGTACCATAATTCCAAAAACACCTGCGACTATCATATTTAATACCATTGACACAGCAATAAGGATCGATAAGTTTATTTCATTAAACCATAACTGAACAACAATTCCAGTAATCAAAGCGAAAATTATTCCATTTAAAATTCCAATTACAAATTCTTTTGTAAGGACTTTTGTAAAATTTTGAGATGAAAGTTCTTTTGTTGCCAAAGCTCTGATAGTGACTGCCAAAGTTTGCATTCCCGCATTTCCACCCATAGATGCAACTATGGGCATTAAAAAAGCTAAGGCTACCATTTGTTCTATCGATGCACCAAATTTACTTATAACCCAAGTAGCTATAAATGCAGTGAATAGATTTAATAAAAGCCAATTAAATCTTCTTTTAGTTTTTAAAAAAATACTATCAGTAATTTCTTCATCGCCTACTCCGGCCAAACGCAAAACGTCTTCTTCAGCCTCTTCTTTAAGAACGGTAAATACATCATCTCCAGTAATAACTCCCACTAATTTGTTTTCCTTGTCAATAACTCCAGCAGAGACAAGATTGTAATTTTCAAAAATGTAGCCTACTTCCTCTTTGTCCATTTTTACAGGTATCAGCATATGCATTTCGTTCATTATTGATAACATTTTTGCGTCTCTAGCTGTTGTAAGAACTTTTGATGAAGGAACTTTTCCAATAGGTTTGAAGTTGTTATCAACAATAAAGATTTCTAAGAATTCTTCTGGCAAATCTTTACTCTCCCTCAAATAATCAATAGTTTGTCCTACCGACCAATTGCTTGGAATTGCTGTAAATTCTCTCTGCATTATTCTTGCGGCAGAATCTTCTGGATAACTTAAGCCCTCTTGTAGTAAAAATCTATCTTTGGGGGGAAGTTTGTCTAGAACTGTATTCTTTTTCTTTTCATCCAAATTTTCTAAAATTTTTAAAGCATTGTCAGACTCAAGTCTTTTTAATATATTTGCAATTGATTCAATTGATAAAGTTATAAATATTTCACTCTGGATAGATTCATTTAACTCAATAAATATTTCCGGATCTAAACTAAAGACCTCAAGTTCTATAAGCTTAGATCTATTTTCTGGGGTTAAATTTTCTATGATATCGGCAGAATCTGAAGGATGTAGCTCTTTTAATGTTTTATTTAAAAATTCAGTATCATTATCTTTAATTTTATTATTAAAAAGATTAATAAATTCTTTATTAAACTCAAAATTGACTTTTTTCTCATTTATTTCTTTTGTCAAACTCATAAATTTACGCTATTTTTTTATTTTGTGACTATTTAGTTTATTTTGTTTAAAACCACAAATGTAAAATGAAAATTGAAGTTAAAAATAGCGTAAAACCAGTAGATTATATCAAATCTATTAAAATTCTTGATAAGAGAGTTAATGATATTCTGCTTGGTAAAAAAGGTGAGCTTTTATGGATAGTTGAACATAATTCAGTATACACGGCTGGCACTAGTGCAAAAGTTGAAGACTTATTGGATAAAAAAGTAAATGTTATTAAAACTAATAGAGGAGGTAAATATACATACCACGGCTCTGGACAAAAAGTTGTATATTTTGTGTTAGATTTAAACAAGAGAGGAAAAGATATAAGAAATTTAGTGAACCAAATTGAAAAATGTATAATTAGGGTTCTTAAATTTTATAAAATAAAGTCCCATGCAGACAGAAAAAATATAGGAATATGGGTAGGGAAAAAAAATAATTCAATGAAAATAGCTGCTATTGGAATTAAAGTAAAAAGATGGATAGCATATCATGGTTTTTCATTAAACGTTTCAAATGATTTATCAAAATATAAAAAAATTATTCCATGTGGAATTAAAGATAAAGAAATTACAAGTTTAAAGAAGTTAGGAATAAATAATACAAACAATATAAATAAAATAATTGTTAAAGAATTTTTAGGTATTTTTCTTTAAGAGTCATTTTAAAATCACTCGAAAGTTCAGCAAAAAAATTATACTTAATATTAGCAATAGAAAAGTTTATTTTAGAAGCATGTAACATAAGACTATTTCGTTTATTATAACGATCACTAGTAATTCTATATTTTGAATCACCTATAATAGGATGTCCATGTATAAGCAATTGTTTTCTTAGCTGATGTTTGCGACCAGTGACAGGGTTAAGTTTTATTAAAGAATAAGTATTGTTAGAATCTAAAACTTGGTAATGAGTAACAGCTTTAGCTTTGATTTTTTTTTCTTTTTCAATATATAGTAGTTCATCTTCTAAAGTGCCTTTTTTTTTAAATAATTCACCTTTAACTATGCCTAAATAAGTTTTATGAATTTTTCTTAATCTAAAAAGAGATGTAAACAACTGAGCAAATTTCCTGTTTTTAGCTACAATTAAAATACCTGTGGTTTCTTTATCGATTCTATGAACTGAATAAGGAGTATGTCCTTCAAATTCTTTTGTGGAGGCAAGAATATCTAGAATATTTTTTCTTGACTTAGTGCCTGATTGAACAGCAATACCTGCTGGTTTATTGATTACAACAAAATTTTCATTATTTTCAATGAAAATATCAGACGAAAATTTTAAATCCTTTTTAGTAGGTTGATATTTTTCAGTCTTCTTTTTATGTTTGTTAACTAAAAAATTAATATTATAAATTTTGATTTCATCTTTTTCTTGCAGTTTGTATGAAGTTTTCTTTTTTTTATTATTAATTTTAATATTTCCTTTTCTTATATGTTTTTCTATTAAAGATTGAGGAACATCAATAACATTTTTTCTAAACCACCTATCAATCCGTGTATTAATAAAATCATGCTTAACAATAAATGACTTTTTTATCATAATTACAAATATATGTTACTTAAAAGAGTAACATAATAATGCTCTTATAATAGTTTATTTTTTTGAAGTAGTTTTTTTAGATGTTTCTTTAGTTTTGGTTTCTGGCAAGTTTTTAGCAGGCGGTGAAATTTTGTCTTTTGTATCTTTGTCTACTTTCTTTTTAACATCAATTTTTTTTGCTTGCAGATCTCTATCTACTAATTCGATTATAGCCATTGGAGCATCATCTCCATATCTAAAG
>Ga0114993_10006748_pt1 | contig 10765 bp, 11 predicted proteins | sample ArcticOcean_MG_C_FD_87042 | JGI IMG/M metagenome (GOLD analysis project Ga0114993, IMG submission 87042) | Marine microbial communities from western Arctic Ocean - ArcticOcean_MG_CB2_150 | ecosystem: Environmental > Aquatic > Marine > Oceanic | place: Arctic Ocean: Canada Basin | collected...
CGATGCGCGATGTCTACGGCGTCGTTGCGGCGGGCGATGGACGCAGCGTCGATGCTGAGGCCACCGCCGCGCTTCGCGCCGGAATGCCGGGTGCCTGATTAATTACGTAGTATACTACATATAAATGCTGGCAATCGCCGGCAAAACACGGCAAACTCAGGGCTGATCGGGAGCCACATCCCGCGTCCGGCAGCCCGGACAGCCTAATAACGAGGAGGAAACGACATGGCCGATATGAAATTGGACTTCTGCGGTGTTCCGTTCAAGAACCCCGTGGTTATCGCATCGCTCGAAACCACCAATAGCCCGGATCTGATGAAACAGGCGTTCGATTACGGTGCGTCGGGGGCGATCATCAAGACGCTGACGGATATCGATGACATGGCCGTCCTGACCATGAATTCGAAATATGCGATCCTGAACGAGCGCGGCGACATCATTAAGGGCAAGGTGCCGCGCGACTTCAAGTTTTACAGCCGGTCGGGCTATTCCAGTACCTATTACAAGGACTGGATTCCTTACATGAAAGAGATTGGCGCTTATGCGCGCGAACGCGATGCCCATCTGATCGGCAGCGCCGGCGCCAAGGATGTCGAGGGCTGGATAGACATTTGCCGCACCATCGAGGATTGCGGCCTGCCGATGGTCGAGCTCAATTTCGGCTGCCCCCATCCGGCGATGATGCCAGGCGTTCATGGCGGCAGCATGATCGGCCAGGACCCGGAAGTAGCCTTCAGCGTGACCCAGGCGGTTTGCGAGGCGGTCGAAATCCCGGTCGTTATCAAGCTGACCCCGGACCAGTCCAAGCCGGTGGATATCGCCCGCGCGGTGATGGAAGCGGGCGCGTCCGCCGTTACCGCGACCAACCGCTATACCGGATTCGCGGTCGATATCGACACCGCCCAGCCGCGGCTCGGCGGCACCGCCGGGATCGGCGGCACCTGGACCAAACCGCTATCCCTGCGCTACGTCCACAATATCTATAAAGAGGTCGGTATTCCGATTGCCGGGTCGAACGGTATTTTCGATCACCGCGATGTCGTCGAATTCATCATGACCGGCGCCAATATCGTCGAAGTTGGCTCGGTTCTGATGATCAAGGGCATGAAATGGCTGCCCAACATCATCCGTGGGCTCGAACGCTTCATGGACGAGCATGGCTACAAAGACATCGAATCCATGCGCGGCATAGCCTCGGACGCGGCGGCGACCGATTATTCCGACCAGTTCGCCAAGGACCGCACCAATGCCGTGGTCAACGAACAGACCTGTCAGAACCCGACCTGCAATGTCTGCGTCCAGATGTGCTTCTACGAGGCGTTGTCTCAGGACCCGGCCGGCAAGATCAACGTGCACAACGACAAATGCATCGGCTGCGAGCTGTGCATGGATGTCTGCCCGTTCGATTCCATCTCGATGGTGCCGACCACGGCGGACAATTACGCCGACGGCTATTTCAAGATCCAGGAAAAGATATACGAAGACGCCGATGTAAAATTCGCGACCACGCGCAACAATATGGACACCATCGAGGCCGACGCGCCGAAGATCGCCGCGGAGTAGTTTCCCGGCGGCAGCGACCGTTCCAGAATAAATAGAAAAGGGCGGGTCATTGACCCGCCCTTTTCTATTCCCCGTCCCCCGTATTCAGACGTGCCCGCCCGGCATCGTTATTGTCGAGCATGACCTTTTGCAGCAGGTCCATCAGCCGTTCGCGGTCGCGCTTGCCGAGACTGCCGGTGAAGCGCGTCTGCGCGCGTTCCATGGCGCCGTGGGCGTCCTCGACAAAGCTGCGCCCGGTATCGGTGATACGGGTCAGCTTGGCGCGTTTGTCGGTATCGTTGGCAATCCGTTCGACGAAACCGCGGCGTTCCAGCCGGCGCAGCACGTCGGCGGCATTGTTGCGGTCGATCCCGACCTCGGCGGCGACCGAGACCTGGTCGAGCGCCTTGCCGCGATAGAGCACGCTGAGCACCGCGTATTGCACGGGCGTGACGTCGAATTCGCGGCATTCCTCGAGAAACACGGCGACATGTAACTGGTGCAGCCGGCGGATCAGAAAGCCCGGCCGCGCCCACAAGTCGGTATAGGGGATGTCCCCCGGATTTTTGTCATCGTCCGCCATGGCGGCCTTTCCGGTCACGTCGACCATCGTTCTACACCACCCGTAGGCGAGACCAAAGACGACCCGAGTCGGGATACCGACAGAGACACCGATCGGGGCAGAAATCTATATTCCCGGGTGGGGCGACAAGAAGCGGATTCATCCCTAATATTTCGCTCTGGGAATTAAAAACACGGGGATGCGCCATGGAATTCGGGATCAGTTTTTTTCCAAATGTCGGACCGGAAGAAAAATCGGGAGCCGACTACTGGAACGAAGCGCTCAGTCTGGTCGATCTGTGCGACCCTCTGGGTTTCAGCCATGTCCGCACGGTCGAACATTATTTCCATCCCTATGGCGGTTACAGCCCGAACCCGATGGTGTTTCTCGCCGCCGCGTCGCAGCGTTCGAAAACCGCGCGGGTAGTAACCGGTGCGGTGCTGCCCGCCTTTAACAACCCGCTCAAGCTGGCGGGCGAGGCGGGCATGCTCGACGCCATATCCGGCGGGCGGCTCGATCTTGGCATCGCGCGCGCGTTTCTGCCGCATGAGTTCGAACGCTTCGGTGTCGATCTCGATACCAGCCGGGCGCGTTATGAGGAAGGCATCGCACAGATAAAGGCCCTGCTAGGCGAAGAGAACGTGTCGAGTGCCGGCCAGTTTCACAGTTTCAACAACGTGACCTCACTGCCGCGCCCGACCCAGCAGCCCCATCCACCGATCTGGATCGCCTCGACCGCCAATGCTGAGACGTTCGAATACGCCGGGCGCAACGGCTTTCACTGCATGGCCAACCCGATCGGCGGCGCGGCGCTGAGCGAATTGCTCGGCGTCTATCACGATGCGTGGAAATCGGCGGGGCATCCCGGCCGCGGCCGGTCGATGCTCGCCTTCATGATGTATTGCGCGCCGACCACCGAACAGGCGATCGAAGATGCCGGTCCTGATGTGAAAGCGTATTTCCAGACGCTGGCCGACGCCGCATCCGGCTGGGCCGACGGGGCGAGCACCAAGGATTATCCCGGTTACGACAAGCTTGTTGAAGTTCTGTCGAAGGAGGACGTTCACACCCAGCGCGCAAAAAGTGCAGCCTTCGTCGGCAGTCCCGAGGATTGCTGCGACATGATTGCCGATTATGAACGCCAGGTTGGCTCGTTCGATATTGCCTCGCTTCAGGTGAACACCCGGATGATGCCGGCCGACAAGGCGCATGCGTCGATGGAGCTGTTTGGACGTGAAGTCCTGCCGAAATTCAGCAATAAATAGGAAGGGTCGTCCGAAATGAGCAAATCGGCATTCCGTCTGGCGCTCGAAGCCGCGGTGGATGAACGTCACTGCGCCGACCATCCGATGTGGGACATGCTGGCGGCGGGCGACCTTGGCCGCGATGCGTGCCGGGGCTGGGCGGTGGAGCATTACCACTGGATCTCCAACATGCTGACCGAGGCGACGTTTCAGATATGTTCCAAAGCGCCGGCGGACGTGATCGAGCTTGAGCTCGCAAATTTTCATGAGGAAGAAGACCCTGACGAGCCGCATATGGAAATCGTGCTGCAGTTTGCCGAGGCGAACGGGGCGGATCTCGATGTGGTGCGCCGCGGCGAAGGATTGCCGACGACACGGTCCTGGGCGGCCTGGCTTAAACAGGTCGCGCGCGCCGAGCCGTGGTATTGCGGCGTCGCTGCAATCCGCATTGGCACCGAATCCCAGTCGCCGCGGCTCTACAGCAGCGTGCTGCCGTCGCTGCGCGAGAATTACAAATTCGATGAAAAGGCGATCCAGCATTTCTGGTTGCATTCCGAGGTCGATATCGAACACAGCAATCGGGGCTTTGAGGTTCTCGACCGTCACTGCACCACACCCGAGATGAAAGAGGCCGCGATACATTTCGCCCGCGAGAGCGCGCGTATGCGCTGGTTCTATTTCGACGGCATCTTTCTGCACTATGAAAAGGGATATTCCCTGCAGTAGCAAAACAGCTTGAACCGAGGCGACGATCCGTTAGGTTCGACGCGGTTTTGTTTCGTCGGCGGTAGGTTGCCGGGCAGTACGTTAATCCTCACAGAACACGACTTCTCACAAAACACGTAACAGGGAGATAATAAATGCGTTTCGTCGCTTTCAAAAAAGACGGCAAGGCAAAGCTGGGTGTTCGCACCGACGCTGGCCTGGTCGATTTATCGGTCGTCGACAAAAAACTGCCGACCGATCTGAAAGAACTTATCGCCATGGGCAAGGGCGCGATGGCAAAGGCCGGCCGCGCCGCGAACAAGGCGCCGGCGAAGGCTATCGTCAAGGGCCGCGTCAGTTATCTGACGCCAATCCAGAACCCGGACAAGATTTTCTGCATCGGTCTGAACTACAAGGACCATGCTGCCGAAGCCGGCCTGAAGATCCCGACCTATCCAGTCGTCTTTACCCGTTTCTCGACGTCCTTTGTTGCCCAGGGTCAGCCGCTTATTCGTCCAAAACTTTCGAAACATTTCGATTATGAGGCCGAACTTGTCGCTGTCATCGGCAAGAAGGCGCGCAACATAAAAAAGGCCGATGCGCTCGACTACGTCGCCGGTTATGCGGTCGCGAACGAAGGATCGATCCGCGATTACCAGATGAAGTCATCCCAGTGGACGATCGGCAAAAACTTCGACGCGACCGGATCGATCGGGTCCGACTTCGTGACCGCCGACGAATTGCCGGCCGGCGGTAAGGGGTTGAATATGCAATGCCGGGTCAACGGCAAGGTGCTCCAGGATTCCAATACCCGCGAAATGATCTTCGACACCAAGACGCTGGTCTATGAAATTGCCCGGGCGATCACGTTGATGCCGGGAGATATCATCCTGACCGGCACGCCTGCCGGTGTCGGTTTCGTTCGCAAACCGCCGGTCTTCCTGAAAGACGGGGATACCTGCGAGATCGAGATCGAAAAGATAGGTATTCTGTCGAATCCGGTTAAAAACGAAAAATAGGCACTTTTCTCAAAATATCGCCGCCGCACCTCACCAGAAGTTTACTGGCCGGGGCGCGGCGGCTTTTTATATTTAGCGTATGAAACATCTGCACTTATTCCCCGTGGCTGCGCTGGCGCTGACGATGTCCGCCACCGCATTTTCCCCTACCACTTTCGCCGGCGACCGGAACGGTCCGGTTGTCGTGGAACTGTTCACGTCCCAAGGCTGCTATTCCTGTCCGCCCGCCGAGAAGTTTCTTGGCGACCTTGCCGGGCAGAACTCGGTGATCGCTCTCGAGTTTCATGTCGATTACTGGGACGATCTGGTCCATGGCGCGGCCGGCAAGTGGAGGGACCCGTTTTCAAAACGCGCATATACCGAACGTCAGACTGGATACAACCGGCGCATTCGCGGTCGGCGCGACGTTTATACGCCGCAAATGGTGATCGACGGGCGGCTTGAAGCGGTCGGCTCGCACCGGATCAAGGTGTTGTCGGCTATTCGTGACGCCGAGAGCAAACGGAAAGACCGGGTTGGTGTCGACGTGACGCTCGACGCCGGGACGGTCGCCAAAGTGAGCCTGGACGGAACGGCGAAGGCGCCGGGATCGGTCTGGCTGGTCCGCTTTATCAAGGCGCGTGAAACCCGCGTTCAATCCGGCGAAAACAAGGGCAAAGCGCTGCTGAGCCACAACATCGTCACGGGCGTCCGGAAGATCGGTGCCTGGACGGGAAAATCCACTGTCATACCGGTGTCGGATTTCACTCTGGGCGCCGGCGAAGGTTGCGCCGTGCTGGTGCAGGACAATCGCCAGGGGCCCATTCTCGGCGCGGCGAAATGTCCCGCTGGGACGTCCTGACCGGGATTATTCGGCGGCCGCTTTCCCAGTATTCCGGAATTTAGGCATCACAGTTTTCGCAAACAGTCGCATCGACCGTTCGGCAATTTCCGCCGACATGACATGCGGCATCAAATGGAGCGACGCGATATCGAATTCGCCAACCTGGCGGTCGTAATCGGCGATCATGTCGGTGATTTCCTCCGGCGACCCGGCCCAGCATATGCCGCGCGCGAGCTGCTGGTCGAAATTGTCGTCCTTCAGCGCCGCGACCATCTTGTCGTAACCCTTGTAATCTTTTGTGCTGGCGCCGTTCAGCCAACCCGACGCGGCATCGACGAGGCGCTCAAGATAGACATCGAGCAAAGGGCGATAGACATCGCGCGCAGTTTTGCCGTCTTCTGCGATGTGCATGGAAAACGACAGCATGATTTTGCCGTTACCGGGGTGCCCGGCCGATTTCCATTCCTCGCGATAGACCCCGACCAGTTCGGCCATCGTGCCGCCGCCCATCGGAATGCCCATGATGTAGTGACCGTTGCGGCCGGCGAATTCGAACGATTCCCTCGAACTCATCGCGGCGACCCAGAACGGCGGGCGCGGCTTTTGCGTCGGGCGCGGCAACGACGTGACGTTGTTGAAGCTGTGGAACTGTCCCCGATGCGAAACGTTCTCCTGTTCGAGCAGCAACCTGATCTGTTCGACGCCTTCCTCGTAGCGCGCCCGGCTCTCTTCGATATCGATGCCGAATTTCTCGAATTCGTTCGGCAGAAACGCCCGGGCGAAACCAACCTCAAGCCGTCCGTTCGATATGCCGTCCAGCATGCCCAGCTCGCCGGCCACTTTCAGCGGGTTGTTGAACACGGGCAGCACGGCGCCGGTGATCATCTTCGCTTTCTGTGAACGCTGGGATGCGGCGGCAAGAAACACGACCGGATTCGGGCTGTAGCCGCCATAGACATGAAAATAATGTTCGACCGTCCGTACATGGGTGTAGCCGAGCTCGTCCATCAGGCCGCACAAATACAGCGCATCCGCCCAGTAATCAGCCGCAGAACGCTCTTCCGGCGCGCAGCTTGGAAAGAAATTAAGGCCGAACTCCATTAACATGCTCCTGATAAGTTCCGGCCCAATCTAGCCGTTAGTCGGGGTTCAACGCCAGCATCGGATGGTGCTGTTTTTCCGGTGGCTTATCGTCTGAATCGGGTTTGCCGACCCAATACCGACCGGCTAGGCTGAGTAATCGAAGAGGCAATTTCGGGTTCACGAATATCGGATGCCCGGGACACGCCCGACTTTTTAACCGTGGCCCCTCGTTGAACGGGAAAGATATGATCGAACTCTATCAATTCTGGGATTCTCCCTGCTGCATGAAGGTCCGCATGGTGCTGGCCGAAAAGGGCCTCGAGTGGGAACTGCGGCCGATCGCGACCTACAAATTCGATCATTACCAGCCCGATTATCAGGCGCTCAACCCGCATAGCCTGGTGCCGACGCTGGTGCACAATGGCCAGCCCGTGATCCAGTCATCCAACATCGCCGAATATCTCGATGAGATGTTTCCCGATCTGCCGCTCAAACCGGTGGATGCGACGGTGCGGGCGCAGATGCGCGAGTGGATGAAGGAAGAAGAAGAATTCCTGTTCAGGCTTATCGTCACCCTTAGTTTCAACATCATGATGAAGATGCGTGCTGCGGCCTATGGCATGGAGCAGCTACGCGAATGGTCGCTGCGGCATCCCGATCAGGGCCGTGCCCAGGATTACCTCAACCGTGTGAGCTCTCCCGCAGATATGGCGGCAGTCGCTGCAGCCGAGGACAAGCTGCGCTGGCATATGGAGCGTCTGGAAAAACAGCTTCGGACAAGCGGCGGGCCATGGATCTGCGGCGCGATATTCTCACTTGCCGATATTTGTGTTGCCGGAATCGTGGACCGCATCGAATATCTGGATCGGGAACATGTCTGGCAGGGTTTGCCGGCGGTAACCGGCTGGGTCGCGGCGATCCGGGCGCGCCCGTCCTATGGGATAGCGGCTCCGGCATTTGAAGACCGCATGTGGGGTCCGTTGAAACCGGTCCCTGATGCGGAGCCCACTCTTGACGGAGCTGACCGGTGACAGAAAGGAAACGACGATGAGCGATCTCAACCCGTTTCAGATTCAACAATGGATTTCTGACAACGGAGACAAGCTGAAGCCGCCGGTCGGGGGTGAAACCCTGTGGAAGGATTCGGATCTGATGATCACGGTCGTCGGCGGACCCAACAAGCGGACGGATTATCATATCGACCCGTTCCCGGAATTCTTCTTTCAGATCACCGGCGATATCGTGCTGCGCATTCAGGAAGACGGCAAGCCACGCGACGTCTGCGTGAAAGAGGGCGATGTGTTTATGCTGCCGCCCTATGTGCCGCACGCGCCGATGCGTCCCGCCGGAACCGTCGGGCTGATTGCCGAGATCAAGCGCCAAAAAGATCATCCGCTCGATGCATTCGCCTGGTTCTGTGAGGCGTGCAACCATCCGCTTTTCCGTAAAGACGCCTATATCGATGTGCTTGAGCGTGATATGCCGCCGGTGTTTGAGGCCTATTATGCCGATCCGGCGAACCAGCATTGCGACGGTTGCGGTCATGACAATCCGGGCCGCCCGGCGCCGTAAATCCTTCCGGAAAAGTCCGGTTCACATACGAAGCGATCCCGCATCACAGTTAGTGGAGTGCCCATGTTCGATTTCAGCTTTGGTGACATCACCGTCACCCGCATCGTCGAGATGGAAATGCCGATGCTCGAAGCGAAGACGTTCTTTCCCGACTGGAACGACGACGCCATCGAGCCGCTTCGGGACTGGATGATCCCGCGGCATTTCGATCCCGCCAGCGGCAGCGTGGTGATCAATATTCAGGCTTTTCTGATCCGGACCCCGCGGCACACGATCCTCGTCGATACCTGCGTCGGCAATCACAAGCCCCGCAATCGCGAGATGTTCGACGACGCGGTGTTGCCGTGGATGGAAAATTTCCGCGCCGCCGGCGTGATACCGGAAGAGATCGATTTCGTCCTGTGCACCCATATGCATGTTGATCATGTCGGCTGGAACACAAAGCTCGAAGACGGGCGCTGGGTGCCGACCTTCCCTAATGCCAAATACATATTTTCGCGCACCGAGCTGGATTTCTGGATGCAGCAATCCGAACAGAACCTGATGACGCGGACCGGAGATTACGTCGCCGACAGCGTGATCCCCATTCTGGAAGCCAAACGCGAATTGCTGGTAGATATGGATCATCAGATCGTGGACGGGCTGACGCTGCAGCCGCTACCCGGCCACACGCCGGGGATGGTCGGGTTGCATGTGGCTTCAGGTGGCGCCGAGGCGGTTCTCTGCGGCGATATGATGCATCACATGGTCCAGTGCCATATTCCGGACTGGAGCACGATCGCCTGCGCCGATCAGGCGGCCGCGCGGGTGACGCGGAAAGCATTTCTCGACCGCTATGCCGACACCAACGTCACCATCGTGCCGTCGCATTTTCCCAATCCCACCGCCGGTTTCATTGTGCCGAACGGCGACGTTTTCGCGTTTCGCTATGTCGGTGAATAGTTAACCGAGAATTAATCAAGTTGCTACATAGTGTTAGCGGAATTCATGGCGTTTTTCCGCCACGCTAAAAGGATCAGCCGGTGGCGCTTGCCCTGCTCAAATCAGGCGGCAAAGATGACCGAGTCGCATCGGGGCATCCGTTGCGCGCGCTTGCGTGCCTGGTGGGAAGGCAACGAGCTTCCGCCCATGGAGGCGACGGATTTTGTAAATCCCGAATCACCAGCCTCACCCGGCGCGCAGGCAGAGGAAGGTTCGCCGGCCGACACCCCCGACTGGTCGCCGGCCTGGCAGCAACTGGTTCAGCTTATCTGGGGAGAAGGATTTAACGGCCCAGGCGGCGAAGAGCATGTCCTGGAAATGGCGAAGCCATTTGGACTCACCAATCAGAATACATTGCTCGAAATCGGTTCCGGATTTGGCGGTGGCGCCTGCGCCATCGTGGATAAGATAAAGGCCTATGTCGACGGGCTGGATTTCGACCCGAATCTTGTCGACCATGCTGTGGCAATCGCCATGCTCAAAGGATTTGATGCAAAAGAGAAGTTCAGATTTGTCGAACCCGAGGCGCTCGGGGTGAGGCCGGGATTCTATGATGGCTGTTTCTTGCACGACACATTTATGGCGGTCGAAGACAAGGAAGGGCTGCTTGAAACGGCCGTGGGTGCCATTAAACCCGGGAAATCGATCGTCATTGCGGAGATATTCACCGGCACTCCGGAACCCGGAAAAGTGGCCGCTGCGAGCCTTTCAATGGAACACGGTGACATATTCCCGTGCGATGCCGCCCGGATCGTCGCCAAACTCAAATCCATGAATGTGGAAATTCGTATAGATACTGACAAAACAAAAAACTGTGCAGCGATGGCCCGGTCTGTGTGGTCTGGCGTGGCTGGCCGTCTGGCCCGGAAACAGATGGATGAAGAAACTGCAGATGCCCTGCTGTACGAGACGGAATTCTGGGCAAGGCGACATGAGGCCTATGAATCCGGTGAGCTGAAAATGCGCCGAATCGTGGCGATCAAAAGTTCGGACGCTTTGTAGGCTCGGCGTTGACAGTGGCGGGTAGCGTCAGTAAGTTGCGCCCGCAATTCGGCAGGATCTGCCGCCGACGCGTTGAAGGAAAAGTCTATGAAAGTTGTTAACTCGCTGAAATCCCTGAAAAAGCGCGACCGCTTTTGCGTTGTGGTCCGCCGTCGCGGGCGCACCTACGTGATCAATAAACGGAATCCGCGTTTCAAGGCTCGTCAGGGCTGATCGCGCCGGCGTGAATCCG
>Ga0114993_10006751_pt1 | contig 10761 bp, 10 predicted proteins | sample ArcticOcean_MG_C_FD_87042 | JGI IMG/M metagenome (GOLD analysis project Ga0114993, IMG submission 87042) | Marine microbial communities from western Arctic Ocean - ArcticOcean_MG_CB2_150 | ecosystem: Environmental > Aquatic > Marine > Oceanic | place: Arctic Ocean: Canada Basin | collected...
AAGGTGTGACCGCCGTCAGTGCCGGCAATCACGCCATCGCCACGGCCTTTGCCGCCCACCGCTCCGGCGCCAGCGCCAAGGTTGTGATAATGAAAGGCGCCAACCCGTTCCGCGTTTCACAATGCCAGGCTTACGGCGCGGAAATCATCTCCGCCGACGATGTTCATCAGGCTTTCGACACCGTCAAGCAGATCGAAGAGGAGGAGGGGCGCACATTCGTGCATCCCTTCGAAGGCGAATTAACGGCCCTCGGCACCGCAACCTTGGGTCTGGAGTTCGCGCGCCAAGCGCCCCAATTGGACGCGCTCATCGTGCCGATCGGCGGCGGCGGGCTCTGTGCCGGTGTCGCCAGCGCCTTCAAACTCGTGCAGCCGGCCTGCCAAATATTTGGCGTCGAGCCCGAAGGGGCGGACAGTATGTCGCGCAGCTTCCGCGCCGGTTCGCCGCAGACCATCGACAAAGTGCGCACCATCGCCGACAGCCTCGGCGCGCCCTATGCCTTGCCCTATTCCTTCGCACTTTGCCGACAGAATGTTGACGAGATCGTCCTGGTCGACGACGACGCGCTGCGTCGTGCCATGGGATTGCTGTTTTCGGAAATGAAGTTGGCGGTAGAGCCCGCCGGCGCCGCCGCGACGGCAGCTTTAGCCGGGCCGTTGCGCGAGCGTCTTCAGGGCAAACGCGTCGGCGTTATCGTCTGCGGCGCCAACATCGATTTCGCCAGCTTCGCGGAACACGCGCTGTTCGAGGCGGCGTGACTTCGACTACCAGTCGTTGCGCAATTCCCGGAGTTTGACGAACACGGTCTTGGCGTCAAGTTCAACCGGCAAGTCCGGGAAGCTCTCGCGCAGGCGCGCCATGACTGACGGGTTGTGCAGGCGGAAAAACGTATTCACCTCTTTCTCGATCGCCAGGGTCGACACCAGAGGATTATCTGGATTTTGATTGGCTACATCGGCGAGCAGCGTCTTGGCGGCCGCGTTTCCGGGCTCGCGGTCGAGGGTGAATTCAAGATTATTGGCGATGTATTCATGGCCGGGATAGACCAACGTCTCATCCGGCAGGACCGCCAATTGACCGGTGAAGGTCTGGTATAGCTCCGCCGGATGACCACCACCGTGGCAATTTCCGGCGCCGGCGTTGAACAGGGTATCACCGCAAAACAGCGCCGGTGTATCGCTGTGTGACAACAGACAGACATGGCTCATGGTATGGCCCGGCGTATCGAGAGATTCCAACTCAACCGTCTTGCCCACTTTGATGATATCGCCGGCCCCGAGACTACGGTCTATGCCGGGAATGGTTCCTTTGGCGTTGGCGTGTGCGAGCAGCTTGGCGCCGGTGGCGGCGATGACTTGCTTGTTGCCGCCGGTGTGATCGCCATGTTCATGGGTGTTCACCACTTGGGTGATGTTCCAGCCCTTGTCTTTGGCAACAGACAGGCACTTCTGGTGATCCAACGGATCAATGGCCAACGCGTCGCCGGTTTCCGGGCAGGCGATGAGATAGTTGAAGTTGCGGTACGAGTTGGCGGTCCAGATTTGTTCGACGATCATAATTGACTCCGTTAGCGCCCCTCGAAACGGGGCTTGCGTTTTTCCATGAAGGCGCGCCGCCCTTCAACATAATCCGCGCTCGAAAAACATTCTTCGACGAGGCGTTCGCAAAGTTCGCGGTTGAGGTCGCTCGGCGCGCGGGCAATTTCATCCACCGTCCGCTTGGCCGCCAGCATGGTCAGCGGCGCGTTTGCGGCAATACGAGCGCAATAATCGGCGGTGTAGGTTTGTAGTTCTTCCGCAGCAACAGCGCGGTTTATCAGCCCCATCGCGAGCGCCTCGGTGCAATCGAATTGGCGCGCGGTAATGATGATTTCCTTGGCAAAGGCCGGGCTGACCAGTGCAACCAGCGGCTGCAATGAACTGACCCGGTATCCCAGCCCAAGCTTGGCCGCCGGGATGGCGAAGCGCGAGCCAACACTGGCGATCCGCATGTCGCAGGATAGCGCGATGCCAAGGCCACCGCCGATGCAATAGCCGCGTATCATGGCGATGGTCGGCTTGGCCGCGTGGATAAGCCGCTCGCTGGCCTCATGCGCGATATTGTCATATTGCGCCACCGCCTCGACGCTTGAGCGTTTCTTGTCGAACTCGGAAATGTCGGCGCCTGAGATAAAAGATTTTTCGCCGGCGCCCTTAAGGACTATTACGCGGATTTCAGCGTCCGCCTCGAACTGATCGAGAATGCGCGGAATGGCCTCCCACATGTCGAGCGACAGCGCATTGTGCCGTTCCACATTGTTGAAGATCATCCAGCCGACCGCGCCGTCTTTCTCGGCGATCATCTTTTCGCCGTAAGGCGTTTGCTGGCTCTTAGACAATGCCGCGCTCCTTCAGGTTGGAAATATCCGCCGCATTTACCCCGAGACCATCTAATATTTCGTCCGTGTGCTGGCCCAGTTCTGGCGTGGCTGTATGGATGCGGAATGGTGTGCGGCTGAGCGAAGCCGCCTGGCTGACAATTTCGATCGTGCCGAGGGTCGGGTGCTCAACCGGCGCAGCCATGCCGAGATGCTTCACTTGCGGATCGTCGAACATCTCGTTGATATCGTAGATCGGCCCGCACGGCACGCCGGCATCGTTAAGAATTTGCACCCATTCGGCGCTCGACTTTTTCCGCGTGAGCACATCCAGGCGCTCGTTCAACGCATCGCGATTATCCGAGCGCGCCTGACCGGTGGCATAGTCGGGATCGGTGATCAGACCCTCATCGCCGAGCACGCGGCACAGGCGTTCATATATTTTACCGCCCGCCGTAGCGATATTGATATGGCCGTCGGTTGTCGGATAGACGCCGGTCGGGATGGTGGTCGGATGATTGTTGCCGGCCTGGGGTGGCACTTCATGATCGACCAGCCAGCGCGCCGCCTGAAAATCGAGCATCGAGATTTGCGCCTGCAGGAGCGAGGATTGCACCCACTGGCCCTGGCCCGAAACTTCGCGCTCCAACAGCGCCACCAGTATACCGAGGGCGCAATACATCCCGGCACTGAGATCGGCAATCGGAATGCCAACGCGCATCGGCCCCTGGTCAGGCACGCCGGTGATCGACATCAGGCCGCCCATGCCTTGGGCGATCTGATCGAATCCGGGGCGTTTCTCGTAGGGGCCGTCCTGGCCGAAACCAGAAATGCTGGCATAGACCAGGCGCGGGTTGGTGGCGCGCAGCGTCTCATAATCGATGCCGAGCCGGTGTTTGACGTCGGGGCGGTAGTTCTCGATGACGACATCCACATTATCGGCCAGCTGCTTGAATATCGCCAAGCCGTCCGGGGCTTTTAAATTCAAAGTCAGGCTGCGCTTGTTGCGGTGCAGGTTTTGAAAATCAGGCCCGTGGCGTGCTTTGATCGGGTCGGCCTGAGTGCTCGCGCCCGGCGCCGCCGGCATTTCGATCTTGATGACGTCGGCGCCCCAGTCCGCCATTTGACGGGCCGCAGTGGGGCCGGCGCGATACCGCGTCAGGTCGAGCACCTTGAAGCGCGCCAGCGCCTGTCCGGAGAGATCAAGAGGCATAATATTTTCTCGTGGCTCTATTGCGGCGCACAGTTTAGCGCTGCCGGCCCGGCTCCGCGAGACCTGAGCGGATTAATTTTTGGCCTCAAGATCGAAATTATAAATGTCTTGGTCAAATTGATTGTAGGCGGCGTATCCCAACGCCTCATAAAGCCGGCTTCGCGTCCACATATGCTCGACCAGCGCGGCTTGGTCGTCATTCCTCTTGAGGGCAGTGAGGCCGTCATCGATGGCTTTTAGCGCGAGGCGCATGGCGGTCATCGGATAGATGACGATGTTAAAGCCCAGTGCCTCCAGCTGCGGCGCGCTCAAGAGCGGTGATTTTCCGAATTCGGTCATATTGGCGAGCAGAGGCAGGTCGATGGCGCTGCGGAAGGCGGCGAACTCGGCCTCGCTCTGGAGTGCCTCGGGAAAGATCATGTCGGCGCCGGAATCGGCATAAGCCTTAGCGCGCGCAATGGCGCTGTCGAGGCCTTCCGGCGCACGCGCATCGGTGCGCGCGATGAGAAGGAAATTAGCGTCGCGCTTGGCCTCGGCGGCGGCGCGCAGCTTGCGACACATGTCGGACGTGTCGATCAACAGCTTGTTGTCGAGATGGCCGCAGCGTTTAGCGCTGACTTGATCCTCCATATGGCAGCCAGCGAGGCCCATTTCATCGAGGCGGGTGATCGTGCGCGCCGCGTTCATCGCGTCGCCGAAACCGGTATCTATATCGACAATCGCCGGCAGATCGCTCACCCGGGCGATGAGGTGGGCGCGGGCAACGACTTCTTCTTGGCTGGTGAGGCCGATATCGGGCAGGCCTTTCTCCGCTGCGATTCCGGCGCCCGAGATATAAACGCCATCGAAGCCAGCTTGTTCGACCATCATCGCTACCAGCGGCGCAAAGGCACCGGGAAATCGCATCAGGCCGCCTTGCGCGAGCTTCTGGCGAAACGCCGCACGTTTCTCCCCGGCAGTCATTTGCGCGTCGATCATGGTTTCTTCCTTTTCGTGCTGCTGGCCCGCCCTTGGCAGTCCGATTATGCTTAAATCCCGAGCTGTTTCGATATGTAAGAAGGATCGCCATCATGATGGACGAGCGCAAACCCGACGAGATCATCAATGTTGAGGTCGATGGCTTCAATGTTGTGGCCTATAGCTACGGCAGCGGTGATGAAGTGCTGTTCTGCTTGAACGGCGGGCCGGGCCTGCCATGCGATTATGTGCGCGATGCCCATTCCTGGCTCGCTGACAAGGGTTACCGCGTGGTGGCCTTCGACCAGCTCGGCTGCGGCAGTTCCGACCGGCCAGAGGACGCTGCTCTTTGGACGATCGAGCGCTATGTAGAGGAAGTGGAAACCGTCCGCACGGCGCTAAATCTGGGCAAGGTGCATCTTTACGGGCAGTCTTGGGGCACCTGGCTCGGCATCGAATATGCGCTGACCTATGCGGGCAGTTTCAAAACCCTCACGCTCGCCGACGGTGCCGCTGACATTCCCCATTTGGTCAGCGAGTTAAAGCGCTTGCGCCAAGCGCTTGGGCCGGAGACGGAGGCGATGATGCAGCGTCATGAGGCCGAGGGAACCCTCGATCACGCGGAATATCAGGCCGCAATTACCATCCTCAATTACCGCCATGTGTGTCGCCTTGATGTCTGGCCCGACGCAGTCAATCGCTCGCTGTCGGATTGGAACATGGGCCCTTACACCGCTATTCAGGGCCCCAACGAGTTTTGCTACACTGGCAGTATCAAGGACTGGAACCGGATCGCCGATATGGCGCGTATTGAACAACCGGCGCTAGTGCTGTGCGGCATGCATGACGAGCTGACTCCGGCGTGCTCGCAAAAAATGCACGGCGCCCTGCCCAACTCTGAAATCAAAGTGTTTAAGAATTCGTCGCATCTGCCTATGTGGGAAGAACCGGGCATGTATTTTTCCACACTGTTAAATTTTTTGGAGAATAATCGATCATAAGCGGCTGAAAACATGTATGTTTAATCGCTTTTCTGCCTCGGGTTTGCGGCAACATCCTTAGGGGAGTTTATTGAAGAATCGCCTGCGCTATACGCTCACCGCGACGTTCACGATCATCGCAATGGTCCCGATACTTTTTCTCGGGCTTTGGGTCGAGCGCACCTCCTATTTGCGTGAACTTTCCTCGGTTGAGGAAAAGCATTTGCTGCTGGCAAAAAATATCACCAACGCGCTTGAGCTCTACACCCATGACGCGTCGGCGCTGTTCGGGTTTTTGGTCGAATGCAGCACGGCGCAGTTTTGGCCCACGGGCTCTTCGGAACTCGCCTAATCTCTTGATTTTCGCCATTTCGCGATATTAACGCCGGATGGCACCGTCAGTATGTCACTTCGTCCGGATGTGACGAGCGAGGCTATCCTACCGCAAGGCGGGCTTGCCGCTCTCGAACCGCTGATTGCCCAGGGCGGCCGGCACTTCAGCGATGTGATGCCCGACGCCGAGGGGCAGCCCACGATCTATCTGGTCGAAAAGTTGCCGAGCGGAGATGCCGGGATAGGCGCGATGGGCGTCGATTACATCACCAAATTGCAGGGTCAGATTACCTTCGGCGAACGTGGCCATGCAGCCATCGTGGACGGCAGCGGAAATGTCATTGCCCACCCCAATCGGGAGTGGAGCCATTCGATGAAAAACATCGCAAAGGTCAAGCCGGTCAAACATATGATCGAGGGTGAAAGCGGCGTGACGGAGTTTTACTCGCCCGCCGTGAAAGCCGACATGATCACTGGATATACAGTTGTACCTGGCGTCGGCTGGGGTGTGATGGTGCCGCAACCGCTCGATGAACTGCGCGTGAAAGCGGCCTCCGCGCGCGGCGCCCAGATTGGCATCATGGTTGGCGGTGTGGTTGTCGCAACAATTTTGGGTTGGCTGCTGTCCGGCCTTCTCATTCGCCCCATATCGGCAGTTGTTGGCGCGGCGGGGAAAATCGAAGCGGGTGACCTGGAAGCGCGCGTACCAAGTTTTCCAAATGTGACGCCGCGGGAATATCGCGAACTCGGCATGGCGTTCAACAAAATGGTCGGGCAAATTCAAGACGAACGGCGGCTGCTTGCCACCGCTGCTCGCGACGCCGAATTGTCGAGCCGATCGAAATCCGAATTTCTCGCCACCGTGAGCCATGAATTGCGCACACCGTTGAACGCTATTATCGGGTTTTCGGAAGCGATGCAGGAGAAAGTGTTCGGCGAACTGGGTCACCAAAAATACAATGAATATGCTGATCATATCCATGTTTCCGGCAAACATTTGTTGTCGATTATCAACGACATCCTCGATCTCTCCAAGGTGGAGGCCGGCAAGCTCGAATTCGATACCGCGCCGGTGGCGCTCGACGAGGTCATGTCTCAGGCGGTGACGATCGTCAGCGGCAGCGGCGAATCAAGCGGCATAACCATCGACGTCGACGATCTCAGCGCCATGCCGGCAGTACGGGCGAGCGAACAAAGACTGCTGCAAATTTTCGTCAATCTGTTGTCCAACGCGGTCAAATTCACACCTGACGGCGGCCATGTCGGCATTCGCGCGGCGGAGGAGGGTGCCGATGATGTCGTGATCTCCATCACCGATAGCGGCATTGGCATGACGGCGACGGAAATGGAGCAAGCGATGCTGCCCTTTACCCAGGTGGATAGCAGTCTCGAGCGACGCTTTGAAGGTACCGGTCTTGGCCTGCCGCTAGCCAAGTTATTGGTGGAAGGGCATGGCGGTTCGCTGCATATGACGAGCGAGCCGGGAAAGGGCACGGAAGTCAGGGTGCGCATGACGGCGGTAAAGAAATTTTCTTAGAGCAAATCCCGAGCAGGCGGAATCACCTCGACGACGCATTTGCTTGGATTAAAAAGCGATAGAGCACTCCGCTTGAACGCAAGTGAACGTGAAATGCTCTAGCAGAACGGCCGGTTTAAGCTAGCGGCTGCTGAATTAGATCGGCGAGAAGCGGCATGACCTCAGCGCCAAATAGGTCGATCTGCTCAATTTGATCGGCGCGCTCAGCAATAAAATCCACGACCAGGTGCCGCACGCCGGCTTCATAGAATTCCCGAATCGTTGCCGCTACCTGTTCAGTCGTTCCCAGCGCACAGTAGCGTTTTGCCGCTTTGCTAAAATCCATTTCATAGCGGGCGCTCAGCGTTTTCGTCGCGTAGTCGAGCGCGCTTTCGTAATCCTTGGCCAAGCGCATAAACAACAGATGCCCGGTGCCGAACGTTGAAAAATCGCGCCCCGCTTCCGCGCCGGCGCGGGCGATCACCTCCAGCGCAGTGCGATATTGCTCCGGTGTCACCACATAAGAGAGCCAACCATCCGCCAAGCGCCCAGCACGGCGAAGCGCTGGCTCTTTGCGCCCGCCGCACCAGATCGGCGGGCCGCCGGGGGTATGCGGTGCCGGCAGCATTTGCACCTCGGGAAAGGGATAAAATTTTCCTGCGTTTTCAACCGGTTCTCCGCTCCATAGTTGACGCAGGACCTTGATGCCTTCGCTCAGACGCGCGCCACGCTCTTTTACCGGCACGCCACTCAGCGCGAACTCGTCGGGAAACTCGCCGCCCACACCAACGCCGAAGATGACCCGGCCCGACGACAACAGGTCGAGTGTCGCGACCTGCTTGGCGACACTGGCGGGGTGACGGAGCGGCAACAGAAACACCGCCGTGCCAAATTTGAGACTCTGCGAGATCGCCGATGCCTGAGCGAGTTGGATCATCGGGTCCAAGATCGGCTGGGCGAAGGCCAAATGATCGCCCGCCCACATGGCATGGAAGCCGTTTCGCTCCAGGGCCAACACCAAGCGCTTGTTGGTTTCGAAATCGGCGATCTGAAATTCGCCATCCGCATCGGCAGGCGGTTGCACATTCTGAAAACCGATTTCCAGCGGTCCGCGCGAAGGAAAATTCATTTGTCGAGCAGTTCCGGTTTGCCGTCTAGCGCACCAATGGCATCACGTTGGCGGCAAAGCCCTCAATGTTGGCAAGTGAGTCTTCCAGCGTGGCGCCGAGGAAGTTAAATAGGACATGGCGCACGCCGAGTTCCTCAAGGGCCTTGATATCGCCGGCGATATCATCGGCGCTGCCGGTCAGTATCATGCGCTCACCGCTGTCCAGCATCGTCGGCGTATTGCCGCCGTACCAAACAGCCCAAAAGGCGAGGTCAATGGACGCCGGGTCCCGGTCGATTTTCTCAGCTTCTGCCTTGAGGGAATCGAGACCGGCGGAGAATCTTTTGACGGTGTCCAGCGGATGGTGAGGGTTGCAGCCAATCGGATACCAGGCATCGCCGAGGCGCGCCGTGCGACGAATGGCCGGCATGCTTTCGCCGCCGATCCATATCGGTGGATGCGGGGTTTGCACCGGCTTGGGGGCAAAGAAGATGTCGGAAAACTCGGTATATTCCCCCTTGAATTTCGGATTTTCGGCCGTCCACAATTCGCGGAACGCCATGATATATTCGTCCGTCACCTTGCCGCGCTCCTTAAAGGGCGGCGCGTTCACGGCGACGAACTCCTCTTCCATCCAACCGGCGCCGCAACCCAGCGTCACGCGCCCGCCCGACATTACATCGATGGTCGATACCAGCTTTGCGGTGAGGATCGGGTCGCGGTACGGCACCACCATGACGGAGGTGAGAATACGCGCCTTCTTGGTGATGGCGGCGACATGCGCCATCAACGCCAAGGGCTCGAGAAAATCGCCTTCGAAATTCTGTGCAAAGGCAAACGCGCCATCGGCGGAATAGGGATAGCGTGAGGAAATACTGCGTGGAAATACAATGTGGTCGGGGATCGCCAATATCGAAAACCCCAATTCCTCGCCGCGCTGAGAAATTGTCGTAATATCACCGGGGTTGGCGAGGATGCCGCTGTTCGGCACGTTAAATCCGAATTCCATTGTTATTTCCTTCCTGGGACGTTGTGTCGGTGCATATTATCCGGCACAACCTTCTCTGTCTTGCACGATAAGGCTGTTGAAGGGCAAAAAACGCCGCGCCGCCGTGCTCGACGGCAATCAACGAGAAACGGGAGGAGACATAACATGGATTTGGGTTTGAAGGGTCGCAAAGCGATCATCACCGGCGGCAGCAAAGGCATCGGCCGTGCGATCGCCAATCTGCTCGCGGATGAGGGCTGCAATGTCGGCCTATGCGCCCGCAATGCGGAAGAAGTGGACGCGGCGGTCGCAGCGCTGAAAGACAAGGGCGTTAACGCCTGTGGCAGCGCCATCGATGTGCGCGACGGCGATGCCTTGCGCAAATGGGTGGCGGACTGTGCCGAAGCGCTCGGCGGATTGGACATCGTGGTTCCTAATGTCAGCGCCCTGGCGATTGAGCGCAACGAGGAATCCTGGCGCGCCCAGTTTGAGGTCGATTTGCTGCATACGGTGAATGCCGTGGAAGCCGCGTTGCCGATACTGGAAAAATCCGATGCCGGCTCGATCGTGATCATCTCAAGCGTCTCCGGCGTTGAGATCGATTTCGCTGCCGGCCCGTACGGCGCGTTCAAGGCGGCACTTATTCATTATGCCAAAACCCTGGCCTGCGAATTGGCCGGCAAGAACATCAGGGTCAACTCAGTATCGCCGGGCAATACCTATTTCGCCGGCGGTGTCTGGGAAATGATCGAAAACAATATGCCGGACCTGTTCAGCAAGGCGCTCGGCCTGAACAAAACCGGCCGCATGGCGACGGCGGAGGAAGTTGCCAACGCCAGCGTGTTCCTGGCGAGCCCCATCGCCACCTTCATCACCGGCACTAATATCGTCGTCGATGGCGCGCTGACAAACCGCGTTCAGTATTAAGGCAGGGTAGGGAAGGCGGCACCGTCCGCCTTCCACTTGCCGCGTCGCGGCGCTGCTTTGGGCGACCTAGGACCGGGGCGCTTCGGCGATTGCGGCGTCGGCTTGCGGCTTGGCACTGGGAAGTGCCGTCACGCCACTGTTCTGCAGCAGGTTGAGCGGTATTTCGTTGATCAGAACGATCCCGTCCGCCGGCAGGACGACATCATAGACATAAACCAACTCACCCACGACGTTGGTTTCTGGCCTCCCGAGTCCCCTAGCAAAGGTTAAAAAAGCCAACAGCTCCGTCGCGTCTTCGCCGCTCAGCGCCTGGCGTGCGGCAACGGCAATGAGTCTATCGAGGCCGGCGAGTTCGAGACGTGCATCGCCGACAGCGCCCAACG
>Ga0114993_10006758_pt1 | contig 10752 bp, 7 predicted proteins | sample ArcticOcean_MG_C_FD_87042 | JGI IMG/M metagenome (GOLD analysis project Ga0114993, IMG submission 87042) | Marine microbial communities from western Arctic Ocean - ArcticOcean_MG_CB2_150 | ecosystem: Environmental > Aquatic > Marine > Oceanic | place: Arctic Ocean: Canada Basin | collected...
TAATAATCCTTTAATAGATGAATATTCTTTAAAAGGAGCTAAGGGACTATTAGTTAATATTACCGGAGGAAACGATCTTACTTTATTTGAGGTAGATGAAGTTGTTAATAAAATCCGAGCTGAAGTAGACACTGAAGCTGACTTGATATTTGGTTCAATTGAAGATGAAAGCCTTAATGGAAAAATTAGAGTTTCTATTGTTGCCACATCATTAGATGGTGAAGTACCACAATCAAAACCAGTCATAAGCATGGTTCATAGATTGCAAAATAGAAATATGGGTTATTCGTCCAATTCAATAAATACAGTAACTTCTAATCAAGCAACTTTAAATGCTACCGATGGTGCTACAGCACTTGATTTAAATAATATTGTTGAAGAAAAATCAAATATCCAAGAACCTTTAAAAGAAGAAATTAAAAAAGAATCAAATGAACTATTGCTAGATGATGTTTCTATGGAAAGTGCCGCTTATTTACAAACTACAGAAAATAGTTCTGACAATAACAATTTAGAAGCAGATGAAAACATGAGTTCGTTTGAAATAGATAGCATTGAGCTAGCTACACCAAATTTATTTGTAGAAAATTCAAACGAAAATTCTTTTAATAAAGAAATAAATCAGAAAAATGAAGAACCTACAGTATTTGAAAACACACAATCAGAAAAAGATGCTGAAGCTAAAGAACAAGAGATGTTCAAAGAGGATAATCTGGAGGAAGATTTTGAAATACCAGCCTTCTTGCGAAGACAAAAAGATTAAATGGAAGATAACAACAAAAGAGAAATTTATGAATGCCACCATGTCACTGGAACAAACAAAACATCAACCGGTGATGCTCAATCAAGTATTGAGCATTATATCCCCTCAACATGGTGGCACATTTATTGACTGCACTTTTGGTGGCGGTGGATATTCCAAGGCAATATTAAAGTTTCCCAAAACAAAGGTGCTTGCAATAGATCGTGATCAATTAACAGAAAAGCACGCAAAGCCTTTAGTAAAAAATTTTCAATCAAGATTTAGTTTTTTTAAAGAAAAATTTAGCAATTTAGATAAAATCGTTAAAAAAAGTTTAAATCCTAGAGCCATTATATTTGATCTTGGTCTTTCTTCTTTCCAACTTGCTGATACGAAAAGAGGTTTTTCGTTTGAGTCAAAAAATTTCTTAAATATGGAAATGGGAATAAACGAATATTCTGCTTACGATGTAATAAATACTTTAGATAAAGAATATTTAGCTATTATAATAAAAGTTTTAGGCGAAGAGAAAGATGCAAGAAAAATAGCAAATAAAATTGATTATTATAGAAAAAAAAAGCCAATAAAAACGTCCGTGGAACTTGCTAAAATAATTAATGACGCAAAGAGAAATTACAATAAATATAAAAAAAATCCTGCTACAAAAACTTTTCAAGCCATAAGAATTTTTGTGAATAAAGAAATAACTGAATTAATGTTAGGGTTGATTGGGGCTACAAAACTACTTTCCAACGGAGGCATATTAGTTGTTGTAAGTTTTCATTCTTTAGAAGATAAAATAGTAAAAAACTTCTTTAACCTTTATTCAAATTTAAAAAAAAATCCTTCAAGATATCTACCGTTACAAGAGGATAAATCAAGTTTATTTCAGGAAGTAACTAAAAAACCTTTTGTTGCAGATGTCTCAGAACTCAAAGAAAATATTAAATCAAGATCAGCAAAACTTAGGTATGCAATTAGAAATAATAATTCTTTTTTTTATCCTGAAGATTTTATGAAAAAGTTTGTAAATTATTTTGATTTAGAAAAGGGGAGAATATGATTAATAAAGAAAAATGGATTAATTCCCTGCCCCAACAAAGTATAAAATCTGATGAAAAAACAAACCATACAGATGATTATAGATGGGTAAATACAATACCTCAAAAAAATACTTTTAGTTTATTGGGAAAATATTCATTAATGACTGTTCTATTTATTTGTGGGTTAATGTTTGTTTCTGTTATAAAAAATGAAACAAGAAATTTAGAAAAAGAAATAAATAATTTAACAGCACTCAACAAAGAAGTTGCATATAGTCTGAATCAAACAATTTTAGATAACGAGGTGATTACATCTCCTAAAAACATATCAAGACTAGCAAAAGAACACTTAAATACAGATTTTATATATTATAAAAAATCTCAAATAAAAAGACTAGGAGATGTTTCGGAAGTTGTCGATAAGCCTAATACAGAAAATAATAATTTATCTAATAAAATAAAACTGACTATTACAAAAAAAATAGAAAAAAAGAAAAAAGAAATAGCAAAACTTCAAGAACTTTATTCAAATCCCAAGAAAATACCCACTGAAATAAAAACCGAAGTTTCAAAAAAAATAAAAGAAAAGAAAAAAGAATTAAAAAATATTTATAATTCTCCAAAAGATATAATCACATTTGCAAGAGCTCAGAGATGGGCAGTCATACAAGTCGCTAAACTTTTTTTGGGTATACCAATAGTTCCTGGGAAATAATTTTTTAATGAAAAAAAAAAGTTTTTATTTTGAAGATTATACAGAATTGGATCTTATTGATAAAAGCAAAAATTTAAATATTATAAAAATTTCATTAAATAGAGTTACTTTTTTATCTTTTGTTTTTTTTAGCATAATATTTATTTTTAGTATTAAAATTATTTACCTATCATTATCATTTGATAAAATTTTATACATCAGTAACACAAAAAAAGAATATGTAAAAAATAGAAGAGATATTGTTGATAAAAATGGATCTGTTTTAGCAACTAATGTTATACTTTATGATGTTGGGGTAAGGCCAAAGTTATTAAATTCTAAAGAAAAAAAAAGTCTATTAATTAAGTTAGGTCTTCTTTTTCCTGAATTAGATTTAAAAAAAATTAAAAATAAATTAAAAAAAGGTGATTTTTTTTCTTTAGGCAAAAGGTTGACACCAAAACAAAAAGATCAATTTTGGTTAATGGGTAATAAAGCTTTTGTTTTTGATCCACGGCCATCAAGAATATACCCCCAACAAAATCTTTTTAGTCATGTATTGGGACAAACAGATGATGTTAACGACGGAATATCTGGTGTGGAAAAATTTTTTGATGAAGATTTAAATAATAAAGAAAAAATTTATCAGCCTTTAAGATTAACTTTAGATTCAAATTTACAACATTTGATAAGAAATGAACTAATTACTGCACAGAAAATTTTCAACAACAAAGGAAGTGGAGCAATCTTAATGAATGTTGAAAATGGTGATATATTATCTTTAATTTCCTTGCCAGATTACGATTTAAATCAAAGAGTTTTAATTAGTGATAATATTTACACAAATAAAATTACCCTTGGTGTTTATGAATTAGGCTCTGTATTTAAAACCTTTACGATAGCCGCTGCCCTAGAAAATAAATTAATAAATACCAATACAATGCTAAAAAATTTAGAAAATAAATTAACTTGTGATAAATATACAATAACTGAGCATGATAAATTACCTAAAAACTTAACAGTGGAACAAATTTTAATTAGATCATCTAATATTGGATCTATTCGCATAGCACAACAAGTTGGAGTTAAAAAATATAAAGAATTTTTAAAGTCCTTAGGACTTCTCGATAAAATAAACTTTGACTTAGATGAAATTGGAACCCCACTGCCATTTAATTGGGGAAAATGTAAACTTGCTACAGCATCTTATGGCCATGGTATTACAACTACCCCACTTCAATTGGCAAGAGCTTATGCGATGTTGGGCAACGGAGGATATAAAATCAAACCAACTATTTTAAAAATTAAAAAAAAACCTGAAAAAAAAAGGAAGCAAATTATTTCTAACAAAACAAGCAATGAAATAAATCTAATGTTAAGAAAAGTTGTTAGTCTTGACGAGGGTACTGCAAATTTTGCTGATATAGAGGGCTATGAAGTTGCAGGAAAAACTGGAACTGCATTAAAATATAAATCAAAGGAAAAACTGAATACTTTTGTTTCCCTCTTTCCAGCCAATAGACCAAAATATGTATTATTAGTAATGCTTGATGAACCGCAGTCTGCTCCAAATTTTGTATATGAGTTTTCCTCATCTAAAAAGTTCCCAAATGGTTATAAATATAAAGGTGAAACCAGGAATACCGCAGGGTGGAATACAGTTGTAGTTGCGGGCAAAATTATAGAAAAAATTGGTCCAATTTTAGCCATAAATAACCTAGAAACTTCTAAATAATTTTAAATGTATTTAGGTCAGCTACTTCAATCAATAAGCAAAGAATATAAAAATATATATATTCGTGGAATTGCTTTTGATAGTCGAAAAGTTAAAAGGGGAGACATTTTTTTTGCTATTAAAGGAAGCAAAACATCAGGGGTACAATTTATAAACGAAGCTATTATAAATGGAGCGTCTGTAATAATAAGTAGCGAAAGTGCCAAAATTATAAGTTACAAAAAGCCAATAATATTAGTTAAAAATATTAGAAAAAGTTTATCCGAAGCTTGTTCTAAATTCTATAAGCAAAAACCCAAAAATATAATAGCAGTTACTGGCACAAATGGAAAATCTTCAGTAGCTGATTTTTTTTATCAAATTTTAAATTTTAATAATATTTCAGTAGCTTCAATTGGAACATTAGGAATTTATTCAAAAAATTATAATAAAAAAACAAATCTCACTTCAATGAATCCTTTATTATTACATCAACATCTTGAAGCATTATCAAAGAAGAAAATTAAAAATGTAATATTAGAAGCATCAAGTCATGGATTGGATCAAAAAAGATTAGATTATATAAATTTAAAAGTGGGGATATTTACAAACCTTAGTCATGATCATCTCGACTACCATAAAAACATGAAATTGTATTTAAATTCTAAGATGTATTTATTTAGAAAATTGCTTAACAAAAACTCTAAAATTATTACAGATGAAAATAATTTAGAATTCAAGACAATCAAAAAAATTTCAGAGAAGAAAAATATAAAAAGATTTACAATTGGATCAGACTCGGGTGATTTAAGAATAATAAGCACCAAATATAAAAAAAATAACCAGATAGTTAAGATATTTAGTAAAACCAAGATTTATAATTTAAAAATTCCACTTATAGGACATTTTCAGCTTAAAAATTTATTTATGGCAATTTTAGCTGCTTCATTATGTGGACTCAAAGAAAGAATAATTTTTAATCAATTACATAAAATTAAACCTGTTCCAGGCAGACTCGAATGTGTTGCCGCTATAAAAAATAGTAATATTATTGTAGACTTTGCTCACACACCTGATGCTTTAGAACAAAGCTTAGTTGCTTTGAAAGAACAATTCAAAAGCGAAATCATAATAGTTTTTGGCTGCGGAGGCGAAAGAGATAAAAAAAAAAGATTTAGTATGGGAAAAATCGTTAGCAAATATTGCAGAAAGATTTTTGTTACAGACGATAACCCCAGAAGTGAAAGTCCTAAATTAATACGGGATTCAATTATGAAGGGATGTAAAAGCTTAGCTGTAGATATTGGAGACAGAAAAAAAGCAATAAAGGCAGCTATAAAAGAACTAAGACAAAACGAAATACTTCTAGTAGCTGGTAAGGGCCATGAACAAACGCAGGATTATGGAAGTAAAATTAAAAATTTTTCAGATAAAAAAATAATAAAAGAAATAATTTTTAATACGAAATTTAATAATAAAAAAGATTTTTCTTCAAACTATCTTTTTCAAAAAACTTTTAAAAGTAATAATATTAAAAATTTAAATTATAATGGAGTATCTACTAATTCAAAAACTTTAAAAAAAAATGATTTATTCTTTGCAATACAAGGAAAGAATACTGATGGTCATAAATTTTCCAAAGAAGCACTTAAAAGGGGTGCCATAAAATTAGTAGTAAGTAAAAAAATAAAAAATATTTCCGAAAAAAAGCTAATAAAGGTAAAAAATACTTTTTCGCATCTAAATAAATTAGCTAAGATTAGCAGAAACAATTCATTAGCTGAAGTTATAGGAATAACAGGAAGTGTTGGAAAAACTACTTTAAAAAATCTTATCAGTTTTTCTTTACAAAATTATGGAACGGTTTATTGCTCCCCACATTCATACAATAATCGCTTCGGAGTACCAATTAGCCTTTCTAACTTAAAAAAAAATATTGATTATGGAGTCTTTGAAATAGGAATGGATAAAAAGGGGGAAATAGACAATCTATCTAAGCTTGTTAAACCAGATATAGCAATTATTACTAATATTTCTGGGGCACACTTTAAAAATTTTAAGACGCTTAAAGATATAGCAAAAGCTAAAGCAGAAATAATTGAAAATATATCAAAAGATGGAAATATTATATTGAATAAAAGCGATAATTTTTTTCACTATCTATCAGAGAAAGCAAAGAAATGTAAAATTAATGTAACTTCTTTTAGTCTTAAAAAAAAATCAGATGTTTATTTAGTAAGCAGCAAGAAGATTAAAAATTATTTTAGACTAAAAATAAATATTAAAAATAAATTTTTTTACTTTAATGTAAAGCATCTAACAAATAATTTTCTAAATAATGTTTTGGCTTGCATTACTACGTTGTTTGTTTTTAATTTAAATTTAGAAAAAGTTGAAAAAAAATTTGTTAATTTTAAAATCCCCGAAGGAAGAGGTGATATTAAAATAATTAAAAAATTTAATAAAAGATTTAAATTTATTGATGAAAGTTATAATGCTAATCCATTATCAATGATGTCGGCAATCAATAATATGGGGCACTATGATGATAATAAAACTAACCGAAAACTAATTTTTTTAGGTGACATGCTAGAACTTGGAAAAAAATCTAAAAAATTTCATAAAGCTTTAGCTGATATAATTAATAAAACTAGTATTGACAAAGTTTTTGTTTATGGAAAACACATAAAAGAAACTTTTAATTATTTATCTTTAGATAAAAAGGGTAAAATATTTAAAAAAATGAAGGATGCCTCTAAGTATTTTGCTAAAATTTTACACAATAATGATTTACTTATGGTAAAAGGATCGAATGCAACAGGATTGAATAAATTTTCAAAAAATATAAAAAAAGGACAAATCAGTGTTATATAATTTTTTAATTTCTCTTGTGGATCAATTTTCTGCACTTAATGTTTTTCGTTACTTGACTTTTAGAACTGGACTTTCGATCATATCTTCTATGACAATAGTATTTTTAGTTGGACCTGCTTTTATCAGATTTGTCGAGTCTCACAAATTTACTGGACCAATAAGAGACGATGGTCCGAAGGACCATATAATTAAAAAAGTAGGCACTCCCACTATGGGGGGGCTTCTTATTTTAATAGGAATTATTTTTAGCACTTTATTGTGGGCCGATTTAAACAATTCCTACATTTGGGTTTTATTAATGGTGGCCACCAGTTTTGGTTTTCTTGGTGCCATTGATGATTATCTAAAAATAAAGCGTAATAACTCAAAAGGCATATCTTCTGGTACGAAAATTATTTCTCAAATCATACTGTCGGTAATCGCGGTATTATTATTAGTCAAATTTGGAAATAATGAACATTTAAGTAATCTTTATTTTCCTTTTTTTAAAAATCTAATACTTAATCTAGGTTTATTTTTTATCCCTTTTTCCGTTTTTATAATTGTTGGCTCTTCAAATGCAGTGAATTTAACTGATGGTTTGGATGGACTAGCTACTGTACCCGTAATGTTAGTTGCTTTATCGTTTACTTTAATTTGCTACGTTGTTGGTAATACGGTTTTTTCAGATTATTTACAAATACCCTATATTCCAAATGTCGGAGAATCTTCTATTTTTTGTGGATCTATTGTTGGTTCATGTTTAGGTTTTCTATGGTACAACGCACCTCCCGCAAAAATTTTTATGGGTGACACGGGTTCTTTATCATTAGGTGGATCCCTAGGAGCTTTGAGCATAATTTCTAAACATGAAATTGTGTTAGGAATTATTGGTGGTTTATTTGTTCTTGAAACAGTTTCTGTAATTATTCAAGTAATTTCTTTCAAGCTTACGGGAAAAAGAGTTTTTATGATGGCTCCACTACACCATCATTTTGAAAAAAAAGGATGGGCAGAATCCACTGTTGTTATAAGATTTTGGATTATTTCTATAGTTCTAGCACTAATAGGTTTAGCTACACTAAAATTAAGATAGTCAATGGTTAGTTCGATAATATATAAAAATAGTAAAATCGCCGTCTATGGCATGGGTATAACTGGTCGCTCTGTAGCCACTACACTTAAAAAATTAGGAGCTCAAATATATTGTTGGGACGACAATATAAAAACAAGAAAAAAAGCGAAAGATCTTAACTTTTCCATTAACAAATTTTGGGATAAAAAAAATTATATTGATAAAATAGTTATAAGCCCAGGTATAGATATAAGTAAATGTAAAATTAAAAATTATTTAAATGCAAATAAAAATAAAATAATTACGGATCTCGATATATTTTTTGACATAAATAAAAAATGCTTAATTATTTCAATTACAGGAACAAATGGAAAGTCAACAACATGCAAGATAATTGAAAAAATTTTAAAAGCTGCAAAATATAAAGTAAGGACAGTAGGTAACATTGGAAAACCGATTTTGTCTTTAAGCAAGGTAGAAAAAAAATATGCCATTATATTAGAAGTATCATCTTATCAACTTCAATATTCCAAAATATTTCGCTCCAACCATGCTGCAATACTAAATATTTCTCCTGATCATTTAGATAGGCATAAAAACATTAAAAATTATATTAATATAAAATCAAAAATATTTTTTTCACAAAATAAATCAGATTATTCATATGTAAATTCAAATAATAAGTACTCTAAAGATATAATAAATGTATTTAAAAATAAAAAAATAAAATCAAAACTAATAACAATTAATGAATCGGTTTTTGACTTATTTGTACATAAAGTTAAAAACAAATATTTTAATAATAAAGGTAATGCAGAAAATATGGCTTTTGCATATAAGATAGCAAAAAATCTAAAAATAAAAGATAAAATTATAATTAAAAGTTTAAATAAATTTAGAGGGCTGCCACATAGACAGGAGGTTGTATTTTCGGATAAAAAATTATTATGCATTAACGATTCAAAAGCAACAAGCTTTGATGCTAGCTTGCAATCATTATCAAATTTTAATAAAATTTACTGGATAGTTGGAGGCGTGCCAAAATACCAAGATAATTTTTATTTAAAAAAAGTTAAAAAAAAAATAGTTAAAGCATATGTTATTGGAAAAAATATTTTATTTTTTAAAAATCAGATTAAAAAGGATATACCTTTTTCTGTTTCAAAAAATATAAAAACTGCTGTAAATCACATATTTAAAGATTTAAAATCTGATAAAAAATCAAAAAAAACAATTTTACTTAGTCCAGCCGCTTCATCATTTGATCAATTTAGTAATTTTGAAAATAGAGGTAATGAGTTTAAAAATCTTATAACAAAAAAATTTATAAAGAGATCAAATGTTTAACTTTGGAAGAGAAAACACTGGTTTACTAGCTAAATGGTGGAGAAATTTAGATAAACAGATTTTGTTTTTATTTATCTTTCTTTTGTTTCTGGGGTTATTTTTTTCTTTTTCCTCTACCACATCAGTGATATCTGAGAAGATGAATAAGCAAACTTATTTTTTTTTTATAAAACATTTAATTTTTGTTTTAGCATCTTTATTTTTTATTATTTTAATTTCAATCCAGGAAAAAAATAAATTGATTAAATTTTTAACTTATTTTTTTATTTTATCACTAGTGCTTCTTTTTTTAACTCTTGTAATTGGAACGGAAGTCAAAGGGTCGCGAAGATGGATAGACTTCTACCTATTTCCAAGATTTCAACCAGTTGAATTATTAAAACCCTTATTCGTTATTTTTATTGCAAAAACTATCGTTTTGAATGAAAAAAATGATGTTAATAGAAGATATTTTTATTCTTTTTTAATTTTATTTCTTGTAACGGTAATTCTAATTAACCAACCAGATCTCGGGCAAACTTTATTATTAACTTTAACATGGATTACGATGATTTTTGTGTCTGGATTTAATATGATTGTATTATCAATATTAGGTATAGTTTTTGTAATAATTATTTCATCATTAATATTTTTCATGCCAGAAAAATTTGGTTATGTTTTTTTCAGACTTGAAACATTTTTAGATCCTAACACTGGAGATAATTTTCAATCTCAGAAAGCTCTAGAAGCGATAAAACAAGGTGGGTTAACTGGTCAGGGAATGGGAGAGGGTATTTTAAAAGACAGAGTGCCTGAAGCACATACAGATTATATAATAGCAGTAATCTCAGAAGAATTTGGAGCAATTTTTGTTTTGTTTATTATGCTTATTTTTTTGCTTATTGGTTATAGAGTATTAAATAAGGTTTTTTATGGTAATGATGAATTTCTTAAATTAGCATTAGTAGGCTTAGTCTCTCTTTTAATAATCCAAACTTTTATTCATGTGGGTGTTAATAGTAGATTGTTGCCCACAACAGGCATGACTCTTCCTTTTTTAAGTTATGGAGGATCATCTATGATTGGTAGCTCAATAATAGCTGGAATAATTTTAAATTTTACTAGAAAAGATTCTACCGGATATTTTAAAAATGAATAAAAAGATAATTTTTTCAGGTGGAGGAACTGGTGGTCATATACTTCCTGCAATAAATTTAATGAAACATTATTATGATAAAAATTATGAAGTTCTGTTAGTAACAGATACTAGAGGAAATAAATTTATTAAAAATAATCCTGAGTACA
>Ga0114993_10006761_pt1 | contig 10747 bp, 11 predicted proteins | sample ArcticOcean_MG_C_FD_87042 | JGI IMG/M metagenome (GOLD analysis project Ga0114993, IMG submission 87042) | Marine microbial communities from western Arctic Ocean - ArcticOcean_MG_CB2_150 | ecosystem: Environmental > Aquatic > Marine > Oceanic | place: Arctic Ocean: Canada Basin | collected...
AAAATGCCAGCACTACCACTTCCCAACAGCTCTCGCACGTCAGTAACACGATAGCGACATTGGGTTTGACTTCTAGGTTCGGAATGGGTCTAGGTCGCACCCCAACGCTATGACCGGCTTATTCCGTTAAGAAATAATCTTCTCTATTAAGGTAACTATGCCCATTAACTGGTTGGCTAAAACAAACTCAATTGTTCTTTCTATCTTCTAATGAGATATAAATTAAAGATGGACTTGATGTCATCATGACTCATCGTGTTGCGGTATTAGATAAGGAATTATGCCAACCAAAAAAATGTGGTTTAGAATGTATCAAATATTGCCCAGTAAACAAATCAGGGGCAGATTGTATTATACTGAATGAAGAAACAAAAAAAGCACAGATTGATGAAGATATTTGTAATGGATGTGGCATTTGCGTCAAAGTTTGTCCTTTTGAAGCAATAACTATTGTTAATTTAGCTACAGAATTAGCTACTGATAAAATTCACCAGTACGACCAGAACTCTTTTCGTTTATACAAATTACCTACTCCAAAGAAAGGAGAAGTTATCGGATTGTTAGGAAGAAATGGTATGGGAAAAAGCACTGTCATCAATATTTTATCGGGAAATTTGAAACCTAATCTAGGAAAATTTGATGAACCACCAGAATGGGATGAAATTTTAAAATTTTACAGTGGAACAGAATTAAAATCACATTTTGAAAAGATCAAAGATGGTCAAATCAATGCCTCTATAAAACCACAACAAGTTTACGACATCGCTCGGGTTTTTGACGGTACTGGAAAAGAACTTCTTGAAAAATATGATGAGAGAGGAACTACAAATCAATTAATCAAAACGCTAAACTTGGAAAATTCGGTAGACCAAAATGTAAAAGAATTGAGCGGAGGTGAATTACAGAGATTAGCCGTAGCTGTTGCATCAGTAAAGGATGCAGATTTCTATTTTTTTGATGAACCATCATCATATAATGATATATACCAACGTACAGGGGTTGCAAGAGTCATTCAGAATCTAGCAAAGATTGGAAAAAGTGTAATGGTGGTTGAGCATGATTTAACATTATTAGATTATGTAAGTAATTTAATCGTAGTACTCTATGGAGTTTCTTCCGCATATGGAATTGTATCTAATGTATTATCTACAAAGGTAGGAATCAACATATTTCTTGATGGATATATTCCAAATGAGAACGTTCGATTTCGTGATAAAAAATTCTCCTTCGACGTTTCAACAACTGCTGGACAATTTCTAGATGCACCAACAATAATAAAATATCCAATTCTTAAAAAAAAATATTCGAATTTTTCCGTAGTTATAGATGCAGGACAAATACACAGGGGAGAAGTATTAGGAGTTTTAGGAGCAAACGCACTTGGCAAGACCACTATGATGAAAATGATTGCAAGTGTAGAAAAACCAGATTCTGGCAGTGTAGATACAAAACTCAAAATTGCTTACAAACCACAATACCTTTCAAATGATGTTGATATAGATGTTATATCAGTACTAAACAAAGTAAATGAAGGATTGATTGAAGGGAGTCAGGAAGAAGAGCAAATAGTTGATCCGCTAAAAATTAAAAAACTCTATAACAAATCAATAAAAAATTTATCTGGTGGAGAGCTTCAAAAGGTCTCAATTGTTACATGTCTTCTGCAAAAAGCTGATCTTTATGCACTAGATGAACCATCTGCATTTTTAGATGTTGAAGACAGAATAGCTATTGCTAAATTCATTCAACGATTTGCTAGAACATATGAAAAATCAGCTATGATTATTGATCATGATGTACAGTTACTAGATCTAATTTCTGATTCAATGGTTATTTTTGATGGGATATCTGGTGTTAATGGTCATGCATCATCACCACTATCAAAGGTAGAGGCTATGAATAAATTCCTAAAATCTTTGAATATTACTTTTAGAAGAGATGAAAAAAGTCATAGACCACGAGTAAACCAGGAAGATAGCAGATTAGATAAGATACAAAAAACAGAATCAAACTTCTATTACTAATGTCACGAATGTTAAAAAAAACATTAGGTTCGTTACTTACTACAAAAGAATCTGATGAATTAATTTCAGCCTTTGACCAAATTGGTGATATCATAATAGTAAGAATACCTGATTTGCTATTACCAAAGAAGAAACTTATTGGTGAAACACTTTTGGAACAAGTGAAAAATGCAAAATCTATTTTTCATCAATCATCTTCCGTTGAAGGAACATTTCGAACTAGGGATTTAGAAATTATAGCTGGAGATGATAAAACAGAAACTGAGTACAAAGAATTTGGATGTAGATTTGTGGTAGATGTTCGAAAGACATTCTTTTCTCCAAGATTATCATCAGAACGAATACGAATTGCAGAGTTAGTAAATGATGGAGAAGTGATAGTTAACATGTTTGGAGGAATTGGTATGTTCTCAATTATTGCTGCAAAAAAGAAAAAATGTACTGTATACAACATTGATATTAATCCAGATGCAGCAAAATTTTGCCAGAAAAATATTGAAATAAACAAACTCGCAGGAAATGTAATATCAATTCATGGTGATGCCTTTGATGTAATAAAGAATCAACTAGAAAATAAATCGAACAGAACACTCATGTTACTTCCTGAAAAATCAGATGAATTTCTAAACTTGGCTATACAAACTACCAAAAATAATGGTATCATTCACTACTATTCACATATCCATGCAGATAAAAAATCGGATGCAGCAAAATTATCAGAACAGCATTATTTGGATGTTACATCTGTAAAATCTACAATACTGGGTTCTAAAATAGTTAGACCAGTTGGTCCTAGATTCTATCAAACTGTGATTGATACAAAAATAGAAAAATGAAACTAGTTACTATCATCCTGTATTATCGATGATGGGGAAGATTTTGTTGTTGCCATAACATATCCTATCCAAGAAATTACTCCTAGAATTCCTCCAACAATCATTAGAAGTGATAATTGTAAAACAATTGGACTCCATTCTGATAACATAAGGAGGTATGAATATAGAAAAAATGCAAATATGGTTAGAACAAATATCATAACACCTTGAACTTTACGTCTTGACAATGAGTGAAAATTAAGCCCTAGTTATTTATTTGAATCTAGTTGATAAAGTCAATAGCCATAACATATGCATCCTCACCATCACGATAATATGTTTTTATTCTCTGTATTATAGAAAATCCCAATTTTTCATATAATCTCACAGCATCATTATTACTGCATCTAACTTCTAAATATAGTTCAGAACATTGTATAGTTTTTACGCCACTAATAGCCTCATTTATTAATACACTACCAAACCCTTTCCGTCTATGTTCATCTAACACTGCGATAGATACAACATGACCTTTTTTCACAAAACCTAATTTTCTAAAATTTGAAAATCCATGTTCCATCTTGCACATTATGTATCCTATTATTTTACCAGATATTTCAGCAACAATAAATGCCTCTGGTAATTCTTCAAGTAAACTTTCATAAAAATAATCAGAATAATGTTCAGGAAGTGTTCTAAGATTAATTTCCATTACAGGTATGATGTCACTAAGTTCACATCTTCTGAGAATGCAATTTCCCACCTGTTTCAGTATCACTTGCATATTTGTAATAATAGCTTTGCAAATATTTAATTTTAGAGTAGAAAAGCAATTAATGGAACGTGTTTGGGAGATAAATCATGACTGATCTAACACAAGATGAAATCATATCAGAAGTCTCTTCGATTTTTGATGTCCAAGACATAATAATTAACACTGATGATTTGCAATTTAAAATAAAAGACAAAGATTTTAAAAACAAATTTGTGGACTTCGCCCGACAACTAGAAGCTAGAAATTTTGCACCGCGCCTTGAAAAATCTTTTGATGGAATGTATATTTTTGTAACTAAATTGCCTGAAATTAAAAGAAAATGGTTATCAAAATCATGGGTGCCCAGAATTCTTTTTGCTGTAACTGTTACCATGGTATTAATTGATGGTTATTTTAGAACTGATTTTGTAAACTCTCTTAGCTTTATAGGAGATCCTTTTCAGATGTCAATTTTTTATGCATTTTCACTTATTGGCATTTTAGGTGTTCATGAATCAGGGCATCTAATTGCAGCAAGAAAGCATAAAATTAGAACAACATGGCCATACTTTATTCCAGGAGTACCAGTATTTGGTATTCCTACATTTGGTGCATTAATTCAATCAAGAGGTCTTACAATTAATCGGGATATCTTATTCGATGTAGCAATTGCTGGACCAATTGCAGGTTTAATCATAGCAATTATTGTTTGCATTTTTGGTGCATACACATCACCAGAAATTAGCAATGTTCTAGCTGATGAATTGTTTAGCGAATCACAACTTATGAAAATGAATATGCCAATCCTAATGTCGATTTCCCTTGATATTTTTGATAAGGGTGGAAATGATAAAGAAGTGATTATGTCTCCTATATTATTTGCTGCGTGGTTAGGTTTCCTCATTACATTTTTGAATTTGTTACCAGCATGGCAGTTAGATGGAGGACATATGGCAAGATCTCTTTTTGGAAAAAAATGGCACCAGATTGCTACCTATGCGAGTATGGGAGTTCTCGCTGTTTTAGGCTACTGGTTTATGGCATTGTTTATCTTAGTCCTGAGTGCAAGAAGTAGAGATGCAAAACCACTAGATGATATTTCACCGTTAAGTAAAAATAGAAAAAAAATGTTTATCGTTATTGCAGTGCTAGGAATTTTGTGTGCACCATTACCGTCAGGAATTTTACCTTAAAAGTGTACGAGCACCATCAGAGATAACTTCTACTTTTTGTTTCTGACCTTGGTTTTTTAATATATAATCCATCACTTGTTGAATTCCATCAAATGGCATCATGTTTATTTTTTTTGTATAATGTGTTGGTAATATAGATAATAAACCAAGTTGAAATTTCTTTTGTATTTCAGTAATATATAGAAGATTTTCCATACCGTCCACATACTGAGAAGGCCTTCTCAAATTCTCCAAATTCATCCTACCATCTATGAAACTTTGAATTCCATCTGAACCTATACCAAATTTGCATTCTGCTAACAGTATAGCCAAGCCTCCATCTTTAATTGCATCTGAACAGTTCCACAGTGATGACAGTGATTTACTTAGAGTATTATTACTGAATCCTTTTCCAGTACTTATTATCATAGTTTTATGTTTTCCAATATCTTTTATTGCATTAGTACCAAATGATTTTGATATGGAAGCTGTGGATGATGGATGTCCTACTGCCAAATCATTCATACCAGTTGAATTTGCGATGATTTCAATTGCGAATATATCAAATCTATCAGAAAATTTTCTTGCAATCTGCAAATTTTCTACATCTTGACCAGGTGACGGTGAATCACTTTTTCTTTTTTCATATGCTGAAAGCATTAATTCGCCACCAAATTTTTTTAATAATCTTGTGGCTATTGTTTCATAACCAAACAATCCATCAAATTCCATTTCACCAATAAAAACTAACTTTGAATTAGAATCTTCTACGCTGGAAAATTCAGATATTGAATTATATTCAGGAAGATAGTTTTTCACAGTATTCATTATTTTCTTGTCGGCTAAGATTTTTGGTTTGGAAATTGATTTTTGTTCATAGATATCAAATAGAATTGATAATGTTTTTTTGACTGATTCTGATGTGTTAAGAACTACAAATTCTGTAGGTTTTGAAATATCCAGTGATTCTAATTTTGATTTAATTTCAGAATCTATGATGGTTTTCCCATCTATGTCTATTCTCTCTTCGAGATTTTCTGCCTTTATATCTAAAACAACATCTGTTGAACCATAATTTAACCAGATTTCAGGCATGGTTTAGTTAAAATACAAACCAAAATAAATCCAGTTAAGTTAGATTTTGTATGGAGTTTGTAAAAGAGTTTGCAACATTTTTGTATAAAAACGATGTAATTAAATTTGGAAATTTTACCCTTGCTAGTGGAAAAGATAGTTCATACTATATTGATCTCAGGCTGGTACCTAGTTTTCCCCATCAGTTTAGAAGAATGATAAAAAATCTTCAAAATTTGATCATTGAAAAAATAGGTTTGGATGATTTTGATAGCCTTGCTTCTGTTCCCACAGGTGGTCTAGTAGTCACATCTGCACTTGCAATTGAAACTATCAAACCGTTGATTTATGTTCGAAATAAGCCCAAGGAACATGGTACAACAAAATCCATTGAAGGTAAAATATCAGCTGGAATGAAAGTAGTGATGGTGGATGATGTTATGACTACTGGCACTTCTGTCTTAAATGGAATAAAACAACTCAAGGAGGCAGGTTTATCGATTTCAGATGTGTTTGTAATCATAAACAGATTGGAGGGCGCTGACAAAGCATTTAGTGATATGGGTGTACAAATACATCAACTAACAGACATACTAGAAATTACTAATATCCTATTTCAAGAAAAATTGATTAGTAAAGAAATTTTTGAAAAAATAAAAAAGCAGGTTAATCTGAGTTAATCACTATACATCATGAGATCTTTTTCTTCAAGAAGTGCATGTATGTTATGTACAGATTTATAGACATCACTTTCCTTTTTTCCTCCAGTACAAACTAGTTTGCCGGAAGCAAACAATAGTAATACAGTTTTTGGATGTGGCATTCTATGTATAAGTCCGGGGAACTGTTCTGGTTCATACATACTACGTGGTAACCTTCTTGCTGCATCCTCTAGGTGAATTTTCCCACCCAAACTACCAGATGCAACTATGTTTTGTACAGTAATTACCGCATCTTTTTTTATTTTGATCTTACCCTTACGAAGTTTTTGTACAACTGTACGAACAGCCTTTATAGCCATATCCTCAGATTTACCTCCAGTACAAACCATTTTTCCTGAACGAAAAATCAAAGTGGCAGTTTTTGGTGATGCTAATCTAAATACCAAACCTGGAAATTGATCAGGATGCCATTCTGTGTCTGGAAATTTTTTAGTAACATCCGCAAGATCGATTGCTTGATCAACTGATGCGGAAGCTACAACATTTTCAATGCTCACAATAGGTTTTGTCTGAGTCATGGTGAGGCTATATAAATAGGTCTTATATACCACACTAAAATTTTGGCAGCTCAGACAAATGCCTTCACATCATTTTTCAGATATAACTCTGATTCTTCATTGCAGCCAAATGAAATTAGTATTATCTCTGATTTAAAATTAATTGAATAGAGTAGTGGGCCTGATGGGCTTCGATCCCGTGGCTCCCCGATTATGAGTCGGGTACTCTACCAAGCTGAGTTACAGGCCCCAAACAACAAAATATATTGTCAGTAAAAAATGTTATAGAATCTAACAGTATTCTTCATAACAGCTATCTAATAACAAGTTTTGGCAAGTTACAGAATTTTCAGCAGCACTAATCACTTCTTCGTCATTCCCAGAAAATCCATCAATAATCTTTTTCCATGATGCAGTGTGCCTAATATCGGCTTCTATATGTTCCTTGAAATATTTTGTTATATCTTCACTTGTTAGACCATAAAATTCTGCCAGACCTTCCAATTTAATTTGACTAATTTTTGGTATTTCTTTCTCAAGTGCATACATTGCAGTTGATCCGCTTACATATGATGACATGGTAGAATGCATTCCAGATATAGCATGATTTGTTGTATATAATGCTTCATAGCCATTTAATTCCTCAGAAGAAACACCCAGCCCATTAGCAAATCTCTCCCATAATTTGATATGACTCAATTCTTCTTTTTGATTAAAATTAAGTTCATCATACAAGTGCTCTGGAACTTGATTCATTAGTTGTGTCATGAATATTGGAACAGCTTTTACCAATTGATAGTATTCCTTAGAATAGCCTACCAAAGCTCCACGTGTTAGCTTTCCATCAGACCAAGTCTGATAGAATGGATGTTTTAGTAAACTTCGTTCTTCTATAATACGATCAACTTTTTGAATCAAATAACTCATGATTTTCATCCAATTCTAGTTATACAAAAATCTTTGTAGCGACAAAAGAATTTTATGGATTGATGTAAAGATCGGTCTTAGGCTCCTGTAGTGTAGTCCGGTCAAGCATTTAGGCCTTTCACGCCTGAGACTCGGGTTCGAATCCCGACGGGAGCACTTAAGTTTAATATATTTCTCATTAACATTTGAGATTGAAATCTTTGGAAAGAAAGAATGTAGAGATCAATCCGTTACTTGAAAAATATGGCGAGTATATTAAAAAAATCAATAATGTATTAGATTTAGAATTAGATCTATATGCAGAATCTGAATTCAAAGAACCTCTAAAGTATGCATTAGATGGTGGCAAACGTATTAGACCAATAATACTTCTTATGGCATCAGAATGTGTAGGTAAGATTGATGATAACACTTTGGTTGCTGCTTGCGCAATTGAATTTCTTCATACTGAATCAGTTATCCATGATGACATAATAGATAATGAAACTTTACGTAGACAAAAGGATCCATTTTACATAAAATATGGTTATAATACTAGCGTTCTAACTGGTGATTTTGTGCTAGGATTAATTCTGAATATCGCATCAAGAATCAATAATCCAAGAGTAACAAAAAATCTTGCTACGACTGCTATGATGATGAGTGAAGGTGAAGTGATTGAAAGTAGGCTTGAGACAAGTGAGGATGTGACTTTTGCTGATTATCTTAAGGTAATAGAATACAAAACTGCTATAGCTTTTGAAACTGCATCAAGATTGGGTGCAATAATTTCAGGAGGTACTGAGGAAGAGATTGAATATTTAGCTGATTATGGTAAAAATATTGGAATTGCATACCAAATTAGAGATGATTTGCATGACTGGAAGAATGAAGATAAATTATTTAATCTTCTAATTAAGAAAAGCTCAGATCCTAGGGATATTTTTAACAAAATGGAAGAATTGTTCAAAAAGTATTCGGATCAGGCTGTATTCAGTATTAGAAAAATAAAAGATTCTCAAGCAAAAAATAATTTAGAAAACTTAGTCAAGTTTACTAGGACTACGGCATAAGTCCTGCATTAATTGCTGGAGTGGCAAATTCTGTAAATTGTATTATCGGTTCTGGATAGACACCTATGGTTACTATAAATATTATTGAAAATATCATTACAGCTATAATTGATTTTGGCTCTTTGATTCTCTTTTCTCTTTCACCTTCAAAGTACATCTTGCGTATTATCCAACCATAGTAAGCCAAAGACAATGCACTGTTTAGAACAGCTGCAACAGCAAGCCAAGGACCCCACCATACTACTGTACCAGCATCAATTGCAGCTCCAAATAACATTAACTTACTCCAAAATCCACTAAGTGGTGGAACACCCGCTAATGCAAGTAGAGAGATTACTAATCCTAGAGACGTTATAGGCATGCGTCTTGCAAGACCTTTTAGTTTGTCAACATGTGTGATAGCTAATGCTGTTACAATTCCTGCAACTGCGATGAATGCTGCACCTTTCATTACAGCATGATTTAGTATGTGAAATAGAGATCCTTGTAGACCAATAGGAGAAAATGGTGCGATTGCTAAACCAATTAGGATATAGCCCGCATGTCCAATGCTGGAATAAGCTAGCATTCGAGCCAGATTTTTTTGCATTACAGCCGCAATATTACCAACTGTCATTGTCATCACAGCAATAATTCCCAGAGCAAGTGTCCAGTCAAGACTTAATGCAACTGCCCCCATTACTACAACTCTCAAAGCAGCAGCAAAGCCAGCTTTTTTAGTACCAGCAGCAAGTAGTGCTGCAATTGTAGGTGGTGCACCCTCATATGTATCTGGCAGCCACATATGGAATGGAACTAAACCCATCTTGAAGCCGAATCCGGCGATAAACATACCGACAGCTAAAAGTCCAATTGGGATCAAATTAGCGTCAAGAACCATGAAACCCTGAATTACTTCACCTATGTTTGTTGAACCAGTAATACCGTAAGCAAGAGATATACCATAAATTATAATTGCAGATGAAAGCGCACCAAACAAAAAGTACTTTATGGCTGCTTCGTTAGAGATTGGATCTTTTTTCAAAAATCCTACTAGTATGTATGTTGGAATACTCATAAGTTCCCAAGCAACAAAAAGCATTACCAGATCTGTAGCATATGCTACAAGAACCATTCCTATAGCAGAAAGTAAAATCAATGAAAAATATACAGATGGATTAGCCTTGTTTTTCATGTAACTGAATGAGCCAACTGTAGTGAATATTGCGACAATTAGCATGGCAATCGCAAACAATGAACCAAATGCATCGTCAACTAGTACATCTTGTGAAAAAATTGCGGCAGGTGCCACATGATCAAGCGCAATTTGATAGAGAACATAACCGATTGAGGCGAATAAAGCAATGAGAGTTGCTATACCGTAAGATATCATCGAAGGTCTTTCTTTCAACGCAATACTGATCACTGGTAGAGCAACGCCTACACTGCCTAGAATTACAAGAATGATTATTGGAGTTGATGTTAGATCGATCATTTCATATCACCTATATCAACAATATCAGAACTACAAACAAAAGTCCTGCTCCAAATACGTAAAGATATGATTGTGGTACACCAGTCTGAGTTCCTTGTACAACTTTAGCTCCAAACCTCACTGAACGTTCTAATCCAACATTCATGCCAGTGTCAATTGCAGTTTTCTCAAAGTATCTCCATATAGCCCTGCAAGTCCATAAAGGTGCAATAACAAAGCACCAATAAATCATTGCG
>Ga0114993_10006764_pt1 | contig 10745 bp, 9 predicted proteins | sample ArcticOcean_MG_C_FD_87042 | JGI IMG/M metagenome (GOLD analysis project Ga0114993, IMG submission 87042) | Marine microbial communities from western Arctic Ocean - ArcticOcean_MG_CB2_150 | ecosystem: Environmental > Aquatic > Marine > Oceanic | place: Arctic Ocean: Canada Basin | collected...
CTCACTACTGAATTCGAACTGAAAATATGTTGAAATCACAGGTGAACTATCCGAGTAAGTCGATAAGAACCTTGAGCCAGTTATCCACAAAACCGGTCTGCTGATTAGATATATCTACTGAGTCCACACACTGATCTACATTCACCACAGATACCTACTATTCATCCTTAGATTTCAACCGAAACTCCACATCCGTTTTATACTCAATCTAAGAACGTTATTCACATATCAACATTGCTTACTGATAACACTGTTAATTAATAACAATTATTTATTGATCTAGATTTCCACATGCTTGATTCTGCAGTAATAGAAGTGCGCGCCGGTAACGGTGGACACGGACTCGTGGCCTTCATAAAAGAGGCAATGCTTCCACGTGGCGGTCCCGGTGGTGGTGACGGCGGGTCTGGAGGCGATATCGTCTTAATTGCTGATCCGGCTATCAACACCCTTACCAAATTTCACTGGCAACCTCATTTCATTGCGAAGAATGGCACCGGGGGCGATGGGCATCACAGGAACGGTGCGAAAGCGGATTCAATCGAAGTACCTGTGCCGTTGGGAACTGAGGTCTGGATATGGGAGGACGGCGAAGATAAGGAACTGATAGGCGACCTCAGTCAGCCAGGTCAACGCATGGTCGTCGCCGAGGGTGGACGTGGTGGCTGGGGCAATGCGCATTTCGTAACTGCAACTCATCAGGAACCACTGCTCGCCGAGGCCGGTGGTATTGGTGAAATTCGACGAATACGACTGAATCTGAAGCTGCTGGCCGACGTTGGACTCATCGGTATGCCAAATGCCGGTAAGTCGAGCATCTTGACCGCTATCAGCGCAGCTCGACCCAAAGTCGCCGACTATCCGTTCACAACGCTTGAACCAGTGCTTGGAGTAGTCGAATATGGTCCGCGGGCGTTCGTTGCGGTCGATATTCCGGGACTGATCGAGGGCGCTCACACTGGAATAGGCCTGGGAGACGAGTTTCTCAAGCATGTTCAGCGAACGCGGGTACTGGTGCACGTGGTCGACGGCAGTGAAGACGACGTCCCCGGTCGCATCATGGCGATTAACAACGAGATCACGCAGTTCGATCCTGAGCTGGCAAAAAAACCTCAGATCCTCGCTATCAATAAGCTCGATCTCGATGAAGTCTCAGTATTGATCGATGAGATCAAGGAGAGCCTGAAAGACGTAGTCGGCCTTCACTCAGAAGTGTTCTTCCTGTCTGCCGCCACATATGAAGGGCTTGAAGAACTCAAAACAGCAATGTTCCACCTCCTTCAGGCATCTCACGATCAGGACGACCCGATCCCGGAGGTTCCCGTCGATGAAATCCCGGTACTTCGGCCTGCAGCCAAAAAAGAGACCGAAGTCATTACTCGCGAGCCCGGTGGAGAGTTTCGAATCGTGCACCCAAAAGCTGTGCGGCTTGCCCGAGGCAGCAATCTCGAGTCGTGGGAAGCTCGATTGCAGTTCCAGCGTCGGCTTGAGCAACTGAAGGTGACGAACGCTCTAAAAAGAGCCGGTATCGAGATCGGCGACACGGTCCTGGTGGGCGACTGGGAGTTCGACTGGGACTGATGACATCTTCACGCGTCGCTAAACGAGTGGGCGTGTTTGGTGGCACGTTTGATCCGATCCACAAAGGTCACATCGCAGTGGCCGCGGCGGTGCGTGAAGAACTGGATCTTGATCAGGTTATCTTCGTAGTGAACTTCTACCAGTGGCTCCGAGAAAACCCTCCCGAAGCCTCGGCGACCGATCGGTTCAACATGGCCGGGCTGGCTGTGGAGAACATACTCGAATTCTCGGTTTCTGATGTGGATATAGTTCGTGAGAGCTCAACCTACACAGTCGACACCCTGAGAGATATTCGAGGTCAGTTAGACGACTCGACCGAGTTGTACCTGATCCTGGGGGCAGACTCCGCGGTTTCGATGGACCGCTGGAAAAGTGCGGACCGAATTGGCTCTCTGGCGAAGATCGTTGCAGTCGGTCGACCCGGCCAGCCATTCGACGCCGCTACCCTCGACAAGTCACACCCCGCAAGCGGGGCAGAGTATGTTGAAGGACCAATGATCGATGTGTCGGCAACCCGTGTGCGGGAGTTTCGTGCCGAAGGCAGGCCTATCGGTGATCTGGTTGCTGCGACGGTTATTGAGTACATCGAAAAACGGGGTTTGTATCGCTAGACAGGAGCATTTATGGCCGACGGAGCTGATCTAAAAAGCATCGCGACACGTTTGTACGACAGGGCGTTGGAGCTCGATTCGCTGAAATTCGGCGACTTCACACTCTCCTCCGGCCAGAAAAGCACTTACTACTTCGACGGGCGCATGCTTTCTACCGATCCCGAAGGCGCAGACCTTATTTCAAAGGCGTTCAGCATGGCCATGGACGATTCCAGTGCCGAGGCTTTTGGCGGTCCTACTGTTGCGGCTGTGCCTATTGTTGGTGCGCTGGCATTGCGCTCGCAGCTCGATGGCAAGAAGCGCACAGGATTCTTCGTTCGACCCGAACAGAAAGAGCACGGCGCCGGAAAGCAGATCGAAGGCAATCTCCAACCCGGCATGAAAGTGGCGGCCTTCGACGATACTATTTCGACCGGTGGCTCGCTGTTCCCGGCTATCGATGCTGTTGAGGCGTACGGCTGCGAGGTCGTGCTCGTAATGGCGATCCTCGACCGACACCAGGGTGGAGACGTCGAACTCGAACGCCGTGGCATCCCGTTCTTCAAGCTGTGGGAGTCAACCCCTGAAGGCAAAGTGACGATCTCGGTGTAGGTGCTAAGCGGTTCGATCCGGCCCTCTCTCCCTTGATAGGGAATAAGCCGACGCGAAACGACCTCTCGATTTCTCGAAAGGTCGCTTCTTATTTCTAGTAACCAATCCCCGACTCGATGACAGCGATTCAACCGACCGCACCCATGCCGGAGAAAACGTGACTCGTCACACGTCGAGGTTTTTGACTTCTAGGGCGTTTGCTCGGATGAAGTTTCGGCGGGGTTCCACATCGTCGCCCATCAGGGTTCTGAAAATGTCGTCCGCTGCCATCGCATCATCGGCCGTAACCCGCAGCATCACCCGTTCGTCAGGGTCCATCGTGGTCTCCCACAACTGCTCCGGGTTCATCTCGCCGAGACCCTTATAGCGCTGAACGCTCACACCCGAGCGATCGGAGTTGCTGTCGAGCGTGCTTGGCAGATCCTGCCACGCAACACCCGTAGCGACAACGTTATCGCCTTTCGTGATCGTCAGCGTACCGTTATCGACAATCTCCTTGATGCTCGGGTAGATCGAGCGGAGACGCATTACAGCCGGGTTCTGGTAGATGTCCTTGGTCACCGTGTAGCCGTCCATGTCAAACGTTCGATCCGGAATGATATCCGGCTCAACATCTTCCTTGTCCAACTCCGCAACCATCTCGCCCAAATCGTTGTCTGAGGATTCTGGTGCAGACTCCGATGAAGACTCCGGGTCGTCGAAGAGCGAAGCCTGCGCAGTCCCTACAGGAACCTCAGGCTCGGGCGGACGCTCCGGGCGGAAATCGAGTGAAGCGTATTCGGGATCCTTGACGAGCTTCTCGATTACGGCATCTGGAATGTTCAACACACGAGCTACTTCGAGTGAGTCGATGTAGTCACGTAGCGGCGTGAGAACTTTACCGATTTTTGTGCTCTTCAGTTCGAGCCCGGAATCGTCGTCTGCGGCTATCTTGATCGTGCCGTACAGGCGGTTTGCAGTCCATTCATCCAGCTCGGCCTCGGAGTACAACCATCGAGATGAACGGCCACGCGACGCTTTGTATAACGGCGGCTGTGCAATGTAGAGGTGGCCATTTCCGATGAGCTGCGGCATGTTGCGGAAGAAGAACGTCAGCAACAGCGTGCGAATGTGTGCTCCGTCGACGTCAGCGTCGGTCATGATGATCACACGGTGATAGCGAAGCTTATCTTCGTCGTAGTCCTCACCCAGCCCGGCACCAAGTGCCGTGATGAGCGCCGCGATCTCCTCGTGCATCAGCATTCGTTCGGGTCGGGCCTTCTCGACATTCAGGATTTTGCCACGAAGCGGCAGAATCGCCTGGTACTGTCGGTCACGACCCTGCTTGGCAGAACCACCGGCCGATTCACCCTCAACGATGTAAATCTCTGAAGCTGCGGGATTCTTCTCTGTGCAGTCGGCCAACTTACCCGGCAACGAACCACCGTCCATGGCGTTCTTCCGAATAACGAGATCACGTGCCTTCTTGGCAGCAGCACGTGCTCTGGCAGCCGTTGTCGACTTGTTAATGATCTGAGCGCCATCGGCAGGGTTGTCTTCTAAGAACTCGGTCAACTTGCGACCGACGATCTGCTCAACCGCACCCTTGACCTCCGGGTTACCGAGGCGACCCTTGGTCTGGCCTTCGAACTGGGGATCCTTCACCTTCACGCTGATAACGGCCATGATGCCTTCACGGACGTCTTCACCCGAAAGGCTCGAAATATCGTCCTTGCCGGTGCCGAACATCTTGTTCTTACGAGCGAAATCGTTCAGCACACGAGTTAGTGCCGACCGGAATCCCGTCACGTGCGACCCGCCATCGCCGGTTCGAATCACGTTTGCGAACGACAGGCAGTTCTCGATAAAAGAGTCGTTGTACTGCAGGGCTACTTCGACAACCACATCATCGAGGGTTTCCTGCGCATGCATCACTGTCTGGTGAACTGCACCACGTCGTCGGTTGAGTGACCTGACGAAGCTCCGGACGCCACCATCGAACATGTACGTCACATCGTTGAACGGCCAAACATCATCGTGCCATTCCGACCTCAGGTGGATCGTAAGGCCCTGGTTCAGGTAGGCCATTTCCTTGAATCGGTTGGCAATGATCTCCCAGTCGTAGCTAATTTCAGGGAATATCTCGGAGTCGGGCATCCACGACACAGATGTGCCTGTGCCTGATGGGTCCGTTTCGTCGGGATTGCGTACTTCCAGCTCACCAATGGCCTTGCCGCGTGCGTAACGCTGCGTGCTGACCTTCTTGTCGCGGCGTACTTCGACTGTGGCCCACTCAGATAGTGCGTTCACCACGGAGGCACCAACTCCGTGAAGACCACCGGAGACCTGGTAGCCCTTGCCGCCGAATTTTCCTCCGGCGTGAAGGGTGGTCATGACCGTTTCGAGAGCAGACAGGCCGGTTTTCTTGTGCTTATCCACAGGAATTCCACGACCGTCATCGACGACCGTTACCGAACCGTCTTTGTGAATAGTGATATCGATCCGGCTGGCAAAACCCGCCATCGCCTCGTCAACGCTGTTGTCGACGATCTCTCGAACCAGATGGAAGACACCCTCAGTGCCGGTTGTACCGATGTACATTCCCGGTCGCTTTCGGACGGCTTCCATGCCCTCCATGACGGTGATATCGTCGGCGCTGTAATCAGCCGAACCGCCGGTGATATCGGAGCCTGCGCTTTTTCGCTTTGCCATTCGTGGTCCTAACCATTTGGTGCAGTACGCGAACCAGGCTGACAGACCCCATATCTCGCCCCGGCTTCCAAAACAATACGAGCTTTTGTATAGCGTGTGTAAAGAGCAGGGAGTCAGAGGCCGAATCAGGTGCGATTCGCGTGCGCCTACATAAACTGTAAACGAGGCCTTAATACTACCATTTTTGATGCCTCCTCGCTTAGTTTGAATCAAGTATAAAATCGGCAGCTAAATTACCCCGGTCGCACCCGACCCTCAAAGTGGTTTGTAATAACAGTGGAAGTAACAACAGTTCAGATAGCGCTTTTTCTGGCGGCCATGGTCGTCATTATCAACATCGGATCGGTCATAGCGATCTGGTGGGACAAGCGCCGTGCAACGAACGGTGAATGGCGGCTAAAGGAGGCAACTCTTCTAGTCTGGGCTCTAGTTGGGGGCTGGCCCGGCGGCATATGGGCCATGCGACGGTTCAGGCACAAGACTTCAAAAAGGTCATTCATCGCCAAATATGTGTTGGTTATTTTGTTGAACATCGGAGTGGTTGCAGCGATTACTTTTGCTGCGATTGGATAACGGAACTGCCCCGATCCCGTCGCCTATCTGATTCAGGCAGGTCTATAATCCGGCAAATCCGCGTGGGCGCTTTGTTCCCCTGAACAGATTGTTTCCCCGGATTTTGTAATTTGTAGAGAAGAAGTCGACGATACCGCGCCTTAGCTGTAACCGTCGCCTTTGCCTGAGCGACCCAAGGGGTTAACTGTGGATATCGACCGAGATATATTGTTGCTGATGCTTCGCCGTATGTGGATGATTCGAAACTTCGAGTTGAAAGTGATAGAAGTTCACGCGGCTGGTGAGTTCAGTGGTGCTGCTCACCCGTACATCGGTGAAGAGGCCGTTGCGGTGGGCGCGTGTGCGGCTCTTGCAGACACTGATTACATTACCGGGAACCACCGGTCTCATGGTCACCCGATCGCCAAGGGTGGTCGCGTCGACAAGGCAATGGCAGAACTTTACGGCCGCGTTGATGGCTACTGCAAAGGCAAGGGGGGCTCGATGCACCTTGCCGACTATTCTATCGGAATTCTTGGTGAATCCGGAATTCTTGGATCAGCGGTCCCGGTTGCTGTGGGAGCCGCACTTGCGGCGTACATCAAGGGTGAGAGCTTCGTATCACTCTCTTTCTTCGGCGATGGAGCATCCAACCAGGGTGCACTCCACGAGTCGATGAACCTCGCTTCGATCTGGAAACTGCCAGTAATTTTCCTCTGCGAAAACAACCAGTACGCGGTGACGACGTCATACGCCGAAACCGTCGCTGTCGAACACGTTTCTGATCGTGCTTCGGCGTACAACATGCCAGGGATACTCGTTGACGGTCAGGACGTTATAGCGATGTATGAGGCAACTGCTGCGGCCGTAAAAAGGGCGCGAGCGGGCGAGGGTCCTACGCTAATCGAGGGCTTGACCTACCGGTATGAAGAGCACTCACTTGGCCTGGGCCGAGTTCGCCGGGGTGAGTATCGAACCGAAGAGGAAATCGAAAGCTGGCGCCAGCGAGACCCGCTGGATATTCTCGAGAAAACTCTCATTTCTCAAGGCATTGCGACCCGCGAAGAGTGTGATGCGATTAACGCTGAGACAGTTGATGAAGTCGAGAAAGCCACCGACTTCGCACGAAACAGTCCGTTCCCGGAGCCGGAAGCGTTGTTCGAGGACATGTGGGCGAATCCAATACCACTGCCGTAATTCGGTAATTCAACCCTGGATTAGAACTTCCAGACAACCCCCCAGTTCGCAGGTAACAAACAAAAATGGCACAGACCGTATTTTTAGATGCAATCAACGAGGCAATCTCCGAAGAGATGACTCGTGATGAGAACGTGTACATCATGGGAGAAGACATCCGCCGATCCGTGTATGGCGCCACGAAGAATCTTCTCGATAACTATGGCGAGAAGCGGGTGCTCGACACCCCGCTTTCGGAAAACGGGTTCTTCGGGGCCGCAATCGGCTCGTCTCTCGTGGGTATGCGTCCTATCGTCGAGACGCTGACCAGCTTTATGTGGGTCGCCATGGACCAGCTCATCTCACAGGCAGCAAAGATGCGATACATGTTCGGTGGGCAGGCGACACTTCCTGTCGTTTTCCGAGCGACGATGTTTTACGGGGGCGGCTCGGCTGCTCACCACTCAGATCGTTCGTACCCGATGTTCATGAACATGCCTGGTATCAAGATTATTGTGCCATCGAACCCCGCCGACATGAAGGGGCTGCTCAAGTCTGCTGTTCGCGATGATGATCCGACGATCATTTTCGAGGATGGAACGCTGTTCGGCATGCGCGGCGAGGTCCCAGACAACGCCGATCTGCCACAGGGTGAGCTTATTATTCCGTTTGGCGAGGCGAAAATCGTGCGAGAAGGAACCGACTGCACAATCGTAGCTATCGCCGGCGCGGTGAATATCGCTATTGCTGTATCAGATCAGCTGGCTACCGAAGGAATTTCAGTTGAGGTGATCGATCCTCGCACGCTGGTTCCATTCGACAAGCAGGCCGTTCTAGATTCGGTTGAGAAGACTGGTCGTCTGGTGATTGCGGACCCTGCTCACAAGGTTTGCAGTGCCGCTTCGGAGATCGCATCGATCGTCGCTGAAGAAGGCTTTTGGTCACTACAGGCACCGATCCAGAAGGTCGCTTCCGAACAGGTTCACATCCCGTTCTCCCCTGCGCTCGAAAAACTGGTCTACCCCGACGTAGCCAAGATCACGGCAGCAGTAAAACGCACGCTGGAGAGCTAGGGGCCGGCAACTACTGAGTTTCGCCCCCGGCCACCCGATCGCCCGGCAATTCCCTCGTCCCGACCGTAGTAAAGCGGAGCGGAGGGATCTCGGGTGAGCCCGATGTCATTCGCTTTCAAATGGGAACCTGTTAAGTCCTGGCGGCCGGTTCCAGAGATAGTCCAAGCCTGAGGTCCCTCCGCTCCGCTTCGCTTCGGTCGGGAAGAGGGTGGAGGTCTTGCGTGACGAATAAAACACTCAACGCAATCTCACAGTAGGCTAGAAAGCGGCGTGATCAACAGCTAGAGCCCATCGTGACTTGTGAGTCCAATAACAATCTCCGGAGCACCAGATGAATCCTGTTTTCGAGAACTGCAAGGCACTTACGTTCGATCTGTTCGGAACTGTTCTCGATCTGGGCGGGTCGCTTACGCCGCATTTGAAAGTATTTTTAGATGGGCGCGGCTCCGACCTCGATCCTGCGGCGATGTGGCAGCAGTTGCGCTACAGGCAGCGTATCGAGCAGTACCAGGACACGATGGTTGAACTAGGCCACTCCGGCTATCTCGAAACCGTGCAGAAGGCGTTCGTGTACGTCGCTCGCAACAACAAGCTCGACCCAACGAGCGAGCAGGTCGATACTTTCATGGCCGGATGGCAGGAGCTTTCGCCATTTCCAGAGTGCGTTGCGGGGCTAGATCGGCTTCGTACGCGCTACAAACTGATCGCACTCTCGAACGGGAATCCATGGTTTCTCGATCACCTCGTAAAGAACCGCATCAAGTACGATTTCGATGGCGTGATCTCGGTTGAAGATGCCGGATACTTCAAGCCGAAACCGGGTGTATACCGTCGCGCTGCCCGGAATCTGGGAATGGAGCCTCCCGAGCTGTTGATGGTCTCAGCGAACTCGTTCGACGTAATGGGCGCAAGAACCTGCGGCCTCCGTGGGGCGTACGTGAACCGATACGATCTGCCGTTCGAAGATACGCACGAGATGTACGAACCCGACGTCACGGTCGCCAACTTCACCGAGCTAGCCGATGCCCTCCTGCCGCGTGATTAGGATGGCCCGTTTCCTGCTACCAGTTTTGGTGACTATGGGAATGCTGTTGCTCGTTGCGTGTTCGAGTGATGTAGTCCCGGACTCGTCTCCAACTGCTTTTGTGGTGTCCGCAACTTCAGTGCCAACTGGAACCGATACACCGGATGGCAAAACACCCGAGGCCTCCGGCACCACGGTCGACGAGCTATTGGCTTCGATCGAACGAGAAATCGAGAGCATTCGCGGGATCGACACGCCGCCTCCAGTCGAGCACAACTTCGTCGATCAGTCCGAAATGTGAGACCGACTTGCCGAGGAGTTTGCGGATCCCGAAATAATCGAACAACTCACGCACGAATCGGCGTTATTGAAGCTGATCGGTGTTATTCCGCAGGAGTCTGACCTCACAGGCATCTACGAGAGCATGCTCGGAAGCCAGGTACTCGGGCTGTACGATCCCGAAAAAGAAGAATTTTCGTGCTGGGTGACGATTCTTCTGGCGCTGATTCTGTAGGTATCGAAGCACAGCTGACCTACACCCACGAATACGTGCATCGGCTCCAGGATGCCGAGTTCGATCTGGAAGCAATCGAAGATCTGGCGACCGGCGACGATATGTCGATAGCGATTTCTGCCCTTATTGAAGGCGACGCAACGTCCGCGCAGACCCAGTTCATGTTCGAAAACTACGATTTCATCGAGCTGGCAGAACTGCTTGAATCAACACTTGCCGCGCAGGCCGATATTCCAGAGATACCGTACTTTCTTCAGCGGAGCCTCGAGTTTTCGTACACCGAGGGTGCTGCTTTTGTTGCGATCCTGAATCAGATGGGCGGCTTCGCGGCGGTCGACGCCGTATTCAACGATCTGCCGCGCGGTACGGAGCAGATCCTTCATCCCGAAAAATATTTCGATAAAGAAGAACCAACTGCTCTCGACATTCCTGACGATGCGATGGGCGCTGGCTGGTCGGTACAAAACGAAAACGTACTGGGCGAGTTCTTCTTGAAAACATGGTTGGAAGCCCTTGGAGCGGACAGCGCAGCCACTGCCTCTGCCGGATGGGGCGGAGACGCCTACGCAGTGTTCGAAAACGGCTCCGGTGATTTTGCGCTCGGTGTTTTGATCGCGTGGGACGACGACGTCGATGCGCGCGAGTTTTTCGATGTAACCGCCGGGTCGCTCGACGCGAACGATAATTTCGTTGGCTCAACCAGCGGCATAGCCCGCTTATTTCAATCGTGGGAGGGCCCCGCCGGATTCGTAACGATGAGCAGGCAGGATTCGTCGGTCAACGGAGAGGTAATCATCATGGCCGTCACGTCAGATATTGGCGACTCTGTCTCGATGATAAGATCCATCGCTGGCGGGTAGATGCCCGACGCTAATTGGTTTATCACCGTCAAATCGCGCCTGAGTCTCTGCCGAACTGACCCGCATCTGCGC
>Ga0114993_10006766_pt1 | contig 10742 bp, 7 predicted proteins | sample ArcticOcean_MG_C_FD_87042 | JGI IMG/M metagenome (GOLD analysis project Ga0114993, IMG submission 87042) | Marine microbial communities from western Arctic Ocean - ArcticOcean_MG_CB2_150 | ecosystem: Environmental > Aquatic > Marine > Oceanic | place: Arctic Ocean: Canada Basin | collected...
CGAGTCGGTGAGAAATCCGCTGGCCAGAATGACCGGCCCCACCATGAAGCCGAAGGCCGCGACCAAGCCGCCGACTTTGTCCTCGGTGATTTGCAGCCGCTCGGCCAGCGCCAGCTTCAAGGTGCCCAGCAGCGCGTAGCACATCCCAAGCATGGTCACGGCAATGAGGAGAACGGCTTTCAGTTCCATCGGCGGAAGGTAGGCGAAGCGGTTCGGTTTGGCAAATCGGATTGGGCATTGCCAGCACGCGGCTGCTGTGTAATCTTTGAGGCCACGAATCACCAAAGGCGCACCATGAAAAACTCAACCCTAATTAACCGACGCAATTTTCTTCAAGCCACCGGCGCGGCCGCGTTGGTGGGTTCTGCGTTGCCCGCGCTCGCCGCGCGCAAGGCTACTTCGGAGTCGCTGGTGAAGACGCTGTACGAGACCTTTGATGCCAAGCAACGCAAGGCGGTTTGTTTTCCGTGGGATTATAAAAACCACAACGGCTTGTTGCGCAAACATATCTCGAACAACTGGCTCATCACCAAGCCGCTGATTCGCAGTGAGTTTTTCACGAACGATCAACAGGATCTCATCCGCGCCATTTGGGAGGGTTTGCTGAATCCCGATTGGGTCGAGCGATTCGACCAGCAACTGCAGCACGACATGAAAGGCTGGGGTAAGCGTCAGGCGATTGCGATTTTTGGTGAGCCGGGCTCGGGCAAGTTTGAGTTTGTGCAAAGCGGTCGGCACGGCACCTTGCGCTGCGATGGCGACTCCGCCGATCATGTCGCCTTCGCCGGCCCCATCATGTACGGCGACGAAGGCTCGAGCGGCTACTTTGAAAAGGCAGCGCATCCCGACAACATCTTTTGGCATCAAGCGCTGGAGGCCAATAAACTTCATGGAATGCTCGATGGCAAGCTGCGCAAACAGGCGTTGCTGAAGGAAGCACCCGATGAGGGGGAGATTGCTTTCCGCGGGCCGAAAGGCCAATTCACTGGCGCGCCCGTGGTCAACATGGCGCGCGACCAAAAGGAGCATCTGCAAAAAATTCTGCGCCTCCTGCTCGAACCCTTTCGGCAAAGCGACCAAGACGAAGCCGTCGCCGCCCTCAAGAAAAACGGCGGACTCGACCAATGTCACCTCACGTTTTATGAGCGAGACGACCTCGGCCGCGACGGTATCTACGACAACTGGCGTCTCGAGGGCCCGGCCTTCGTCTGGCATTGGCGCGGCGCGCCACACGTGCACGTGTGGGTGCATGTGGCCGATTCGTCCGAGGTGGAGCTCAATTCCCGCAACCGTTCCGGCTTGCTGCGGCGCAAAGGCGACACGGGGCTTTAGTGTTTCGCGCGGACCGTGTTGGATTGGGGTCGAATGAAATCGAAGTGACGGTTGAGTTTCGAAGCTATTGTTTCTTTTTCTGCTGGTTGCGGCCTTGATTTTTCGAGGTCTTTAGTGATTCTAATCTGCGCTGGAGAAATTCGCTAGAAATCTTGCGTGCTTTTTCACGGTCGGCAGCATCGTAATCCCAGAACTCCTGCACGATCTTTTCACTCGCGGGATAGTGAGAGCCATCGTCGCCGATTTTCTTCCGCAAGTCGGCGAATTGTAATTTGAGTTGAGCGCGTACTTTGGCGTGGGCGGGATCATCGTAGACGTTGACGAGTTCGGCGGGGTCTTTTTCCAGATCATAGAGTTCCCAGCCCGGAGGCGTGGGATTGCCGCCGTCATAGTCGCAGCCGTAAAAGTAGATCAACTTGTGCGTCTTGGTGCGTATTGCCATGTGGCCGGGGTTGTCGTGGTGCGCCATGTGCATCCAGTAGCGGTAGTACGCAGCCTGCTTCCAGCCTTTGGGTTCATTGCCTGTTTCGCAAATGCTTTTGAAGGATTGCCCCTGCATGGAATCGGGAGTGGGGATGCCGGCGAAATCGAGCATGAGTGCAGGGAAATCGACGTTCTCAACAATAGCGTCGGAACGGATGCCGCCCTTGATGGTTTTGGGGAAACGCACAATGAGCGGCATGCGCATGGAGGGATCGTAGGCCCAGCGTTTGTCCTGATAGTCGTTTTCGCCAAGCCAGAAACCTTGGTCGCCGGTGTAGATGATGACGGTATTGTCATAGAGGCCCTCGGCCTTGAGGTAGTCGAAGAGGCGCTTGAGGTTATCGTCCACACCCTTCACGCAGCGGAGATATTTGCGGAGGTAGGCTTGATAGGCGAGGTGGGTGGTTTCGCGTTCAGAGAGTTTGAGCACATTGTAGTCGGCGGGAAATTCCTCGGGGAAACGTTGCTTGAGGTCGACGGCGTAGGATCGGCGCGGGTTGCGTTTGCCGATGGAGGTGCCGATGTGCGGCATTAATTCATCCTGATAACCACGCGTGGCGATGGAGCCGAAGGAGGAAGGCACGTCGTAGAGGGTTGAGGGCTCGGGGATCTTCACGTCGGCGAGATAGTCTTGATAGCGCGGCGCGTTTTCAAAATAATCATGAGGCGCCTTGAACTGGTGGCAGACAAAGAAGGGCTTGCCCTTTTCACGCTGGGTCTTGAACCAATGGAGGGTGGAATCGGTGATGGCATCGGAGGAGTGCTCGCCTTTGTGCGTGACGGAATTCCTGGGCCACGGCTTGGATCCTTGAACACGGAACTGCGTGTCGAAGTACTTCCCTTGACCCGGCAGCACTTTGTAGTAGTCAAAATTCGGCTCCTCTTTCAGGTGCCATTTGCCGATCATGGCGGTTTGGTAACCGGCCTTTCGAAAGAGGATGGGCAGCGTTTGGTTTCCGGGCGTAATGCGGCCTCCAAGGTCAAACACGCCGTTCCTGTGCGGGTACTGGCCGGTGATGATGCACGCGCGGCTGGGGGTGCAGATGGCGTTCACGCAGAAGGCGTTGTCAAAAACAATCCCCTCCGCCGCCATCTTGTCCAGCGTGGGCGTTGGGTTCAACGGCTTCAACACCGTCGCATACGCACCCACCGCCTGCGCTGTGTGGTCGTCAGACATGATGAAGAGGATGTTCGGGCGCGGCGCAGCACTGGTGGAAAATCCGCCAAGCATCAAGCCGGCCATGAAGAATTTGGTGAATAGATTCATGGTTTTAATGAAATGAATGAGGGCAAAAGTTTCTTGCCTCACGCGATTAGTTCCTTAATCACCTGCCCGCCAAATTGGCTGAGTTGTTTGTAACGGCCAGCGTGGAAGTAGGTGAGTTTGTTGTCGTCGAGTCCCAACAGATGGAGCAGCGTAACGTGCAGATCACGAATGGGGTGAACGACCTTGGCGGCCTTCGCGCCAATCTCGTCGGTGGCCCCAACGACGGAGCCTTTTTTTATGCCGCCGCCGGCCATCAGCATCGTCATGGCATCGATGTTGTGTCCGCGGCCGAGCGCGTACACGCCGCCGCGCCGGTTGTTGTCCGGTGTGCGGCCGAATTCGCCGGTCCAAACGACGAGCGTGTCGTCGAGCATCCCGCGTTGCTTGAGGTCTTTGATGAGTGCGGCCATCGGTTTATCGACGCTCTTGATGCGCGAGGAGTGGCCGCGTTCCAGATAGTCGTGGCTGTCCCAGCCGCCGGAAAAAACTTGCACGAAGCGCACGCCTTTCTCGACGAGGCGACGGGCCATCAAACATTGGCGGCCGAATGCTGCTGTCTCCTTTTGATTCATGCCGTAAGCTTCGCGGATGTGCTCGGGCTCGCTCTTGAGATCGATGACGCCGGGCACTTCCATCTGCATGCGATAAGCCAGTTCGTAGCTCTCCATGCGCGCGGCAAGGTCGGCGTGTTCTGGATGCTTTTTGGCGTGGCGTTGATTGAGAAAAGCCAGTTCATCAAGTGCCTTGCGTTGGTGATCGCGCGTTTTGTGTTTAGGCGCGTGCAGATCAAGAATTGAGGAACCGCTTGGACGTAGCCGCGTGCCCTGATAATGCGCAGGCAAAAAGCCGTTGCTCCAATTGCGCGAACCCCCTTGCGGCATGGCCAGCTCGGTCATCACCACATAGCCGGGAAGATTTTGGTTCTCTGTGCCGAGGCCGTAATTGATCCACGAACCCAAGGCCGGATCGCCTCCCAGCCGACTGCCGGTATTCATATGGAAAAGCGCCTCAGGATGGTTCAGTGATTCGGCCTGACATCCACGGTAGTTGCAAAGCTCATCGGCCACCTTCGGCAAATGCACCCATTGATCGCTCATGTCCAACCCCGACTGGCCGACCTTGCGCGATTTGAATGGGCTGCCGACATAAAAACGAAACCCATTCGCCAAACCGGCCGTGCGTTTTGATTCTGTCTTGTGCTTCGCATTGAGCACGGGCTTCGGATCAAACGTATCCATATGGCTCGGCCCACCCTCCATGAAGAGCATGATCACCGCTTTTGCCTTGGGCGCGTGCATTGGTTTCTTGGGTGACAATGGCCCGGCGGCTTCTTTGGCCAACAGGTCGGTCATTGCCACCGCACCCAGAGATGAACCGAGTCCATAAAGGAAATCACGGCGACGCAGGGAAGCTGTATTCAGTGAGAGAGGTGCGTTCATTTCAGTACACGTAAATGAATTCGTTGGAGTTGAAAAGCAACAGGCATAAGTCGGCCAGTGCGCGGGTGTTCGCGCTTACATCGGCGGGTTTTTTGTCCGGCACATAATTTTCAAAAATGGATAAAGTTTCCTCGTACTCAAAAGGTTGACCGGTGAGTTCCTCAATGAGCGAGCGGGTGATTCGGGTGGGATATTTTACAGGCTCAGGCTGATGGTTCGCGTGGTAGGCGCGCATTTTAAGAACATATTGCTTGAGACGTTCCTGCTCCACCTTGTCGGGCACACGACCAAAAGCCAGTTGCACAGCGCGTTTCACCTGAAGAGGCAACGTGTCCTTCTCTTTTTCCACGCGCAGGGCCAAGGCAATGGAGCGGTCGCTCATCACGTCGCTGTTCAAGAGTGTGAAAGCCTGCGGCGTGACAGCCGCCGCATCGCGTTCCTCGCAGGAGCCGTTGGGATTGGGCAGATTAAATAACTCAAGGAAGGGATCGGCTTGGCCGCGAACGCGGTAGGCATAAATCGTGCGACGATTTCGCTCGGCCGGTGTTCGCGAAGGCTGATACGCAGGTGCGATAGAGAACTGGATCATGCGCGGCTGAAGCGCGACCTCCATGTTGATCTCCGGCATCACCGGCAGGCCGCCGGTGGCAGGGTTTAATTCACCGGTGACTTTCAAAAGACTGTCACGTAATTCCTCAGCGGTGAGGCGACGCGGTGGATGGAAGGCAAAAAGGTCATTGTCCGGGTCCTCGGTTTGCAGTTTCTTCAATTGCGGATGTCGGCCGGATTGCCGATAGGTTTGCGAAAGCATAATCATTCGATGCAGTCGCTTGAACTTCCAACCGTGTTCCACGAAATCCGCCGCCAACCAGTCGAGCAATTCCGGATGCGTCGGCTTGGCGCCCTTGGCACCAAAGTTGTTCGGGTTGCCGGCGATGGGTTTTCCAAAATGATGCTGCCACACGCGGTTTACGATGGAGCGCGCAGTGAGCGGGTTTTTCGGATGCGCAATCCATTGGGCCAGAGCCAACCGGCGGCCCTGCAATTTATCGGAAATCACAAAGGGATCGTCACCCGTGGTGGACACCGGAATGCCCGTGGCGCTCAACACGCCTGGCCCCACTTTCTGGCCCGGCGCCTGCAACGAGCCCCCCATATAGATGTGACTGTCTGGCTGCCAATTACGATTGACCTTGGGCGCTCGGCGTAATTTTTTGGCGTTCAAAAATTTTGGATCCGGGCCGTTGTAAACGCCCTGCACCCACGGCTGAAAACGCTCCATCCGGCGCTCCCAAATTCGGGAATCCTGCTCGCGCACTTTCAGTCGACCCTGCTCCATTTGATCGAGCCCCACATGGCGTGGCGGCTTCTTTCCATCCGCCAAACTCTTTCGTTTCCCAAGCGGGACATAATCCACCTTGGCTTTCTTGAACCATTCTTTAGCGGCCGCTTCACGCTTGTCGGTCAGTTCCTTTGTTTTCTCTCTCGCAAAATCCAAGAGGCCTTGCACATGTTTTTTTTGCTCCGTAAATCGGCTGAGGTTTTCCTTCTTCAAAAACGGCGCGGGGCGTTCGGCCATCTGCGTGCCGGCAAAGGCCGCGTACATTCGGTAATAGTCGCGCGTGGGCAAGGGATCAAACTTGTGATCATGACATTTAAAACACCGCATCGTGGTGCTGAGCAAACTCTGGCCAACGGAGTTCACGACGTCATCGAGAAAAATCTGCCGCGCTTCGGGCACCTTCACCATTGCCGGATCCCACGGCCCCATGCGCAGGAAGCTGGTGGCCACGAGCAGCGCCGAATTACGATTGCCTTCCGGCTGTTGCTCCCACAACTCGTCGCCCGCGATTTGTTCGATAACAAATTCATTGTACGGCTTGTCTTCATTAAAAGCGCGGATGACATAATCACGATAGCGCCAAGCGTTGGAACGCTCGTAGTCGTTGGAGTAGCCGCCCGTGTCGGCATAGCGCGCCACGTCGAGCCAGTGCTGCCCCCAGCGCTCGCCGTAATGCGGGCTGGCCAAGAGCGTGTCGATGAGCCCGCTCCACGCCTTGGCCGGATCCTTGTCCCACGCGATCCGGAATTGATGCATCTCATTTGGCGTGGGCGGCAGGCCGGTGAGATCGTAGTAGGCACGCTTCACCAACGTGCGAAAATCCGTCGGTGGTGCGGGCTTGAATCCGGCAGCGTTGAGCTTGCGCCGTACGAAGGCATCAACCGGATTGGCCGCGCCCTTCGGCACGGTTGGTTTTTTCACGGGCCGAAACGCCCAGAGATCCTCATCTTTGTAGCGGCGAAAAGTCCAATCATCGGAGAGCCCGCCGCTGGTCTTTACGAGCACACCCCCGGCTGTTATCGGCTGGGCGCGTTCCTCGGCGATATAGTGCGCTTGCGTCTTGGCGTCCGGCCACGGCGCGCCCAGCTCAATCCAGCGTTTGATCACGGCCAACTGCGGCGTCGAAAGCCGGTCATTCTCCTTCGGCGGCATAGCGGGCCAGTCATCCTCGTGCAAGCGCGTGGCCGCGAGGTACAACGGACTGGCCAACGGCTTGCCCGGCGTGACCGAAGCTACTTCGCTCTCGCCGCCTTTCAACATCGTCGCGCGCGAAGTAAGATCCAATTCGCCCTTCAACTTCTTCGCCTCCTCGCCGTGGCACGCGAGGCATTTGGCGCTGAGAATCCCGCGCACCTTCAGCGCAAATAACCGCTCGCCTTCGCGATCCTCCGCAGAGGACACGGCGGCGGTTAGCCCGATGAAAATGATCGTCAATAGTCGCATCAGATGATGTTCGCGTTAATCGCCTTTTGGGCGGCCTTGAGGTTTCGTTTCTTTACCGCGCGCACAATCACTTCGTGCTCGGCCACGATTTGATCGAGCCGATCAATCCGCGAGTAATCCATCAGCAAACGCGAGGCGATGCTTTGCCACACTCCCTCCAATTCACGCGAGGCGCGCCGCACGAGATAACGGTGCAGCGCCAAATCGTTATCGGCAATGGCGCTGAGATCGGCGCGTTCGCACGCGCGAGTGAGTTCGGCCAGGATGCCTTCGAGCTGTTCATCGTCCGCCTCAGTCAAATGCTCTATGCATCGGCCGATGCAAAACGTCTCCATCTCGCGCCGCATCGATTGCAGCAAAAGCCGCTCAGCCTCAGCCGGCGGCGTGTTGACGCGCACTCCTTTGTTCGGCGAATACACCAACACACCTTCTTGCGAAAGCTGCAGCAGCGCATCGCGAATCGGCCCGCGACTTACGCCAAACCGTTCGGCCAACGCGTGCTCGCGCATCGGGGCCTCATTCGTCCACACACCCGCCAGCACCTCCGACCGAAGCGCATCCGTAATTTGCTCCCGCAACGAGCGAACGGGTTTTTTAGAAACCGGCGGCCGCAAGGATCGATCTGCCTTTTTAGAAACCATCACAGGCAAAGTGTTGTCGCCCCTCTAAACCGCGTCAATAATAATTGTTAACATTTTACAAAGTAATGCTTGCTTCTGTTTCGTGTTCCGCTAAATTCCGCGCTTCGGTATGTTGACTCTAGAAAAATACACCATTGGTGTGGGCGATCGCTTTGCTCATCAGGCTAAAGCGCAATTACAAGCCTGCGTGAAACTCGCGGAAAACGGCATCGACGTGATTCCCGTTTGGAACAAATCCAACCGCGAACACAGCTTCATCGGCTCTGAACCGCAAAGCGTTTTCGATTCCGCCCAAGCCGCCGTGACTGCGTTGGGTTGGGAGCGGGGTTGGCATGTCGATGCCGATCACATCAATATGGACACGGTCGACAAGTATCTCGACTGCTCCGATTTTTTCACCATCGACGTGGCGGATTCCATCGGTCAAGCGCCCGAAGGCGACGCGGTGGCGGCGTTTGTGGAGAAACACCCCGAGCTGGTTGGCAGCGTGAGCATCGAGGGCATCGACGAGCCGATTGAAATCACGCGCGAGTACGTGGAGGAAGTCGCCGTCAAATATCTCAGTGCCGTGGCCGAGGCGGCGAAAATTTACCGACACATTGAATCGAAGAAAGACGAATTCATCGCCGAAGTTTCGATGGACGAAACCGACGCACCGCAAACGCCGCCGGAGTTGCTGATCATCCTCGCCGCATTGGCGGATGAAGGCGTGCGGCTGCAGACCATCGCGCCGAAGTTCACGGGCCGCTTTAATAAAGGCGTTGATTACGTCGGCGACCTTGCGCAGTTTGAGAAGGAATTCAACGATGACCTCGCCGTCATCGCGCACGCGATTGCGAAGTACGGTTTGCCCGAAAATCTCAAGCTCAGCGTGCACAGCGGCAGCGATAAGTTTTCGATTTACCCAATCATCGGCAACGCCCTCCGCCGCACCGGCGCGGGCGTTCACGTAAAAACCGCCGGCACCACGTGGCTCGAGGAACTCATCGGCCTCGCCGAGGCCGGCGGCGAAGGGCTCGCGCTGTCGAAAGAGATTTACGCCAAGGCGCTGGAAAATGTGGACGTACTGTGCGCGCCGTACGCCTCGGTGATTGATATCGATGCCGCCAAACTGCCCACTGCCGAAGAGGTCAATGGCTGGACCGGCGACCAATACGCCAACGCGCTGCGGCACGTGCAGGAGCATCCGGAATTCAACCAACATTTCCGCCAACTGCTACATATCGCCTTCAAGCTCGCCGCAAAAGAAGGCGCTCGCTACACGGATTTGCTGAAAGCCAACGCCGAGGTGGTTGGCAAAAACGTTACCGAAAATCTTTATGACCGCCACTTCAAGCGGTTGTTCGTCGCATGATAAAATCTGCAGTCACCATTTCACTCGTCAAGGAAGCCGAAGGCGGCCCTTTCATTTTCTGGCACGACCTCGCCGCCGGTTGTGCTAAAGCCGCTGAGTTGGGCTACGATGCCGTCGAGGTGTTCGCGCCCAATGCCGATGCTATTCCGGTCGACGAACTCCTCGCGCTCACCGCGCAGCACAATCTCAAAGTGGCCGCCGTGGGTACGGGCGGCGGTTGGGTCATTCATAAATGGCACCTCTGCCAGCCGGGCGCCGCCTCGCGCGAAAACGCGAAAAATTTCATCCGCGCCATCATCGACGCTGGTGCAAAGCTCGGCGCCCCCGCCATCATCGGTTCAATGCAAGGCCGCTTTGAAGGCGAGGTGAGCAAAGAGCAAGCGCACGATTTTTTGCGTAGCGCATTAAACGAACTCGGCGAACACGCTAAAGCCGCGGGCGTGCCATTAATTTACGAACCGCTCAACCGCTACGAAAGTAATCTCCTCAACCGCGCCGAGGACACCGTGGAATTCCTCGGCACGCTGGACACGGATAACATCGTCATTCTCGCCGATTTGTTCCACATGAACATCGAGGAAACCAACATCGCCGAAGCGTTGCGCACTTATGGCAAACACATCGGCCACGTACATTTCGTGGACAGCAATCGTCGCCCTGCCGGTTGCGCTCACATGGACTACGCGCCAATCACTGCTGCTTTGAAAGAAACCGGCTACGACAAGTACGCCTCCGCTGAGGCTTTCCCGTGGCCAGATTCCGATGCCGCGGCCAAGGCCACGATCGACGCTTTTAACAAACACCTCGCCTGACATGAAACGCCGGAAGCTGGGCAACACGGATCTAGAACTTCCGGTCATCTCGTATGGAGCGTCGTCGTTGGGGCAGGAGTTTCGGCGGGTGACCATTGAGGAGGCATTGCAGTCCTGTCACGTAGCGTTGGAATTGGGGATGAACTTCATTGACACCTCGCCCTTTTACGGGCGCGGCATGAGCGAGGTGTTGCTGGGGCAGGTGTTGCGCGATTTGCCGCGGGAGGAATTCATCCTTGGCAGCAAGCTCGGCCGGTACGATTCAGCGCACTTTGATTTCTCCGCTAAGCGTGTGGCGGAAAGCATCGATGTCAGTCTTCACCGTATGGGAGTGGATCATCTCGACATCATTCTTTGCCATGACATTGAGTTTGTGGACATGCAACAGATCGTTGATGAGACGCTTCCTGCAATCCAAAAAATCCGCGATGCCGGTAAGGTGCGCTACATTGGTTTCTCCGGGTATCCCATGAAAATTTTCCCGTTTATCCTCGATCAAATCGATGTGGACGTCGTGCTCTCGTACAATAATTATCATTTGCAAAACACGTGCTTCGCCGATCACTTTGATTATCTTAAAGAAAAAAACGTGGGCATTATGAACGCCGGCCCTTTTTGCGCGCGGCTGC
>Ga0114993_10006767_pt1 | contig 10741 bp, 10 predicted proteins | sample ArcticOcean_MG_C_FD_87042 | JGI IMG/M metagenome (GOLD analysis project Ga0114993, IMG submission 87042) | Marine microbial communities from western Arctic Ocean - ArcticOcean_MG_CB2_150 | ecosystem: Environmental > Aquatic > Marine > Oceanic | place: Arctic Ocean: Canada Basin | collected...
ACCAACCGGCTTCGGCCGAGAACGAACACAGGCCCCTGCCAGCCCGTTGGGCAGGCAGGGGCCGCCAGAATACCCCTTGGGGCAGAGCCCCAGTACAGAACAAAGGAGATATTGAAATGAAAAAGAACAACGAAGAACAGAACGAGAATGAGATCGAGTCCAACGCGGATTGGATCCTGAGGCACTTCACTTGTGAAGGCCTCAACCAACACAACAAGTCAATTGAATGGCTGATCGAGACGATTGAAAAAACCGGATGTACTGTCGAAAGGATGGCTGAGGTACAAGGGTATCATGCAGAGTGTTTCACGATTCGATTGCGTGGCACCTCTGGTGTGGTTTACCGGATTTGTGTGAAGTATCAACCCGTTCACGCCCGACTTCTCGCACAGCGCATCACCGAGGTAGATTTCGATGATGATCTCGCGATTGGGACGATCATGTGGCCATTCAATGGCCTGATGGATTCGGACACGTCGTGGTTCGATGCACGCGATGGTGGTTGGGAGAGTCTTTGCATTCACGGCCGCCGGGATGTGAAACCCAAGGCCTGGCCAGGTGATACACTCATCAGCCTCTTGCACACACTATCCCAAGATCTCCGGTCCTCACTGGAGCGACCGATGACGACGCTTCGCCGTGAGCTTCGCAAAGCTTACCCGGTTGCTTGGTTCAACAAGCAAACTCCGAATGGAACGACCTTCGAAGACGTGATCAAGCACACGCGCTTCTACGAAGCACTTCAGGATGCACCGGATGAAGAGACATTTGACAAACTCAGAGAATTGGCTTTGGAGGAACTCTTCGGAGAGGAGGTTGCTTGATGTTTGAGACCGATGAATTCAGGTTGAAGGAGACTCTGAGCAAGTTCATTCAATCCGTAAGGGGCATCGAACCTGAGGATGCACTTATCGAAACGGTCTACGAGTGGATCCGGAACAGGATGGTGATCGATGGAATCGGAACCCCTTTCTCTTTGAAATACGCCATTCTTACCCACTTGGGCTGGCAAGAATCAAATTGCTGAGCGTGGAGGTGGATAAAATAATCCAATCAAAGCTGGAGTTTCCGCACGAGTATCTTTGTGTGTTCGACCAATTCTTGTTTGTTCATCCGACTGATACCTCTGAATGATTCAGAATCCAGCCGCCGAATCAAAGAAATCAACTCATCTTTACTCGATTCCAATAGAATTTGTTCCATTACACCATTCCATTCTCGGCTCAGGGTGGAGAAGTTTTCTGCTTTGTATTCACAATAGAAGGACAACCTAGCCAATTTGGAGCGATAATATTCATGACTTGCATCCCAAGTGTTCAGATCATCGATATAATTCTGTACGAGATGATGAAATGATTCAACTTCGCCGTGAGCACCTCGAGACACACCTCGCTCAGCCCTGAATTTCTTGAAGTTTCTATAATTTCCATCGTCTGCCATGACATCACTCATTTCAATGAGAGCACTTACCTTGTTGTTGTCTGCGAGCCGATACTTACCGCGACCAGCACCTGCGGATCTATTTTTTCTAAGCAACCCAAGTCTTTCCAAATTCGAAATGGTGCGAAGTACTGAACTTCGACCGATTTTTAAGCCTGTTTTCAATCCAGTTGTACTGAATTCGTAACCAATCCAATTTTGTGATTCAAAGAACTCGGTAATTCCTTGCTCCTCACAATGTCGGTTCAAGTGGGCGAATACATCCTCGCGAGAGAATCTCATGTCTGGGTTAGATAAGAAGAAACTCAACACGAGATTGTTTGCACCCGGCCCCGAAACAAACAGCAAATAAGGGTTGAATTCCGATTTTAACAGGCGGCGGCGAAATTCAGCAACAGCCTCATATCGATCCGAATTCGAAGTCTCTTGTAGAATGTATTCTAGAATATCTTCTGGAAGACGAGACACAACGCTCTCAGCCGAAATCACCAGTCTTTCTTCCATCGATGTAGACATCATCGGCAACACTTCGTTGAATCTAAGAGATGTAGTGTATCATTTAATGCTTCCGAGTTTCGGTGGCGAAGTTACACCATACTATGGCAAGTACCCCCGCAGCAACTTGGAACTGAAACCTCGGACACTCTAGGACCCCAGGGGTTCGTGGCCCACGACCCAAAACCGGTGGAAGTTCAGCACCCACTGGGGATATCCATCGAAATTAGACCCTGAACGGACCCCAAACCGAGGGGTGAGTTGATATACGACACCTCGTTCGACCGTTGTCGAGGGGTGGTGTTGGGGCGGCTGAGAAATGCAGTTGACAATTCCTAAAGGGCGACGTTGGAGATGAATCATGATGACTACAACCAAACACGAAGACCCGAACCTGCTTCCACCACCCACAATCCAGCGAGGCTTCCTCGCTTTGAACCCACGCACGCACCGAGGGGGGGGAATTTGATGGCACGAAAATGCGTGTCATGCAGCCGTGAGGACGAGAACCTGCGCGTCGTTCGCCGCTCGGGCGGCAGCTGCTGCCCGACCTGCCGTGTCTGGGTTCGAATGTCACTCAGACGAACCCGTAAGATCACCAAGTATCTCATCCCGAAGAACGAGATGGACTTCGCCCGCATCGAGGCCGCTCGCCGTGAACTCATCGAACTGCGTGCCAATGACCGCAAGGGCAGTTGGGCCGATGAGCGCATGCCCATCGACATGGGAATTTCCTACTTTGGTCCCTGCAATGACCGTGCGTGGGAGACCATCATCGACCGCATCATTCTGCGTACACCGATCCACAAGGTGTCCGGATTTGGTGAACCTTCGAATCTATTCACCATGACCCCGACAACGCAGTTGGCTCGCTCCGTGATCATGGAGAAGATGGCGATGCTCAACGACATGGGTGTCATCTGCCTACCGAGTGCTGTGATGCTGCGAGAACAGGTCACCCACCTGATGATTGGCACCTACGGCCATGCCGCTCTGGAGCAATTCAACGCCTCGCTCTTCTGTTGGCTGGCCAATGAGAAGGAATACGTCGGTTGTAATCGAGATGCCTGGGGGACCGGCTTCGAACTGATTCAGCAGGTCATCGGTGAATTGGGTGAGAAGTTCGAGTTCAATGACCACGGCTACCAGGTGACGGGTACCTCTGGGAATGTCTACCACATTCGTCCACGCATTCACGCGCCGTACTACGGCGTCCGACGCGAATATGGCCGTCAGCTGATTCCCGTCTGCATTGACCCCATCGGTGCCATGAACGTCATGTTCGCCGACGTGTTGGTCACACTGCTGCTCTCTCTCGCCGATGACAAGGTGTCCGCCAAGCGCATCGATACCTTGCACAGTCACGTCTTCGGCCCCAATCGCCGTGTTCGAGATGCCAACCGCATGTGGCGCCAGGCACTGGCCGCCCATCCGCCGGCCAACGCTGACGGGGCGAACCCAGAACGCGTGGAGCACATCGCCGCCCTGCAGCGCCGTATGCGCTTCGTCGTCGACCGCTTTCAGACCAACATCGACCGATGGTCGGAGTTCACCACTCTGCCCGAGCAGGCCGAAGAGGAGGGAGAAGAGGATGAATGAGTCACACTCACCAGATCCGACGGGGGATCGAAAGTACCCGCAAATCGAGAATGAAACCCAATTGGAGGCAACGGACATGGTACACAAAATCACTGTTCAACTCGCCGACATGAACGGGCACTCAGAGCTGCTGATGACGCCGGCCGAAACGGTCGAGATGGTCCAGCAGAACACGAGCTCATGGATTTTCGCAGACAACAAAATGGTCCCTGCGGACCAGGTGAACGAGGAGAACCTCTCCTCCGTTGTCAACGTGCGAATCCTGCCCGGACTTGTCGGTGGTTGAACGGCACCTCAACCAGCACACAGCCCACCGGCTTCGGCCGAGAAGACCCCAGGCGCCCGTCCACCTGTTGGGTGGACGGGGCCGAAATATTCGGTGCGGTCCAACCACCGACAATCACGTTGGACACAATGGAGAAATTGAACATGAACAAACGAATGAACTGGCTGATGATTGGAGCGGGCGGCATTGGCGGCCTGTTTCTGGACCTGACGGCGCGAGCGCTGGCCTTCGGTGGCCTCGCATCACGAGTTGGTGGCGTGTCGATCACGGTGATGGACGCGGACATTGTCGAGCTACGCAATCTACCCCATCAGCGCTTTGCCATGGGTGACATCGGCCGACCCAAGGTCGACGCTGTCATCGAACCGCTCGTCGCCGCAGGCGTCTGTGAGCAGGGCATTACCTTCATCCCCATCTCAGAGAACCTGACCGAGGAGACCGACTTGACCGGATATGATCTGGTCATCGTCGCCGTCGACCGAGCAGAACCTCGAACCTGGGTACACACAGGGGCGAAAGCGTGGGTCGACCTGCGAAGTTCAGGCGATGGATTCGTCCTGTTCAGTCATGAGACAGACTCCGCCGACATCGCTTTCCTGCCGGTCCAATCGGGCGCTGCGGGCTGTCAACTGCCCGGCGCCATCGAGTCGGGCAACATTCAATTCGGATTCTCGGAGGCCGCTTCCCACGGCGCCCAATGGGCGATTCAATGGCTGAGATCTGAGAAAGGTGAGCCGACGATGCTGCCCCGCCGGCGTATGATGTCCATCCACATGGGTGAGTTACCCTTCCCCCAACTCGAAGAGATGGAGGCGGAGGAATGACGGTGACCAAACACGACTGGACACCTTCCAACGAGATGGTGCCGTGTGATGCCGTGCAACCCCGATTGCACCCGACCACTGAGATCATCTCCGCCATAGGGGGTGACAACCTGCGTGCCGACGCCATTCTTCAGAGCCTGGCTTATCTCGCCGTGGAGGGTGATTGGCGCGCCCTGTGGCGCTTGGCGGATGCGCTGAAACGTGAGGTCAGCATTCTCTTCGATGCACAGGGTTTGGTCTGGGTCGACATCGGTGACCCGGGCATGGTTCACCTCGCCCCACCGATCGGTTGCTGCTTGCCGCTTCGACTGTGGGTCCACACCCATCCCGTCGACGCATATTGGTCGGCCACCGATCAACGCACGCTGGCCACTGTGGCCGGTATTCTCGATCGAGCGCTGGTGCTCGGGGACGATCACCTGGTCTGGGCTCGCCATCGCGCTGAACCCTCGACGGGCAGCGATGATGTGCGCATCTCAGAAGAGGGACCACTGTCCCAGTGGACGGCGGAGTCCGCCGTTCTCTACGCTTGACCGGCTCAACTGCAGCCGGTGGTCGTGCCACAGGCAAGGCAGAGCAGACAGGTACCATTGCGCTTCATTTGACTGCTCGCACAGTTCGAACAGATGTCGCCGGTGAATCCACTTTCCTTGGCATACTTTCGCATCTCGGCCCCGGGGTCAACATCGAGCGTGAGTTGAACATCACGGCGCTCGCCTTGATTGCGGGCCACGCCATCCTCAGTGATGTCCGGCCGACTGATCGAGGTTGTATCGAGATCATCTTCCGAGACGTGAGCGAGATCATTTCGACCCAGATAATCGATGGCCAGTTCGCGGAAGATGTAGTCGACGATGCTGGTCGCGACCTTGACCCGCTTCGAGCCACCCTGAACCATGCCGCTGGGTTCGAACTTCTGGAAGGTGAAGGACTTGACGAATGCATCCAAGGGAACACCGTACTGCAGACCGATGGACACTGCGATGGCGAATTGGTTCAGTAGACTGCGCCATGCCGCACCTTCCTTCGAGGTCGTGATCATGACCTCTCCGAGCCGTCCATCGTCATACTTTGACGATGTCAGGTAGATGGTGTGGCCACCGACGCTGGCCTTGATCGTGCGCGAATCGCGCACGGCGGGCAGTGGGCGACGGGTGGCGATGTAATTCTGGACGAAGGCCTCGGCCAACGGGGCGGCTTGAGCGGGCGGCAGTGGCAGGGCCTCTCGGACCTGCGCGACCGCCTTTCGACGGTTCAGAACGACCTCTTCCTCCTCTTCTTCACCCGAATCATCGACGAATGCCATGTCGACCAGGCTGTTGTTGAGTGGCTGGGACAGCTTGCTGCCGTCGCGATACACCGCACAGGCCTTGTTCATCGTCTCGTGAGACATGTCATAGGCGGCGCGAACATCTTCGATGCTCGCATCCGCGGGCATGTTGATCGTCTTCGAGATGGCACCGGAGATGAATGGCTGTGCTGCGGCCATCATCATGACGTGGGCTTTCCACTCAATCGATCGAGTACCGTGCTTTCCTCCGGGGGTGGCGCAGTCGAATACGGGCAGGTGTTCAGCCTTGAGATGTGGTGCACTCTCGATGGAGAGGTGACCGAATACGTGCAGCTGTGCGCCCTCGATCTCTGCGGCACTGAATCCCAGATGACCGAGCGTGTCGAACAAGACATTGTCAGAATCTTCCTCTCCAATCTTCAGAACATCGGTGCAGAACGTGTCGCCGAGAATCGGCGGAGAGAACAGCGAACGGATGTCGAAGACCGACCCGATCGCACTCTCGACCTTGGCGAACTCTGTCTCTGAGAATCCGAGTTGCTTGAGGGTCTCGAGGCTGACGGATTCACAGCGCTCGAGGCTGCCGGTTCCCATCACATGGTCGACGATCGCCTGAGCTTCTCCATCGGAGTATCCGAGGCGCTTCAGGGCGCTTGGCACGCCGCGATTGATGATGCGCATCGAACCGCCGCCGGCGAGTGTCTTGTACTGGACCAGACTGAATTGGGGTTCGACTCCAGTCGTGTCACATGCCATCACCAGACCGATGGTACCGGTCGGGGCGATGACGGTGGTCTGGGCATTTCGGTAGCCGTGTTCTTCACCCATCGCCAAGGCGTGGTCCCAAGTCACTCGCGCCGCTTCGAGCAGGTCCTTCGGGCACTTCTTCGAATCGATGCCCATCGGCAAGATCGAGATACCCTCGTATTCCTCGGCCGGCACATTGTAGGCTGCGCGGCGGTGATTGCGGATGACGCGCAGCATGGAGTCAGCATTCGCCTCATACTCAGGGAAGGGACCCAAGAAGCTCGCAAGGTCAGCACTGGTCGCATAGGATTCTCCGGTCATGATCGCCGTGATGGCTCCACAGATCGCAAAGCCACGCGGGTCGTTGTAGGGGATGCCCATGTGCATCAGCATCGAGCCGATGTTGCAGTAACCCAGGCCAAGCGTGCGGTAGTCGTAGGACTTGCGCGAAATGGATTGACTCGGGAACTGCGCCATCAGGACGCTGATCTCGAGCGTGGTCGTCCACAGCCGGCACGAGTGACGGAAGCCTTCGACATCGAAGGTCTGGGTCGCCATGTCGTAGTAGTGGAGCAGGTTGATGCTGGCAAGATTGCATGCCGTGTCATCGAGAAACATGTATTCACTGCACGGATTTGATCCATTGATTCGCCCACCCTCGGGGCAGGTGTGCCACTCGTTGATCGTCGTGTCGAATTGCACGCCCGGGTCGGCACAGGCCCACGCGGTGTAGGCGATATTGTTCCACAACTGGTTCGCATCCAGGGTGCGGCAGGCCTCGGGCTCGCGCCCCTCTTCAGCCGCCTTTGCCTTCTCCGTGCGGTGGTGGAGATTCCACTCGCCGCCATCGGCCACAGCCGACATGAAGGACTCGGGAACACGCACGGAATTGTTGGAATTCTGGCCGGAGACCGTGCCGTAGGCATCACCCTGCCAATCGGCATCCATCGGCTGGAACTCAACGCTCTTCCAACCTTGCTTGGCGAGGTCGAGCATGCGTTGGACGTGGGATTCGGGCACACTGGCTCGAATGGCTCGAACCATGGCGGTGTGAAGGGCGGGATTCTCATCGGCATCGAGCTTTGCCTCGTCACCGTCCCAGCAGGCTTCGAGCACGGCGTTGCAATGCTTCTGCAGCGCTGCGGTGCCGGCGATCAATGCGCTGACTTTCTCTTCCTCGCTCTGCTTCCAACCGATGAATTCCTCGATGTCGGGGTGGTCCAGGTCGAGGGTCACCATCTTGGCGGCGCGGCGGGTTGTACCGCCACTCTTGATCGCGCCCGCTGCACGGTCGCCGATCTTCAGGAAGGAGAGCAGACCGCTCGATGTGCCGCCGCCTGAAAGTGGCTCACCCGCACCACGGATGTTGGAGAAGTTCGAACCGGTGCCGCTGCCGAACTTGAACAGCAGCGCCTCGCGATTCCACAGGCCCATGATCGAATCTGAATCGCCGACCAGGCTGTCGGTCACGGATTGGATGAAGCAAGCGTGAGGTTGTGGGTGTTCGTAGGCGTTGACACTGCGCATGTCTTCCTCGGTGACCGGGTCGACATACCAGTGCCCTTGGGCGGGCCCTTCGATGCCGTACGCCCAATGCAGGCCGGTGTTGAACCACTGCGGACTGTTGGGGGCGCTGCGTTGGCTGGCGATGAGGAAGCACATCTCGTCATAGTAGGCGCGGGCATCTGCCTCGGCGGCGAAGTAACCGTGCTTCCAGCCCCAATAGGTCCAGGTCCCGGCCAGACGGCGGAACAGTTGGCGCCCATCGGATTCGGAGACGTATCGTGCATCCGCTTCCAACTTCTGCATCTTGGTTTCGTCGGGCGCCGAGCGCTGCAACCAGGTGGGAATGCCATCCTCGGGCACCTTGCGCAATGCGGCGGGGATCCCGGCCTTGCGCAGATACTTCTGAGCACAGATTGTCCCAGGCACGCCACTGAAACCACTCGGCAGCGAGACCGCAGGAATCTCATAGGCCACTGAACCATCTAAATTATTGATGACGAAATCGGTCGTGACCCAATCAAATTGGTCGAAGGGATCCTTGCCGACTTGGGTGAATCGACGTTCGATGACCATGCCCCGTTCCCCTTCTCCAGTGGTGGCATCTCCCTTCATCTTGGACTGCGTCATTTTCTTCACTCTCCTTCATGCAGTGTGGATATGGAACTGGGTGGGGGGGTCTTTGGGCCGGTGAGACGAGGTTGGGGCGCACAGGGACTTGGGCTCCGCTTTGGAGGGTCTTTGAAGATATCGCCGTGCACGCGTGAGCACACAGCCGATGGGAGCCCGAATCACAATGTGCAACTCGGCAATTGGACATGTCGACAAATCGGGCCTGAGGAGTTTTATTCGCTGAGTCTGGAAAAGGGAACAGGGATTATCCCCTCAATTCAGCGCGAGGACAGGCAACGCCTTTGAGGGGGCGCCGCCCCCGTCCGGAAGTCGAAGTGATTCCATGGTCGTCCCCGAACAGGTCCTCCACTCTGTCCTCGTCCTCACTTGGGATGCTGAGGACATGGCAGATACCGCCGCCGCCGCACTCTCTGCACTGAAGCTTTCCGCTGATGATCGCATGGACGCGGTCGCCCACATCAACGAGCACCGCGGTGAGGATGGTGGTTGGGGCGGCCGGGCTGAAGATGTCGAAAATCGCGCCCGTGAACGGGTCCAATTCGCCCTCGACGAAGGCATGCTGCCCAGTGAATTCGAATCCATCGTCAAGGTCCCTGAAGAAGAGGAAGAAGACGATGTCTTCGCCACCCTCGGCGTGCAGAGTCCTTCCGAAAGTACCGCCGCTGCCGGCGATGCCCTCGAGGCATTCATGGATGGGGAGGAAGAAGAGGAAGTCACCGCTGAACCGGTCGTCGAATCCGATGAGGATGATGACGATGATGACGAGGACCCCTTCGCTGCCCTCGGCGTCTCTGGTCCCGCTGTCGCGCTCGCAGAACTCGATCCCGACGACCCTCTCGCAGCCCTGATGGACGATGAGGACGACGAGGAGGAAGAGGCCGAAGAAGAGGTAGAAGCGGAGGTTGAAGCCGAGGAAGAAGCCCCGGCAGAGGCCACCATCGATGCGCTTGCCGCCTACCGCTTGGTGCTCGATACCGTCTGGGTGGACGGCGTACTCGACCCCGGTGAAGTCAGTCTACTGGCACGACGTCGTGCCGAACTCGAACTCTCCTTCGAAGATCATCTCGCCCTGGTGCGGGACATGTTGGGGTGAGACGGTGGTTGTCCTCGGTCCCGAACCCTTCTCGCACGCGCTCGCGCTCGCGTGGGCGGACGACCGACTGACGGCGAATGAATTCAGACAATTGGATGCCTTGCAGGCCGCGCTCGAACTTTCAGATGCGGCGCGCGGCGAGATCGAAACCGCCTACGAGGTCGCACTGTCCGAGGGCACCGCAACCCTGGGCGAAGACGCCGCCTCTTTGGTCGAATGGATCGATGCGGTGCGCGCACTCACCGGCGTCCATTCCGACATCTCCAGTGGTCTGGCCCGACGACTCGGTGCAACAGCCCTGCGCGCAGGATTGACCCGGGACGGCTGGAAGCACGCCCACATCTGGATGGTATCCCTCGGCCTCGGCACACCCTTCGCCGAGGGGGCTTGGATGGTCGGCAGCCTCGCACCGCCATTGGGTGCAGTACCGCTGGCACTCGCACCCGCTGCGGCCATGCTCGGCCTGCTCGCGGATTAAGCTCGGATTTCGAGTTCCCAATCAAGGCTCGCGCCGGCACCGGTAACCATCGCGCCGACGGTGCACAATTTCGCATGACTCTGCTCGATGATGCGTTCGACCAACGCCTGGGGCACATCGCCTTCAATCACATAGCGCATGCGAACCGCAGTGAATCTGCGAGGACTCTCCTCGCGTCGGTCCGCATCCAATTCGATCCACATGTCACGCACGTTCTCCATGCGATGCTTGAGACCGACGATGACATCCAGTAGCGTGCAACCGCCGTGGGCGAGCAGCACCATCTGAACTGGATTGGGCGAATCCTCTGTGTGCATGGGCATCTTCACCCCGTGCTCATTCTCGCCTTCGA
>Ga0114993_10006772_pt1 | contig 10738 bp, 10 predicted proteins | sample ArcticOcean_MG_C_FD_87042 | JGI IMG/M metagenome (GOLD analysis project Ga0114993, IMG submission 87042) | Marine microbial communities from western Arctic Ocean - ArcticOcean_MG_CB2_150 | ecosystem: Environmental > Aquatic > Marine > Oceanic | place: Arctic Ocean: Canada Basin | collected...
CGGTCTCGGACTCCACCCCCTGAGAATACCCACCACCGTATATATGTGATCCCAGGAGAGATATCCCGGATCCGCCCGCACACTTCAGCAGGATGCCGGAGCCGAAGGGGCTATCCTGGCGAATCTTTTCCGGGTCTATGTCCGCGAGTCCAAAACGCTTAGACCCGTCCTCAGCCGGGCTCCGGTTCTCTACGGTCAAGATTCCGCCGTCCTTACCTCCACTGACAAGCTGCATATTGGTCTGTGCTTTGATGGCTACAGAACCATCTGTACTCGATATATCCACCCGGCCGCCAGCTCGGGTGATTCGATTACCGGGGACCTGTTCAATGAGATCACGACCAGGGAGGAACTCAATATCCCCAATCGATGCAATGGTTACCCGGCCGCGATGCATTCGGATTTCCCCGCCAAACCCATCGCCGATTGTTATTCCACCGTCATCGGACATAAGGAATACCGATGAGTTACGGAACAGTTTAACGTGCCTCCCCGGGTATATTTCAAGATCCTTACTGACAAGATCACTCAGCGTGTATTCCCTTTCCTCTTTTTCTAGTACACGAGTACCTCCTTCCTTTTCGACGTAATCCCCTTCTCCTTCGGAAAACATATCGAGTTCGATGTCATCTTTGGTCGGGAAATGCCAAACGTGATCGTCCTTGCGGAGTCCCTTGAAGAATACTTCCGCTTCTTCCGCTGTAGAGAAAACATCGTAGAGCAGAGGCATCAAGGCATAGACTTCGTCATCCGTGACACGCTCCCTCGGTCCTTTTTCCCCTGGCGCCAGCTGACCCTCCTCCATCAGATCCTTACGGAATTCAATATCGGTTCGGACGTCCTCTTCCTCGGTCTTCTCCGGCGCCGGGGGAGCTCCCCTTAGTTCCTGAAGCAGCCAAGGGGTAACGATCGCCGCGGTCTTTTCAAAACAAATCTCTTTGGCGGCACGTAGACGGTAGATACCATCCATACGCGCCATCTCGGAAAATACCCCGGGGTAAGTGTGGGAACCGAATGTATGGGGATCCACGAGATCCCCCTGGTAGGTCCGATTAGTTCGACAGAACCGCCAGGCACCTTCCACAGCACCGCCACTGAAACGTTCGTCCCGGAAGAAACCGGTCTGGTTCTCGATTACGGGCTCCAGTCTCCAGGGCTCCTCGATATCGTCAACCGCCTTCAGGGGAACCGTAGCCCCCAATCCCTCGGAAATAGTCAAGGCATACCGGGAGACATCGACAGCGGTGAGCCCGCGGTGAATAAGTTCGCGGAACACCGAGGCGTGGTCGGCACTGAAGTTCATGGAGACGAGTTCGGCGAGCTGATCTATACCGTTGAAGGTAATCTCGCAGTCCGGAGAACTACCGACACGCGCCATGAAATCTGAGAGAAGGAAAAGCCCGCCGAGCACCGTGGATTTGAACCAGTCCCCAGGAAGAATATCGAGAGGCCTATTAGCCCCTCTGTTCTCATTAACTATCGTATTGGGCTCAGCTTCGAGGATTCGACGATACGCCTGATTGTTGAGCGCATTAGACTGACTATCCTGCTGAATCCAGGTGGGCTGGAAATCAGTGTCATCGAAGGTCGAAAAGGGGTTGAACGCCCCCAGAATCATATTCGGAAACGATACCCGGGAAGCAATCTCTGTCGTGATACTTATCTTGGCAACGAGAACATGAGACCCGGGCACATAGGCGCCACCCCCGATATGTCCGCCGCGTCTACCACTTCCTGTCTCCAGGCCTGTGGCTAGTATCTCATCGTTCTCTGTCCAGACAAGATATTGGTTTTGAAACGGAGCAGCTACCGTGATGCGCCCTGTATGCAAAGATACAGTGGCATTCATGGTGTCTCCTTAAACGGCTTCGACCGCTCCAGCCCCAGCGTTGGCGCCTGCATTACCGACCTCATCAGGACCCACCTTCAGTGCAATGAACCCCATTCCAATACCGGCATTAATGGTGGTTAGGGCACCCCCGGTTTGTCGTACAGAAATACGAAGGGTGTTAATGAGAGCCCCGGTGCAAACAAACGTGATCTCGGCGAACTTGGACTTGCAGTCCCCGCCCATCGCACTGTACCGTAGACCCGTGGGCTTAATGGTAACGGTGTTTTCCTTGAGTCTACAGGGATCACTGTAGCGACTAAGGAAACCTTTGATTGCCGCGTGAGGACCGATAATTAAGCCGAGCTCAATACCCCCGTCAGCTTCGCCAATGGCGAGGTATTTATGGGGCTGGTTCAACGGGGAAAACTTCTGACTCCGTCGGGCATAGGTGATGTCGACCGAGGTTACAACAAGGCGGTCTCCATCTTCGATCTCCACAACTGCACCATCCAGAGACCAGGCGCCGCCAATGCGACTATCGATCCCGAATACATCTCGATTATTTCCAGCCATCTGGATGTTCTCCTGTTTATGTTACCCGGAATGTAATGGGCAAGTTGTTAAGGGGGTCCGGTAACGCCGGGTTGATTTCGACAATCACGGTATCCCTAAGTACAGGGTCTCGCTCCAGTCGAAGAATGGAGGCGTCCAGCATCTGCGGACCCACCTTGGCCGAATATGTTCGATTTGAAATCAACTCGATAGTATTCGTGATACGCTGACTGATCAAAGATAGGGACTCGTCAGAAATGTTGGCCTGCCCGAAGATCCCCGCGGTCGCCGTGAAGAAATCCCGGCTAATATGATCGAGGTTCGTGGTCTTCGACTGTTCCCGTTTAAGAAAATCATCTGGGTCCGTTATCGAAGTTACCTGATGTCTAGAGTAGACCCTACCACTGAACTCCTTGTTAACGATCCAAATACCGCCGCTAGCGACGGTATTGAGCTGATCCCGTGAGAACTTCTGTACGGGGTCCAGCAGAATGGTCGTAAGATCGAGCTGAGTCATCGGCGCATGTGGAGGCACTCCTGCTCTCTGACCCGCAAGGGCTGCAGCGAGATAGTACATCGAAATAGAGGTGTTATCCACATCTACGGGATTGTCACCCCAGGTACAGACAACACGCCGGCTGTTTAATACCACAGCCGCGGCACCCAGTGCAGTTGAGTAATCCGCTTTATTTTGAGTCCGCCAGATCTCGAACTTCACCTCTACGGAGATAGGACCACCGAGATCCTCGACCAAAACGAGCTGGTCTTCCCGGTTCACCCGATCTACCGTGAAGCTATCGTAGGTAACGACACCATCAGCACCCGTGACGTAATTTATCCGTATGGTATCTCCGGTACGTACACCGTTGGTAATGAACAGAGATCCAGTTGAATTGAGCTCGCGATACGTGCCCACCGGATAGATGTCCACGGTACCTTCAAGATTACTGCCATTGGACAGCTCAGTGTATACATCGACGATTTGATCGGCATCGTTGCCTAACCAGGCGATTCTCCACTGATTATTAGTTGCATTGCTCCTTTCGATGACATGAGCGCGATACAGTTCCTTAATCGCGGCATCGGTAGTAAGCGGTACCAGACTGTAGACATCCTCGTTCTCAGTGAGGAGGTCCAGAGCTTCTTGATGTCCCGCTGCGTCATCCGTATCTGTAGCGACGTAATACACCGCGTTGATGTACTCACCCTCGGCCTGAGCGTGATACACCGCTTTACCCAAAGGATTCTCTGCGGAGTTCGGACCCAGTACAGCGAGCCGTTCGGTTTCCGTAGATACGGTACCGATGCTTCCCGACAGATCGGTACGCAACTCACGGTAATCGGCATACATCCTACCGCCAATCAATGACTTGAGCGTTTCCGTACCCAAGAGATCATCGAGAATCTGAGCACTCGAACTCGTGGTAATGGAGGCCTGAGCCAATGTAATATAATCATCGGGGAAATCTACGGTGGTATTAATATGAAGGCTAAGATCCATATTAGGTCCGGAGCCTGAGAAATTAGCGCCCTTGTCCGCCGGTAGGCTGTCGTTCAGCACTAACGTCTTGATTTCACCATCTGTCGGCGCATTCATCGAGAAGGACCAAATACCCCCGGTACTGAATTGCTCTCCCTTGTAGAACCGGAGTTTCACATTGCGTATACCAATGGAATAATCGGCCTCTGTAGCGGACGCGAAAGCCGAGTCCGGAACATCGAGATAACCCTCGGTGTCAGCACCGTTGTTAGTACGATAGTGTACCCGAACAGTTCCGTTAGTCGCGGATGCTGGATCCAACGTGCCGCCGGTAATAACGGTGATAATATATTTAGTATTCGTCGATTCGTTATAATTAGGATTACCTAAAGCCTGCCATTCCGCGGTATTGGTAACGTCAACCTGAGCATAAAGCTGTGCGACCTCGACGGTCCAGGTAGCCCCTATGGTGACATCATCATTATTCGTGGCGTGAACGGTCAGCTCGAAATTAGCACCGCGGTCTCCCAGAGGAACCGTGTACTTATTGGAGGCCCATGCCACGTCAGTACCCAAAGTCAGTGTCTTAGCTGTATCGTTACCAGCACTGGTAATTCTCAGCTGCGTACCATCAAGCGTCCCGGCACCACCGGCACCCTTAGCCATAACCTGAACGGTGTACACATCCTGAGGATATCCGTCGACGAGTCCGTTGTAAGCCGTAGCGACATACGCGGTAACGTAATACGCCGGGCTAGTGGTTAATTCAGTGGCGTGGACCGTTGTCGACGTCGAGGTGAACCCTGCTTCGCGGAACGGATCGTTTACCGGTGCCGCGGATCCCGCGATGACATTAGCTTCCAAAGCGGCTATCTGAGTGTAGTACTCGTGTGTTGTCGCACCATCAATCCAATACACGCGTGCCCAGTCGCCCACGGTGACATCCCTATCACCAAAAGAGGCGTTACGGGAAGCGTAAGAATTAGTAGCGAGGACGGCAGAGGTGTATATCTTATTTCCGTTATCGGTCTTTAGCTCGGAATTAGCTGTGTCGGAGTAATACCTCATAAGGGTATCCTCAATGACAACCCGAGCTCCAGTAAGATCGACATTGGCACCCGCGACGTGGTCGGGCCAAGTAACCTCTACGGTGGGGGTGACTTCGTTGTAATCGCCTACAAGGGCCTTCTCATCTGCGACTTCATAGCGATGAAGAGCGTAGAGAGGGCCGATGCAGCACGCAAACAGAGGAGCAGCTCCCTGAGCTTGGGCCTCCTCAAATTCTTGGAAAATCTGCCGTCTTGGCTCTACGTAAGGCATACTGTTCTCCTTGTTGTTACGCTATCGGAACTCGAAAGCAACTCGTTTGATCACGGGGGATTCTGGAATAACTAACCATTTGTAAACATAAGCCCAATCTAACCCAACTACTGTATAAAACGAGGCCTTTGGTGTTTCTTGTCGTTGACGCGCTTCGCTGACCCCTGTCGTCATCAGGGTTCCGAGGTGAAAATCCTTTTTGATTATAGGCTGGTAATGCAGCATTCGAAAGAAAATCTCCTGTCCCAATAACTCGGCCTCGGCTCCCGTGCCCCCGGTACAAATTATATTGTGGCTTCCCCGAATATTGGTCTGGTATTCCATACCCTCGTAAACGCCTGATCGATTGCGTCCTGGTAGAGAAGCGTCTTGGAAAGAAATCCTTTCGTTGGTGAACGACTCCCTCTTCACATACAGCGCGGGCTGCTGGCTCGCCGGCCCCCTCTGACTGTAAGACGGCCTGATCTGTATACGACTCCCCGGTATGATCTGTGAAGCCCCCTCGGAGTCCGTGGTCTCTTCCGCTATGCATTCCCCTGTACTCGGTGTCCAAATATATTCCTGTAGTAAGGGTTCCTCTATATTGTCGGCATGGGAGAAATGATACTGCAACAACCGCAAAAATACACCAGATAACAAGAAAGGACTGGGCCCCCCGAGATAAAACGAACTGCAGGGCTCCAAAGCCTCCTGAGGTATCCCCCATGTTGGTTCCGCAAACGTATTCATGAGCCCTCATTCTACACCGTGGCGTCAGTATCTGAAGCTTCAGATTCTGGAAAAAACCTATCTTTGACTGAGCGCATCCAATCCGGGGTAAGCGAAGGATCGCCGCGCAGCACACCCGCATAGCCGCCTATTGCAGCACCGCTCAATACTCCTAAAATGTCTCGCTTCATACTCTCTCTGTCCAAAATCCGGCCAGCGATGTTAGATATCGCCCCTCCCGCGATCCCACCAACAAGAGCCCCGCCAGCCCCGAGACGCTGCGCCCTCTGAGAGGTTGTGAGATTCTCCGTCGCCTGCCTTGTTTCTTCTGCGGAGGCTAAGTTAGCGTCATTGACGTTTTCAAATGATTCTTGCTCGTTAGATCTTTGTTCTAACTCCTTGTCGTGCATCCTTTCTTGTGCGTCTATAACAGACTGATGTTCCCACTTTTCGAGTTCCCGGTCCCGCCATTGATTCGCCGAGTCTACCATACTGTCGACAGCGGTAGCAGCTATGAGAGTCGTACCTATAGGGCCAGGCTTAATATTTTTGAGAACGGTTTTCATTTTCCCGGACGGTTTCTTCACGAGGGGCTTAACAGCCCCCTTCACCCCAAAAAGAACTGCTCGGAGCCTTTCTCCCCAAGTTACCCCGGAGGCAGCCCCGGAGGCCCCCACTCCGCCGGCGGTGCCGGAGGCCCCCACTCTGGCAGCACCCCTGCCCGGCTGGAGTACCGGGCCGCGAGGAGAAAGCCCGGCGGCCCAAGCCTCTTTATCCAACATAGCTGTTTTATTGGGTTCCTGCTTCAAAAAATGATAAGCACCCCCAGCGGCACCCCCGATCAAAGTAGCGATAAGATCCCGTCGGAGACTCGGTTGGTCCGAGAGTGTGCCGTAAAGCAGGGACCCCAGTCCACCAGCAGCCCCGCCCAATAGCGCACGTTGAACACCGGTAAGTGGAGTAGTTATGTCCGTCGGCTCACCGTCCTCCTTTGCTATTACGTCGTCGGTAGTTACTAGGTCTTCAGCCGCCTGGGCTCCGACCCTATTTGTTACGTAGGTGGTGGCAAGAGCGGCGGGTACTCCGACCGTCGCTGCCCCAGCGGTACCCCAGCCAGCGATGCGCCTAGCGGGCTGCACGTATCCACGCGTGATATGCTCCGCGATCAAACCCTTATACTCAGGCCGTTCATCCCTCGCAAGACGGGCTAGATTCCACTTACTCTCGAAGTCTTGATAGCCCCTAGGCCCCATACCCCTCCCGAAATACTTTCCTGGGGCAAATGGAGATCGGCCTTTATTGATACCTGTTAGCCAGGCCAAGAACCGCGTATAGGGATTCCTGTTCGCCAAATTGCTCAGGCTGGCGATTGCAGCTCGGTTAGCTTCTTTTTTCATAACGGTTTCCATTATAGATAATGTATCCGATGCCTTTGGGTTTACCAAGTCAAATTAGAACACTTCGTCATGTGCAATGCCTTGTCGCCACCCGGACTCCGTATCCGCCTCACAATCCACGGGTACATTCTCAGTCTGATCCATTGGCACCTGATACACAATATCGGATCCCGGAAGAGGTCTAATCTGTACCCTGTATACTAAAGGAATGCTTCTCATCTCCGCGGCTGAAGACACTTCCCTAATAACAAAGCGCATATTAGCCGAAGTATGCACCCAGATATCATAAGTGCTTATTCGAGGAAAAGCAACGCATCTCGCCAGTTTAGATTGATTATCCTGCAACCCCATTGGCTCTCTAACATCTTTTTGAGATCTACTTAGTTCAACATCCATATAATACGGAATAGCGTTGTAGTAGCCGCGCTTAAAACCGGTACCGTAGCATTCGGTACAAAAGGACCCAATAGGCTCGTCTAGATCGAAGTCCACACAGCTTGTGCACTTAACGCCGTGCTCCCGTCGTCGCAATAGCTGACCCAGGGTCCCCGCGGATGTTTTCCGCATCCTTAGATACTCTTTACGCAAGATGTCCCGAGCCAGGACCCGATCACGTCGGGGCATCTCCCCCATGGTATGAGCGGGGTAACTGGGATACTCACAGGTACCATCATCAGCTACGACACGGTAATAAATGTCGGAATCTATGCCGCATCGGTGCTGATCGGTATCCAGGAACACACAGGTGTCCTGGATCGGTACCGTCGAGATCCGCGTCCACTCCCCGGCGGCCCGAGCAATCTCGACATGGAATACAACTGTAGAGGTCTTAAACTCAAACCTCGAATTGACATTCCACTCCACGATCTTTTCGTTCTCTGGGGTCAGGTAGACCTCCACAGAAGTGAAAGTAAAAATTCGTGCTGGAATAGCTGTGCTCATTATCCGTATGCGTCTATTGATGTCGACGCGTAGGCCTGGCCAACATTGAGAGATCGTTTCTGTGACGCCACCCATCCCCGGTACTGCTGTATCATATCCCGACCAGAGGCCTCATATGTATCAGCACCTGCTTTGTCGTCAACAGCTACTCCTCCGGCTTGGTACCTAAAGTTATTTCTGCGGTAATGATGAGCAGCTAGCAAGAGGAGCTCACCCACCGCACCGGATAACCAGTTATACCTAAACGGAAACGTGGCCGTAGAGTAGGTATACTTCCGTCCCAAAGGGGGCAGAGCCTCGTTCCAATAATCAATGGGCCGTGTAATCGCCCAGGCGATCTCGGTATCCGTAAACTCTATGTTATCGAGTAGAAAATTGTCTTCCGAGCATTTATCTCGTATCGCTAACCGGATCTCCGCGATACTCATGGTCCTATACCGAGCAACGTTAGCGACCTCGAGATTCTCAGTTATCTCGACATAACAAGGAAGGCGATGGAATACATCACAGGCGGCGGAACTACTGGAGTCTGTAATTTGTTTCCTCTGTACCGATATCTCGCCGATATAGAGACCCGCTCCGTGACTGTCGGCCTCTGCCATCGTGATCGTTACAATACCGTCGGAGGCATCATCTACGGTACCGAAGATACCAAGGTAGAGCTGGGAACTGTCAATGTGCTGCCGCATCAACAACACGACATCCCGATCGGTAAGATCTATAGGGAGCCCGTCTCTATCTCTAACTTGGAACTGCTGAGACCCGCATGTCGATTGACTATACCGCAGAGTACGCCATTCATTAGGACAACTCTCGCGGTCCTCTACACATATATCTGGGAAAGGCATGGACTACTCCACGGAGGGTATACTCAATAAACCTGTGTTGGCCAGAGAAGTTGCGAAGTTGGAAGTGGATACGATTTCTACGGGACTGACGTTGGTATATAAATCACTAAACTCAAGCATACGTAGGTCGCCGTCGCACTCCATAGGCCCTATTCCCCTATCTTCGAACGCCCGGGTTATCTCCATGTGCTCCTTAGCTTGTGACAGCACCACCTCAGCCATCTCGATTGCGGCCTTGAGCGCACTCAGCTCTTGACCCCCGGCATCCTCATTAATCCCCTCAGCTGACACAATGCTTGCTCCCACCAAAGCGGACACTCCAATAGTATATACAAGCAAATCTTTTTGCCATCTTCAGGTCTGCCTTAGCCAACGGAGACCGCGCCAACAGAGCCATAATGTCTGCCTTAAAGCTTTTATCACATAACAGACGCCACAAGTACTGGTTTTTACACCACTTGCGCCGCATCTTCTGCGGTGTGGCATATCCCAGATCATGCCTATATCCCGCGATCCCCACCGACACGCCCATAATTTCATCGGGTATCATACTGGCGAGTCGAGGATTATTCTCCGGCCCACACCAGTCCAAACTCGGATCGTAGTCGGGGAAAGACGGAGGTTTAAGAATATTTCCCTGTGAGTCCAGGGTCAGGAACGTATTAAGTCCCCACGTTGGATTGTATTTAACATACGACATTAGTTAGCTCCCATGATGGCAATGTAAGGCGCGAGTGCTTTCAGACCTTCAAGCAGAGGCGTCTCCAGTGCATGAGCATTAATTTCTACCTGCTTATCGGCAATTACATTACCCTCGCCGTCGACACCGCCGGGTACGGTTACGATCATCGTGCTGGCGAAGCCCTTGAACGTCATCACCTCGCCCTTGTCTCCGTCTGCCAGCGGCAGTGTGACAGTCGCACATCCCACACTTAGCATTAATAGCACTAATAGTATTGTCTTCTTCATTTTCTTCCCCTGCTGGTTTCTCGTTTATCTCCACACTATTTCCCAATCCGGGTGCTATGAACTCTCTACGATATATCCGGAGTGACCCGGTCCAGTATCCGGGCGCGTACTGTGTCGCCGGGGTCATCGCTGAGTGTCGTGTTTAAGTGCGCCGTTATGGTGCTGTCCGTTTCGGCGTTTATCGCGTCCGCGAGCACTGTCCCGCCTATCTGTATATACTCTGCAGCCTCTTCTTTGTAGTGCCGAAAAAGCGCACTAACCAAATCAGCCGCTGGAGTTCCCACTGCACCCTCTACTAACCCAGCCAGTTGTGTTCGTCTACTATTCTCTGCCGCCAACGTCGGGGACGCTGCTTCGGTAATAATCGCGTTCATTTTTACGAGCGCGATATAATACGGTTCGTGTTCATCCCTGTCCGGGTATTGCGACATATCAATTAGGTCAGGCATTGTAGTCCATCCCCCATCCGTATAGCTTTGCATCGCCGGTTACTGTTGCTCGAAGTTTCATTGCTGTTCCTGCGGGCTGTGCCGATATATCCACATCTGCGTAGAACTGTGTGGCATCATAGGACCCGGACGCTAATATGCTCGGGTCTCCCGATAGCGTCGTCACCGTCGCATCCGTAAACGTCGTGCCACCGTCCCGCGATACTGCGTATGTGATTGTACCTGTCCCCAGCGTTGCATAG
>Ga0114993_10006779_pt1 | contig 10729 bp, 8 predicted proteins | sample ArcticOcean_MG_C_FD_87042 | JGI IMG/M metagenome (GOLD analysis project Ga0114993, IMG submission 87042) | Marine microbial communities from western Arctic Ocean - ArcticOcean_MG_CB2_150 | ecosystem: Environmental > Aquatic > Marine > Oceanic | place: Arctic Ocean: Canada Basin | collected...
CGTAATCCAGGAGTTTGGAATCTCTGTTGACGTTGTAGGACTGGCAGTCGAACATTCGGGCCGACACATTGTGCCGGTATCCGTGCGTAAGATGACCGCCGGAGTAGTAGTTCAGACCGAGCAGACGCTGGTTCCCAAGCTGCGCCCTGACGTTCGCCCAGTCTTCATCGGACAGTGCCGCAGGGTCGGTTTGCCCCAGGTTTTCCATCAGGGGGACCTGGATCCGGTCGGACAGGATGGACCAGTACGCGACGAGGTTGGCATCTGCGCCGGAATGCGGCTGCACGTAGGCGTGATCCGCATTGAAGAGGGAGCGCGCCAGGGTGACCGCGAGCGTTTCCACGGTGTCCACATTGTCACAGCCGGCGTAGAACCGCCTGAGTGGAATGCCCTCTGCGTATTTGTCGGTAAAGAGGTTGCCCTGCGCCAACTGCACGGCGAGCGAGCAGTAGTTTTCGCTGGCGATCATTTTCAGGTTCTGGCGCTGGTCAGCAAGTTCAGCGATGATCGCCCTGACGACCTCGGGGGAGACTTTATTGATCTGCTCCAGAGATGCCAGATATGCAATGAATCCCGGATCCGGGATTTTGCCCAGAGAGGTTGTGTCGGCGAGGTATCCAGCGAGGGGTGAAGCGGATGTGTGGGTCATGTCGGATTCTAGAGGCGTGACCTGTGCCATTTATAACTCCTCCGTGTTTGCGGGTTTTTCAACCTGCCCGGGATCCAGGAGGAGAATTGAGAATAAAAAAAAACCCGGACGCGTATGAAAATTCAGCCCAGGCGATCGACTTGTTCCGCCAGTTGCACGCTCCCCTGTGGTTTATTCCACAATGTTCGCCAGTTACGTGTACCGGTTTTGAATTGTGAGGTTAATATATAGGAATGTGTTCATGAGTCAACTCCTTTTCTGGGAATCGGGATTCCCCGATTTTGTGCTTGCGTAACCTTTTGAGGCCGACTATATTCCCATTCAAATGAGACACTTTGTGCAGAAAAATCAAGTTGCCGAGTGGCCAGCGCTCCCCTTCCAGGGGGGCGCTTTTTTTGTGATCGAGGGAGAGCCAGAATATGGATCGAATGTTCCATGTGATTGATTCCCAGCAGTTTGACCGGGAGCTGATGGGTGAGATTTTTTCCGTGACCAAGGAGATGGAAGAGGTGGTGAGCCGATATGGCTCCAGCATTCTCAACCGGCGAATCATGGCGACGCTGTTCTACGAACCGAGTACACGGACACGTCTCTCCTTCGAGTCCGCGATGATCCGTTTGGGTGGAAGTGTGGTGACCACAGAGTCTGCACGCGAGTTCTCCTCGGCTGCCAAGGGGGAGACGCTGGAGGATACGATCCGCATTGTGGAGGGGTATGCCGACGTGATCGTGCTGCGGCATTTCGAGAGCGGCGCGGCAAGGCGGGCGGCCGATGTGGCGGCGGTCCCGATTCTTAACGCGGGTGACGGTCCCGGACAGCACCCCACCCAGGCCCTCCTGGATGTGTATACGATTCAGAAGGAGATCGGGCGCCTGGACGGGATCACAGTTGCGATGGTGGGTGATCTGGCCAATGGGAGGACGGTTCGTTCGCTGGCATATCTGCTCGCCAGATATGATGATGTGAAGCTTTTTTTCGTGGCACCGGCTGTGGTCAAGATGAAGGAGGACATCAAGGAGTATCTGACGCGGCATGGCGTACATTTCGAAGAAAAGGAAGATCTGAACGAGGTGGCCCAGCAGTCGGATATCATTTACCAGACACGGATTCAGAAAGAGCGATTCGGGGACCGAACGGCAGACTACGAATCGGCCAGAGGCAAGTATATCGTGGACCAAAATATTATGGATGCCCTCCCCGAGACCGGCAGGGTGCTCCACCCATTGCCCCGGATTGATGAGATCGTTCCGGAGGTGGATGGCGATCCCAGGGCCGCGTATTTCAGGCAGGCGCACAATGGGCTCTATATCCGGATGGCATTGCTCAGGATGGTGCTGGAGTCGTGATGACCCGTGGAGACGTTGGTATGCACAAGAGCGGGGCGGGAGGCGACTGGTTGTGAAGACACCGATTCTCTGCCGCGTGTGCGGGAAAAAGTTTGGCGTGGTTCAGGATTTTCAAGGACACGTTTTTACACTGTGTGTTGCGTGTGAAAAAGCGTTGAAGGCTGCCAAAAAGGGAGTGCGTCGTGAAAATAAAAAGCATTCGAGCGGTTGAGCTGGAACTGCCGAAGTCGGAGTCCAATGCTAAGCCGAGACGGGACAATTGGGGTGTGGACGCTGAAGTCGCCAATCCTATGTCGAAATTTCCTGCATACAAGCGACACCGTTCGCTCTGGCAGCCCAAGTGGAAGGCTGTGTTCGTTCAGGCGATCGCCGAAGATGGTACCTACGGCATTGGGCAGACGAGTTTCGGGAGACCGGTGGCAGCGATCATCGACGATCATTTCGGTCCGATGCTGGAAGGGGAGAGCTGCTTTGCGATCGAGAAATGCTGGGATATGATGTTCCGAATGTCGAAGCCGTATGGCAGTTCAGGTCTGGCATCCTGCGCGATAAGCGGTGTGGATCTGGCCCTGTGGGATCTGGTAGGGAAATTGCAGGAGAAGCCGGTGTATGAGTTGATGGGCGGGCCCGTGAAGGACCGGACTTTCTGTTACGCGACCGGGAATGATACGGATTGGTTCACAGAGATCGGGTTCGAGGCGGTGAAGCTGGCGTGTCCCTACGGCCCTGCCGACGGGTTGAAGGGGATCGATGAGAATGAGCGAATAATTGCAAAGACACGCGAACAGGTGGGTGATGATGTAGAGATCATGCTGGACTGCTACATGGCCTTTGATGTGGATTATACGATTCGATTGGCGAACAGACTGAAACCCTACAAGCTGAAGTGGATAGAGGAGTTCCTGATTCCGGAAGATATCGACGGCCATCGCGCGGTGCGTGATGCGGTGAACTGGACCTCTCTGGCATCCGGTGAGCACCTGTACTCCCGATTCCCATATATGCGGCTGATCAAAGATGGATCGCTGGATATCCTGCAGCCGGATATTATGTGGGTCGGCGGACTGAGCGAGTGCATCAAGATCGCGCATATGGCGGACGGCGCAGGGCTGCAGGTGATGCTACATGGGGGCGGCAATATTCCTTATGGTCAACACTTCACCGCGGCGACTTCAAATTCTCCCTGGGCTGAATTCTTCGTGGGGTCGCCACCCGGGGTCCCCCTGGCGGAGGCCGCACCGACTGGAAGAGCGGTCCCAGAAGATGGCTGGCTGGTCCCCAATGATGCACCGGGATTCGGGATCGAAGTGATCGAGAAGAGTATTCACCCGTTTGGGTATTAGGTTACTTTCACTCCAGGGGTGAGCCTTCGATACACCCTCCTCCGCAAGAGTCCGCTGAGGAGGGCACTCAGGCGCACGGCGGGCGATTCCGCTGGCAATAGTACCTGGGTTCGTTATTGGCGACCACAATAACTTTGGACGACTATTCTGATTGATCACCAAGAGTGAGCCTTCGATACATCCCCCTACGCGCAATGCGCTCCGGGGGACACTCAGGCGCACGGCAGGTGATTCCGCTGGCATGGCACCTCGGCCTATTCGTGTGAAATCATCACTCTTACCTTACTTTCTCCGAAATTACCAATTCAGTAACTCCTCCCTCCACGCAGGTAGCTCGTGTTCGAGCAGGTTCGTGACCTGGTCGATTTTTGCTTTGAGGATGGTGGGTGTTGAGGCGGTTCCCATGTCGAGGCGGAGACCGAGGTCGAGGAAGTCCGTTTTGCTTACAAGTGCGAGGTCTTTTTTGGCGATGGCCAGTTCCTCTTGGGCGATGACCTCCATCCTCTTGAGATCTCTCATGTTTTCGCGTACGTGACCGCTGCGAACCCACGATCTCCCGCTGAATTCTTTGATGATATCACGGAGTCGCAGGAATTCTTCGACATTGGCGCCGCTGCGCCAGGTATAGGCCAGGTGCTGGCAGAGTACGAATTCTCGGTTGAACCGAGTGCGGTAGGACGCAGGGACGTGCTGGCGCGCTTTCTCGAGTTCTCGTACTCCCTTTTCCCAGAGCCGTGCCATTTCCTTCAGTTCATCGAGTGCGACATCACGATTCCGGTCTGGACCGCGACGGGCGATGGCACGGAAGTTCGGTTTGGAAAAGAAGAGCGGCTGACCGGTAACGAGGATGGTTTCGTCTCCGGTGACAGAGTTCTCCCAGTGCCAGTAAAACTGTCCGAAGAATGCCGGGTCGAGGTTGGCGGCGCGCGCGTCGGGGTTCAGGACAAGCGGCTGCGCAGGTCCAATGAAGTAGGTGCCGCGATAATAGTCCAGTTGGGGATGGTGACGCATCCCTTCCGAGAAGGCCTTCCACGCTCGGCGGACAATGGGGGCGGCCTTGGTTCCGAAGTCCCTTTGGGCGATGGCAGAGAGCGTGCTGTCGGCATCTTCGAATTCTGTTCCATTTCCCCAGATCATCCAGTAACCCATTTCCTCTGATGGTCCCTTGCAGGATCCGTCGAAGAGCCACCGGGAATGAATGGAGAAGGGTTTGAGGCTTTTGGCATTTTGCCAGAGGCCTTTTTGATTTTCCAGGACGGGGAGGTATGGGACGTTCAGGCATTCGATGGAGTTGTTGGATTCGGTTTTGACGCTGAATTTCAAATTTCGTTCTTTGCAGAGACGGCGCTGGTGCCGGCACCGGTCGCTGATGCTGGTGTGGCTGATGGAGTAGTCCCAGATGTCCTTCGCATAGCCGGCCGATCTCCAGTGGACCGAGTCTTTGTCGATTTCCGTTTGGAAGATGACGTGTTCCGGATCAAGATAGGAGATATAGTCCACCTGATCGCGATCTCCCGACCAGTGTCCGGCGGAATAGGGCCAGGTGAGGAGGCGGGCCTCCGGAACTTCCGAGCGAATTCCTCGGGCGATGTCATTGACGAGTTCGGCGACCACCCTGGAAGGATTGCGGCGACTACAACGAGGACACGCGTGTTCAGAATCCTTACTGCGCATGAAGCAATGGTAGAAGCCTTCACCTCCTGTGATGGCGATGACCCCGCCGAGTTCGGGGATTTCCCGAAAGAGCGATGCCCATTCCGATACAATGTATTTCCGCGTCTCCTTGTCGCTGGAGCACAGCGTTCGGAATACACCTCCACTCTGCAATGCGCCGGCGGCTTCGGGATGGGTCTTGAAGACAAGATGATTCGGCTCGAGCTTGGGATTGTATCCCATCAGGAGAATCCGGATGCCATATTTGCTTGCCTGTTTCGCCAGCGCACCCAGGCGTTTCCGGTTTCGCTTCGACTGCGGATTGGCGAGACTCCTGAAGGGTCCCTTTGGGTCAGGGTTCAGATAGTCATCGAGGACGGCCATGATGGGGACTGCGTTGATGCCCATTCGGGCGAGTTCAAGAAAATTGGTGTCGGACTCTCTGCCGTGAACCCACGCTGGTGTGGTACAGAATCCGCCCCAGAGGTCTGCCCCGATGTGAAAGGGGATGGCCGGTTTTATTGTGCGGTTCCCTTTGGCGAGATAAAGACCTCTCCGGAGACTCCAGTAATTGGTGAGATAGAGGCTGGCACGCAGAAGCGCTTGCTCAGAGGAAGCCCGGACGGTGACAGCCTCCCGGGTGACACTGAGTCGAAAAGTGCAGTCCCAGCGGGAAGGACTCGAGTGTTGGCGTAGTTCGAATCGGAGCTGTGGGGAGTTCGGGTCGGATGCGGATTTCAGGCGGATGCCGAATCGGGAGCGAAGAATTCCCTGCAAATCCCTGATGCCGATTGCGGCCGGCCCATCAGTTGACAGGGTTTCAGCGGCGACAAGCAACCACGCTGAGTCTATCTCAATTTCGCTCCGCCGTTTCCGGGTGTCACCTGTTTCGATTCTGCCCGCGGGAGGCGCAGACACCTGTTTCCAGTATTTGGAGGATCTGACCTTGTTAACCTTCTCCGTCCATTCCTGTTCGAACGATCGTGGACTCATATTCCGGCTCACTTTCGATTGGAGATGATCTGTCTGTTGTGTTTCCGATGGTTAGGGCTTAATATAATCCGACATATTTCAAGACAAAACTCGAGTTTTCGGAGGTGTAAAGTATGCGTGTGGGTTTGGGGGAAGTCGTACTTGTTGTGCTGGTGGCTGGAGGACTGTTCGCAGCCTGCAACGGGAGTTCCCCGGCAGGTTCCGGTCTCGTTCCCGTCTCCACACTTGTGGATCTGCCGTCCGGACGACCGGTGGTAATGATGAAGGTTCTCGGGGGCGACTTTCTGATGGGCTCCCATGTCGATGAGGATGAGGACCGTCCACTGCACCGGGTGCGCGTTGATGAATTCTATATCGATCAATTCGAGGTGACACAGGGTGCATACAAGGATTGTGTGGATGCCGGCAAGTGCGAAGCGCCTGCCGAGGGAGGCACCTGCAATTGGGAAAGCGGAAAGGGAGGAGATTATCCTGCCAACTGCGTAAGCTGGTATGACGCCGAGCGGTTCTGTGACTGGGCAGGGAAGCGACTGCCGACGGAGGCCGAGTGGGAAAAGGCTGCGAGAGGTATCGACGGTCGACGCTTTCCCTGGGGAAATGGCGCCGCCGATTGTGAGCGCGCAGTGATCGGGTTTCGTTCCCTGGGGTGCGGGCGGCAGGAGACCTGGCCAGTGGGCTCAAGGCCGGCTGGCATCAGCCCCTACGGTGTTCATGATATGATCGGAAATGTTTGGGAGTGGACTGTGGACGGTTTCGTGATGGACGAGTATGAAACTCATTCCCGCGACAATCCCGTTCAGGGCAACCTTACCGAGTACAAAGTTTTGCGCGGAAATTCGTGGTACTACTCGGAACATCAGAACGATTCGCGGGCATCAAATCGATTCCGATTCCGCCCTTTGAGATGGTATCCGTACATCGGATTTCGATGTGTCCGGTCCGATCGACCGTCTCCGGAGCTGGAGGTGGATCCCGCTGTACAGTCGATCAAACAGGCGTCAAAAGGGATTGCCGATTGGTGGGAGAGGAACCTGGCGGCTCGTGCAGCGGAGGGAGAACAGCCCTTTGCGGGTGAATTGATCGAGCCGGTGATGATCCAGATTCCAGCAGGGTCATTCAAGATGGGTTCTAATGTGGAGTCGGATGAGATTCCAACGAGAGACGTCTTTGTAGATGAATTTTCCATCGACAAGTATGAGGTGACTGTAGCTCAGTATCTCGAATGCGTGGAAGCGGGAGGATGTGAGCCGTTCGTCTTGGGGAAAGGGGCATTCATCCAACCCTATGAATGGGACTACTGTAACTACGGCCAGCCGGGTAAAGAGAACCACCCGATGAATTGTGTGAACTGGTTCGAGGCGGATCGGTTTTGCCGATGGGCTGACAAGCGTTTGCCGACAGAGGCGGAATGGGAGAAGGCAGCGAGAGGAACCGACGGGCGCCGCTTTCCGTGGGGGGATGAGCAAGCGACTTGTGATCACATCGTGATGGATATCGGAGGAGACGGCTGCGGAAGGGAGAGCACCTGGCCGGTGGGATCCAAGCCAATGGGGGCGAGTCCTTACGGTGTGATGGATATGTCAGGCAATGTGTGGGAGTGGGTGGCGGACTGGTATGCGTATGATTTCTACAGAAGAGGGCAGGATGTCAATCCGTTCAACGCGGTGCAGGAGCCCGATCCGAGATTGCCCGACCGAACCGACGACAAGCTCAAGATACAACGTGGCGGATCGTGGGCGGATCAGTCCACCTTTATTCACAGGTCAGCCAACCGACTCGCTTATCTGGCCGATACGCATCCAGACTATACCTCAGGATTTCGGTGCGCTAAAGATTGATCAGTGACGTTTCAGCATAAATACATTTTCGGATAGCCTGGAGACACCGCGCGAGAGGAAGCGTCCGTTCTCCTGGAGCACGTCCTTGCTTTCGAGTATCTGTACACTGAAATGCTCGCTGAAAAGTTCCTGGACCTCCTTCTCCGTTACGGAGAATGGAGGTCCTTTCATTTCTTCCTGGGGATAGTCGATTGTGATGAGCAGCAGATGTGATCCTTGTCCGATCAGGGAGGTGAGATGCTGCGCATATTTCACGCGAAAGTCCGGAGGGAAGGCGATCAAAGAGGCGCGATCGTAAACCGCAGAGATACCCTGCGTATGTTCCGGGGTGAGGGCGAAGAAGTCGCCGCACAGCAGTTTGAGGCCGCCATTCTGGAGTGATGAAAACGGATGTTCCTCACCCGATGCAGCGGAGATGTCGTTCTCTTCGAAGAATGCGCGAACGGCTATGGGGCTGAGCTCCACGCCGAGCACGGAATGATCCTGCTGCCAAAGCCAGTTCATGTCGTGACTCTTGCCGCACAGGGGGACCAGGACCCCGGTATTTTTGCCAAGTTCGAGACGACGCCAGTGCGATTTCAGATACGGGCTGACTTCCTGCTGGTGAAACCCGATTCGGTCGCTTTCCCATCGTTCATGCCAGAAGGAATCGTTCACGAGGCTTCCTCTTTTCCGCTCGATCCGGCCAGGCGCTGACTTTGTATTTCGTAAAGTACAACGGTTCCTGCGCAAGCCATGTTTAGTGATTGTGTCTTTCCGGTTGTGGGAATGGATACGATGCAATCGCACAATTCGTGATTGCGACGACTCATACCCCTGGCTTCGTTTCCGATGATGAGGAGTGTTGGCCGAGTGAAATCGCAGGCAGCGACCGGCGACGCATCCTGTTCGCTTGTACCTACAATTTGTAGCGACGGGAGTGTGTGCCGAACATTCTCGATCCAGGCGACGAAGTCTAAAGGATCGTGAATCTGAAGGGTCGGCACATTGAAGAAGGTGCCTGCGCTCGCCCTGAGCGCTTGAGGATCATATAGATCTGCAGCGTGACCGGATACCAGCAGACCGTGGGCGCCCAGCGCATCACAAGACCGGATGAGCGTGCCGAGATTACCGGGACTGGCGGGCCTGTCGGACAGGACGATGAGTGCGTCTTTTGAGGTGGGAAGATCTGCGAGTGTGATCTTCTGCATATTGACGATGGCCAAAAGTTCAGAGGTATCTTCCCTATCACTCAGCTTGGCCATCAGTTCGGAACTGAGTTCGAGATGCCAGGGACAATCGTTCTTCTCGAGAATCTGTTTCGCCCAGTTGGACAGGGTGTCCTGACGTTTGAACAGAAATGCCTCCACCGACCAGTTGCCTGCTTCGGTGAGCCCGTTGATTGCACGTACGCCTTCTACCAGAAACTGCTGCTGCTGGTGTCGCTTGCGCCGATTTCTTTTCAGTGTTTCGGCGAGTTGAAACCACTGGTTTTCGGTTTGGACCTTCAGTCTCCGGACTTCCATTTTCAAGTTTGCCTTTAAAAGTCGAAGCGTAGCCCGGCCACAACGGCCGATTCATCACTGAGTTGCGGTACATCCGTTGTCTTTCTGTAGGTTTCCAGGAAGAAGAGTACGTTTTTGGAAAATTTGTGATCACTTCCGAAAATCAAATGGACTTCGTCCAGATCGGGCGTGTTCCGGGTTTTCTTGATGGTTCTGGCGATTCTCAGCCTGTTGCCAGGAGAGATGCTGAAGTCGGCGGCGAGACTGGTGAGTGTATCGTCGTTGCCGGTCTTTTTCAGTTTCTGGTATACCAGCGCGAAGGTGAGTGCGCGATGGCTGATTGTGGGTGAGATGCCAAAAAGTCCATCGTGATCTGGCGCGCTGACATAGCCCGCGTGTACCGACAGGCCTTTGTCGGAGATGCTGCCAGCAATTTCCACCCGTTCATCGATCGCCTTTCCCAGAGGATCGGCGCCATTCAACTCGGCCAACGCCCCGAAGCTCACTGCCCCGAAATTGGGTGAGTCGTATCGAATGGAGTTCGATACGAAGAGGCTGCCAAAAACAATGGCATCGCTGTAATGGCTTCGGTGACGGTCGAGTTCATCGTCAATGAAGTCGTAGTAGAGACCGTAGTGACGGCCAATCGAGATGGATCCAAGTTTGCCTGACAGGCCGACGTGAACCTGACGAAGTTCGTTGTTATCCGCCCTGGCCGCCCCGTTGTCTTCGCCGTCATTGGCCGAAACGCGGCGCTCGTATTTGTAGAAACCGGACAGGGTGTTTGAAATTTTCGCTTTCCCTTTCACACCGACCCGAGAATATCCATCGTCCATGCGCCGGATGGTTTCGCCGCCCTCCGGTGTTCGAAAAATGATTTCCGGACGCAGGCTGCCATAAAGATCGATGAGTTCATCCAGTTCCATGGATCGTGTTGGTGTGATGGCAACGAGTAATAGGACCACCACGAGTATCGGTTTCATTCTGAATCTCCGGCTGGGTTTAGGAGATCGGATCAAGACCTGATGCTCAGTCAATGAACACACAATAAACATCCGTTTCCGTATCAGGGGAACATCCAACTCCCTTTTCGCCATGGGTGTAAACAATGACGGGGTGCTCGATCGGCTGATGAATCCCACCTTGCGAGATGGAAGGCAGCCAGTTGGGCAAGGCCTCGTTTGACGGACTGATTTGCGTGCACTCGAAGGAGTTACCTGCATCATCCGAAACAAGATGAAAGACTTCTTGAGCCCCGTGACCCCAGGATTCCTCCTGAGGTACCGGAATATTCAGACCCACAGTCATGTGTATGCGCCCCGTTGTGTCTATTGCGATGGCTCCCGCGTCCGCCGTGCGATCTTCCGGAAGGAAGGCACAAAGATCGATGGTGCGCCAGCTTTCACCCGTCCAGTTGGAGAGC
>Ga0114993_10006783_pt1 | contig 10724 bp, 9 predicted proteins | sample ArcticOcean_MG_C_FD_87042 | JGI IMG/M metagenome (GOLD analysis project Ga0114993, IMG submission 87042) | Marine microbial communities from western Arctic Ocean - ArcticOcean_MG_CB2_150 | ecosystem: Environmental > Aquatic > Marine > Oceanic | place: Arctic Ocean: Canada Basin | collected...
CGTTTCGCCCACCACAGCCGCGCATGTGTTGGCGCAGTTGAACGGGCGCATCCCGTTGATCATCGATGGCGGCGCGGCGCGGGTGGGGATTGAATCGACGGTGGTGGATCTCACCGGCGACGGCGCACGCGTGTTGCGGCCGGGGATGATCTCCGCCGGGGAAATCGGCGCGGTGGCGGCGGTGCCCGACGCGGTCGATGGCCCGCTGAAAAGCCCGGGGCAGTTGCCGCGCCATTACGCGCCGAACGCGCGGCTGCTGGTTTTGACGTGGCGCGACGGCGAGGATTTGGAGGGGCAGATCGCCTATTCGCGCACGCCGGCCGATCGCGTGTGCGTGATCGCCCACACGGAGGCGGTGCCGGGCACACGGTTTGGGCGCTTGACGATGCTGCCGTGCGAGCCGGCGGCCTATGCGCGCGCGCTGTACGCCGAGCTGCACCAGTGCGACGCGGAGGGTGCGGAGCTGATCGTCGTGGAAACGGTGCCTGACACCGACGACTGGCGCGCCATCGCCGACCGCCTCGAGCGCGCGGGGGAGTGAGGGCCATGATGTTCGCGGTGGCTATTCGCAATGGAGCGGGCACAATGGGTGAATGAAGCTGGCGTCCCTCCTTTTGGCACTTGCGTTTTGGGCGGGGTGTGGCTCGGAAAATGCAGCATCGTCGCCGAAGCCCAATCCGAGTGCTCCAAAATGCATTTCCAAAATGCGAGGGATAACATAACCTTCAGCCCCAGCCTAAACCGCACCCTTTTGTATTATGGAACCAAGATATCTTTGCTCAGTCGACGGCAAGAAGTGCGGCCCCTACAGTTTTGAGGAGTTGCAGGGGCACGTCCAATCCGGCCAGTTGTTGCCCACGCATTCGGTGTGGAGCGAGCGGGCGGGGGAATGGATGACGGTCGGGCAGCTCCTTCAATCCGAGCGCCCCGCAGCGCAAACTCCGGCCGCGGCGGCGGTGCCGAGTGTGCAGCCCCCGCCTGCGGCGTATTCTCAGGCGGCTGTTTCATCGGGCGGGATTCATCAACCCTGCGCGCTGGATGGCATGTCCGAGAAACACCTTGGCAAATTTTTGACGATGATGCCCGCCGGCGGCCAACCCGTGGTGGCGAGCAAAGTGATTCGCGACAGCAGCTTCATTTTCATTATGATTCCCATTTGGTTTAATATTTACTGGACCTACCTGATCATCACCGACCGTTGCCTGGCCATTGGGAGTCGCACCCTTTGGATGGGCTGCAAGGAGGTGGACTACCTTGACTTTGAAGTCATCGAGGCCATCACGTTTGTGGAGGAGGTCAAGATGCTCGGCAATGTTCACAGCGTGGTGGTAGATGTGTACGGCACCGAGCCGGTGGTAGTCGGTCCCATTCTCAAGGGGGCTTATCAGTTCCTCGTCAGCCAGATTCCACGCCTGCGCGAGGTGCATCCAAACGTCGAGGTCACCACTATTGAATAGCTGCCCCGGCTGTTTAGGCTGGAAAAAATGCCTCGAACCTGTATTATTTTCGGGATGCGCCTGGCTATAATAATAGGCATAGTGGCGGTGACCTTGGTCGGTGCGGCGGAAAAGCCACCAACGGTTGATGCCAAGGGTGCGGCAGATTTGCCGTTCATGCACTTGCCTGCGCTGGGCAATCCGAACGCGCTGAATACGGAAATCGTCTCCCTTTCGTTTGAGCGCATGGGTGTCACGGATCTGAATCAGCTGGCGAAAATGACGCGGTTGCGGGAGTTGACCCTGGATCACAACGAGGTTGCGGACTTGAAACCACTGGCCGGGCTGAAGGAGCTGGAGCAGCTTTCCCTCAGCCACAACCTGGTGGTCGACCTGAAACCTCTGGCAAAACTCGTGGCGCTGCGGGATCTTTCCATTGACCACAATTTGGTGACCAATCTGCAGCCCTTGGAGGGGTTAACGAAGCTGGAATTCCTTCAACTCGCCGGCAATCCTCTAGACGATCTGCAACCTCTGGCGAAGCTCAAGGCGTTGAAACTGCTGAACCTCGTTCAAGCTGCGGGCATTCCCGTAGCCGAGTTGGCGCGGCTGCATCTGGCCTTGCCGCAGTGCCGCATTCAACTCCCCGATGCCCTGTGGCCCGCGGTGCGGGTGGAGATTGCCCTGTACAAGACCACCGGCAACTGGTCCAGCCAGCCCAGACATTTCGCTGACGCAAAAGTTTATAATCTCCAGCACTTGGCCAAGCTCCCGGGGCTGTCGGCCTTCGCCCAAATCAAAATCCCCCGTGCCATCCTAGTGCCCAAGTCCAAAAAAATAAATTTACGGCACGTCACCCTCGCCCACAAACAACTCACCGAGCTGCCGGACAAAGTGGGCTTAGGGAACCTGTGGAGCCTTTCGCTCGACCACAACGAAATCGCCTCCCTGAGAGGCCTGGACAAAATGCTGGAGCTGCGGCGGCTCTCGCTCAACCACAACCGAATCACCGAACTGTTGCCCTTGGCGCAATTATCCCATTTGCGCAGCTTATCGCTTAACGACAACCGAGTGGAAGAGGTGTTCGGCCTGTCAGGTTTGAAAGAGCTGGAAGTGCTCAAGCTCAACGGCAACCGGCTTGCGGTGCTGGATCCGGTCATCCAGGAATTTGTAAAATTGAAAACGCTGGAACTCGATGGCAATCAACTTATCCATGTGGACGCTCTGGAAGGATTACCCCAGCTGAAAATACTTTCCCTCGCCGGAAACCAAATTGAGGATCTGTCGCCATTGGGGAGCTTGCCCGGCCTTGAAAAAATTTATCTGGATTCCAACCTCATCACCGACCTGGCGCCCCTGGAAAATTTGCGAGGGAAAAGAGACTTCGCCAGTCGCCCGGCGGTGTGGGGATTCTTGAAGCCCAATGTGGTGAAGGAACTTTCGCTGCAAAAAAATAAAATTACCGATCTGCAACCGCTGTCTGGATTCACCGAGCTGCAATGGCTAAACCTCGCCGAAAACAAATGCAGCGATCTCCGCCCGCTGGCGCGAATGCAAAAGTTGGCCCGGTTGGATTTGCAAGGCAACCAGATTCATTCGCTGGATGGCCTCGGCCAAAAACCCCGGCTCACCACGTTGAACTGGAGCAACAACAACGCCTCCAACCTCGCCGGGCTCGGGAGTTTGACGGCACTGAGCCAACTGCACCTGCAAGGCAATCAATTCTCCAACCTCGCCCCGCTGGTGTTTCTAAAAAAACTGAAGTCGTTGAATCTTGATGGCAACCGGGTGACCGACCTCGCTCCGCTGAAGGATCTGACCGACCTCCAAAGCCTCAGTCTGCGCGGCAATCAAGTTACCGACCTTTCGGCCCTGGTGAACCTGGAAAACCTCCAAATCCTCAATCTCAATGACAACCCCAAGCTCACTGTTGAGACCATCACCGCTCTGCGGAATGCCCGGTCGGAAGCGTATTTGCGGGAAGCCCAAAAGGCACTGGCTAACCGCAAGGAAAGTGAATATAAAGCATACTTGAAGGCCTTCAAGGCCTTGCCCCGCTGCATTATCAGCGCCAACACCACCCGCCGCGGCCCGCCCGTTTCATACCAGCACCTGGTCAAAGTTAAAAAAGCCAAGCTCGAAAAAGCGGGGCACAAACAGCCCGGGTACAAAACCGGCCATCATTAGCCGGGCGATGTGAAAACGTTGGGAATGACCTTCGTTTGACGCCGCCGCCCGGCTCGCCCAAGCTCTGCGCCGATGGTGCAGTATTTGGATTTGCTCCGGCGCGTGCTGGACGAGGGCGAGCCGAAGGACGACCGCACGGGCACGGGCACGTGGTCCCTCTTCGGCGCGCAGGCGCGGTTTGATTTGCGCGAAACTTTCCCGCTGATCACCACCAAAAAACTCCACCTCAAAAGTATCCTTCGCGAGCTGCTGTGGTTTCTGCGCGGCGACACCAACATCAGCTACCTCAACGAACACGGCGTGCGCATCTGGGATGAGTGGGCCGATGAAAACGGCGACCTCGGCCGCGTGTACGGCGCGCAATGGTGCGACTGGCGCGCGCCCGATGGCCGGAGCATTCACCAAATCGACGAGGTCATTTCGCAAATCAAAACCAACCCTGACAGCCGCCGACTCATCGTCAGCGCGTGGAACGTCGGCGAGCTCGACCAAATGAAGCTCGCGCCCTGCCACGCCTTTTTTCAATTCTACGTGCGCGACGGCGAACTGAGCTGCCAGCTATACCAACGCAGCGCCGACCTCTTCCTCGGCGTCCCCTTCAACATCGCCAGCTACGCCCTCCTCACCCGCATGGTCGCCCAAGTCACCGGCTTGGCCCCCGGCGAATTCGTCCACACCTTCGGCGATTTGCATCTCTATTCCAACCACCTCGAACAAGCCCGCGAACAACTCACCCGCGAGCCGCACCCGCTGCCGTTCATGAAAATGAACGCCGATGTGCAAGACATTCACGATTTTGTGTTTGAGGATTTTGAGTTGGAAAACTACGACCCCCATCCGCACATCAAGGCGGCGGTGGCGGTTTGAATTGGTTTTGCTTTTCATTTTCCATCGACTGGGGGATGATCGCGCCATGACGGATCGGCAGTGGGTTTTGGAGACAGTGGAGGGAATGCCCGAGAATGTAACGGCGCCGGAAATTCTTGAGGATTTGGCGCTGCAAACGACGTTGCGGCGGCGGTTGGCGGCGGGCGGAACCCCCACACCGCAATCGGAAGTGCCCGGATTAATTGACGAATGGATTTCCAAATCCACTGGGAAGACGAAGCCCTCGACGATCTGAGGCAGCTCGTCGAGTACATCGCCGTCGACAATCCAGAGTCCGCGAGGCGCTTCGGAATGTCGGTGGTGGAAAAGGTGGAAACACTTCGACGGCAACCCCAATTGGGCCGTCGATTCGCGCCGATGACCGAAGCGGAAATTCGTGAAGTGCCCGTGCCGCCTTACCGGATTTTTTATCGCGTGGGATTTGACCGCGTGGTGGTGATGGCCGTGTGGCACAGCGCGCGGCAAGAGCCGGAGCTTTAAGGAGAATTTTGCGATCCCATCAGCCCTCAATCCTCAACCCTCATTCAGTTTTCAAAGCCATTGCGGCGATGTCCGAAAATCGCGTCATCGGTCGTGGCGCGGAAATTCCCTGGCACATTTCGGAGGATTTCAAGTGGTTCAAGGCGACGACGATGGGGCAGGTTTTGGTGATGGGGCGACGGACGTTTGAATCGATTGGGCGGGCGCTGCCGGGGCGGAAAACGTTGGTGCTCACGCGCGGGGATTTTTCGTATCCGGAGGTGACGGTAATTCGGTCGCTGGATGAAATCGCGGCGCACTTGGACGGGCGCGAGTGTTTCATCGCAGGCGGCGCGCAGGTTTATGCGGCGGCGCTGCCGCGTTGCTCGGATTTGTTTCTCACCCACGTGCTGCGCGAGGTGGAGGGCGATGTTTTGTTTCCGCCCTTCGAGGACCGCTTTGAGGCGGTGGCGGTGCTGCGCGAGGAGGCGGAGTTTAGGATTGTGCATTATCGAAATCGTGAATTAAAATAATGTCGGATTCACTCAAGTCGGTCGGTGCTGTGGCCGGGGCCACGCTGATCAGCCGCGTGCTGGGAATGGTGCGAGAGATTTGCTACGCGCGCTTCATGGGTGACGGGATGGTGGCGGGGGCGTTCGTGGTGGCGTTCATGATTCCCAATCTGTTCCGCCGGTTGCTGGGCGAGGGGGCGTTGATGTCGGCATTCATTCCGGTTTTCAAGGAGCAGGAAATTAACCGGGGCGAAAAAGCGATGTGGGAGACGGCTAACGCGCTGGTCAGCGGGCTCATCGTCGTGCTGGCGGTGGTGGTGGGCGCGGGGTTGCTGGGGGTTTCGATCGCGCTGGAGTGGGGGGAGTGGGGCGCGAAAACCATGCTGACTCTCAAGCTGCTGCACTGGATGTTCCCGTATCTGCTGCTCCTTTGTTTGGTGGCGATGGCGATGGGCATCCTCAACGCGCGCGGTCATTTTTTTCTGCCGGCCTTGGGCGCGGTGCTCATGAACGTGGTGATGATCGCGGCGGTGCTGGTGGTGGGACCGATGATTCACGGGGCCAGTAAATGGTGGTCCGGCGAAAAGACTGACTTGGAGCAGACGGTTTTTGTTTTGGCCATTGCGGTGCTGGTGGCGGGCGGGTTGCAGTTGCTCTATCAACTGCCCACGCTTTGGCGCGTGGGCTTTCGGCCGCGCTGGGTCAGCCCGTGGCGTAGCGACTCGATGCGCACGATTTTCCAGCGACTGGGGCCGGGGGTGCTGGGCACGGCGGCGTTTCAGATTAATGTGCTGGTGATGTATGGCATCGGTTTTTTCGTGGGCACGAATGTGGTGGCGTCGTACGGGTATGCGGTGCGGTTGTTGGACTTGCCGCAGGGGCTTTTTGCGGCGTCGATGGCGACCATCCTGCTGCCGGCGCTGTCGGAACTGGCGGCTAAGAAAAAATACGGCGCATTCCGTACTAATATCGACGAGGCAGCGCGGCACTTGTTGTTTGTGATTTTGCCGGCGGCGGTGGGGTTGTTTGTGCTGGCCGAGCCGATTGTGCAGTTGCTTTTTGAATATGGCGCGTTCGATGTAGAATCAACCGGCCGCGTGGTGTGGGCGTTGCAATGTCTCGCGCCTAGTTTGCCGGGGTATTCGCTGGTGCTGATTTTGGCGCGCGCGTTTTATGCGCTGGGCGAGGTGAAGACGCCGGTGAAAATCAGCATCGCGTGTCTCGCGCTGAATCTGGTGCTGGCGCTGGGGCTGGTTTTTTTCTTTGAGGAGAATGATCGGCAGGGCGCGTTTGGCATTGCGAACACGATCAGCATCACGCTCAATGCGGTGTTCTTGTGGCGGGCGCTGCGGCGGCGCGAAGAGTTGGCGCCGATGGCGTTGCCGGGGTTGCGCGCGCAATTGCCCAAGATGGCGGGGTTGGCGGTGGCCATGGGCGGGGTGGCGTTTGCGATTGGCTGGGGGTTGCCCGATGGGCTTGCCGGGGATGCGTTGCCGCAACGATTAGCGCGGGTGTTCGTGCCGATAATTGGCGCGGGTTTGTTTTATTGGGGGGCCGGGGTGTTGGCGGGGTTGGATTCGGTCAAGGCGATTTGGGGGATTTTCCGATCGCCACGGGGAAAATAGGTGGATTTTTCCGCAAAAAGATTGCGAATTTGCCGGTTCGGGGTACATTGTTTTAACAGGTTAGCGAGACGGGCGACTGGTTTGAGGGAGTCGTGTGCTTCGCTTCACTTGGAGTGGGATTGTCATGAAACCTTTTTTGGCCATTGATTATGGTGCGGCGAACCTGAAGGTTGCGTTGTTTGAACCGCAGCCTAACGGAGCGCTGGTGTTGCAGCGCTATGAGGTGACGTCGCTGGGGCAGCGTGGCTTGGAGGAGGTGGAGCGCACGGGTTTGTTGAAGGAGATGCTCAAGGATGTGCTCGACGAGAAGGAGTTACGGGTGAAGGGGCTCGAGGCATATATCTGCACGCCGAGTTACCAGACGTTTACCAAGTTTCTGAGCGCGCCTGCGGTGGACGGCAAGAAGGTGGGGCAAATTATTCAGTACGAGGCGGCGGAGAATGTGCCTTTCCCACTGGACGAAGTGGAATGGGGCTACCAAATCATGGGCTCGACTGAGGACGGCGATTTGGACGTGATGCTGATGGCGTTGAAGCTGGATGTGATCGAGAGCTTGTCGCAGGTGTGTAGCCACCTTTCCCTGAAGTTGACGGTGGTGGATGGCTCGCCGCCGGCGCTGCGCAATGCGTTCATGCACAATTACGGCGAGCTGGAAGGTTGCTCGATGCTGGTGGACATCGGCGCGAAAACCACCAACGTGATCTTCGTCGAAGAGGGCAACTTTTTCTCGCGCAGCATCAACTTTGGTGCCAACGCCATCACTCAGGAATTTGCCAGGGAATCGGGCCTTGAATGGCAGCAGTCCGAGGAATACAAGCAGAGCTACGGCTACGTGCACCTGACCAATACCGAGGAACCGACCGACCCTTACCAGGCCATTGCGGTGCGCAAGGCCCGGGAGGTGATGATCCGGCTGCACCAGCAGATTGAGCAGACCCGCCAATATTACGTGACTCAGCGCAAGGGACAGACGCCACAGCGGATGTTTCTGGCCGGGGGCGGCGCCTCGCTGCTGTACACGGCGGAATTTTTCCTGGAAAAATTTGATTTGCCCGTGGAATTTTTCAACCCCTTCCGGAATATCGAGCTGGGCCCGGAGGTGGATCGCACCGATTTGGCGGCGCGCGCGCACTGCATGGGCGAACTGGCCGGGCTCGGCCTGCGCGCCACCTCGGTGGGGCTCACTGAATTTAACCTCCTGCCCAAGAGCGAAAAGGTCAGCCGCCAAATTGAGAAGCGCAGCCCCTATATCGTGGCCATGGTTTTTTGTCTGGGGCTGATTCCATTTACGTTTGGCATCTATTACACCAGCGTGGCGAAGGAACAAGGTAAGGCAACGCAGGTACTGAAGGATAAGCTGGCCAAATACTCCGACGCGGCCCACAACATGCGGACCGCCAAGGATAACCTCGATTCCAGCATAGGGGATACCGAGCAGATGGAGCGTCTGCTGCGTACGCGGTTTCTGTGGATCAACATCACCAAGGCCATCCAGGAAGTTTTCGTGGAGGTGACTCCGGAGGTGTACATCCTCAGCACGCCCAATGAAATGCATTTGGCGACCACCACCATCAAGGAAGTGAACGACAAATTCACCCCCGAGGGCTTAACCAACGCCGCCACGGCGATCTGGATCGAGTCGTTGACCACCACCGCGCCGACGACGCTGGGCGGGGCCGGGGGGATGGGCGGCGGTGATGGCAGTGCTGGAGGGATGCCCGGCGGTGCTGGGGGGATGGGCGGCGGTGCTGGGGGGATGGGCGGCGGTGCTGGAGGAATGAGCAGCGGCATGAGCAGCGGCATGAGCAGCGGCATGAACGCGGGGCCGTCGGGCACGGGCAGCGCCACGGCCGCAGAGTTGGCGGATGTCGATACGATTTACCTGAAGCTCAAGGCCAAGAACATCCTGCCGCGCGAACGGGAGACGTTGAATCATGAATTCGCGCTAATGCTGGCGAAGCGTTTTCGCGCCAATGAAATGTTTGTGGGTTCGGATGAGGATGAGGAGGGGGAGGAAAATGAAACCAAGGTAATCAGCACAATCCCGCCGGGCGATCCCAAGGATCGATGGTTTGAGTTTACCCTGCAACTCAAGCTGGAACACCCCATCAAAATGCAGGACAAGGATCCGGAGGACGAGGAGTAATGAACAAGGAACAGGTACTGTTTTACTTGAAACGCCACGCCACCGCCATCGTGCTGCTGCTCGGGGCCTTTGGTTTTTGCGGGTACGGATATATGCAGATGGGTGAGGCCGAGAAAGGCATCAAGATCGCTGAGGATGCTTTCAAGGGCGAGATGGGTAATAAAGGAACCCTTGAGCAGGGGCAGGAAATGGGCGGCAGCGGCAGGATGAAGGTGGATCAGGCCAACGTGGACGCCGCCGACACCGAGGTGGAAATCCGTGAGGGCTTCATCAAGGACGCGCAAAAGGTCATCCGCACCGACACCATCGCCTCCATGAATAGCGGGGAATTTATCGTGTACATGACCTCGGTGATCGAGGAACTCAACCAGAATGCGCGTGAGGCAAGAGTGGGGTTGCCCAGTGAATCCACCAACCGCACGGCAAAGATCCAGTACAACTTCACCTTCAAGCAACTGCGATCCACCCCGGAAATTGCGAAGAACAAACTCCCCGAGTTGCAAACCCAGCTCAAAGATATCCGCACCATCTCCGACATCCTGTATCTCAGCGGTGTGCAATCCATCGTGGCCCTGAAACGCACCCGGGTGGCCGAGGAAGATCGCAAGCTCAAGACCTCCCCCGACTACCTCGACACCCGCGGTTCCTACACCGGCACCTTTTCCGCTGGGGATGCGGAAATCGAAATGAAGGTGCGGCCCTATCAGGTTCGGTTCCAATGCCTCAGCGGATCCATCGCCAAAGTACTCACCGCGTTTGCCGCCGAGAAAAAGACCTTTTACGTAATTCGAAAAATGGAAGTCACCCAGCTGGGTGCCAAGACCCCGTCCTCCTCCGTTTTCGGGGGAGGGAATAGTGGCGGGGGGAGTGGCGAAGGCGGTTCTTCCAGCGGCATGATGCAGCCCGGCGGCGGCGCTCCTCCAGGGTTCCCGCCCGGTGCCGGTGCCCCTCCAGGCGGCGGCGGATTTCCCGGTGGGGGCATGATACCCGGCGGTGGCACCAGCGGGCCCACCGCGCCCAAGCCCACCAAGGTGATCTCGCCCGCGCAATTGCAGGTATTGATAAACGCGGGCTTGGCCACCCCCAAAGCCAAAAACGTGATTAGTGAATCCATCTTGGAGGTGGAACTGGATCTGGACGTCATCCGCAAACAAAGATCCGAGGGAACCGAGGAAAACCCGTCGGCCGAGTAACGCCGGGACTACCGCATGGAGAAACTCAAACCCCATCTCGAAAAACTGAAAGGCCTTCTGGATCACTTGGAAAAAGTGCTCCTCGGTGCCGCGCTCATCGCGGTGGCATTCTTTTGTGTCAGCAAATTGTTTCAGGCTCGAGTATTAATTCAGGACACCAAAAAAAATGCTGATGACCCGATCAGGCTGAGTGGAGGCATGTACGGGGGTGGCGAAGACAAACTCAAGGAAAGTCAAGACGCCCTCAGGAAAAGGCTGGATAATCTGGTGGTCGAGGC
>Ga0114993_10006786_pt1 | contig 10719 bp, 14 predicted proteins | sample ArcticOcean_MG_C_FD_87042 | JGI IMG/M metagenome (GOLD analysis project Ga0114993, IMG submission 87042) | Marine microbial communities from western Arctic Ocean - ArcticOcean_MG_CB2_150 | ecosystem: Environmental > Aquatic > Marine > Oceanic | place: Arctic Ocean: Canada Basin | collected...
AGAAAGAATGTGATGCTAGATCGGGATCCCTGAGCAATCAAATCGGAGGAACCTCCATATATCACCCTGTGCTTAAATACAACATTTGCATCCGTGGTATTTGTAACCAAGAGGGGATATTTCTTAGCCCCTACCACTATGAATACGTTGAGACGATAAATCAGATCAAAACTCTGGATGATGCGAATATGATGGAATCGTTCCCCGGTAGAGGGGGATATTATCGGAATTGGGAATTGGATATGTTTGCTCTACGATATAGATACCCAATACTCTTCGAGTACCATCCTGAGTATTGGCCCATTGACCTTACCGATATAAAGACCGGGGGTCCAATAGCAGACCCACTAGGCTGTCCAATATAATTACCTCGCAAAACCTGACTGGTCAAATGGCCGGATTCTATTAGTATTTTTTACTCACCACCACCACCATAATATATAACTTTGGACTCAGTTTACCACACCCTCCACCGCCCAAAAGGACAAGAAAAATCCCCAGGCAACTTAATCTGATAACTCATATTGCATCAGGAAGTGTAGATGCATTACCAGTTCCATTGCCCTACGGAGAGTGGTATTTTGTTATAGGTTATATGGGGTTATAATCTCACACCGGATCAAGAAAAGAAATAGAAGTGATTGGGCATGGTATCTTATTAGTTCAGAGAGACTATCTAATATCAATCTACGGAGTCGAATATGAGTAATAAGATAAATAGATCCCACCTTCTTGTCATCGTAGCAGTATTTTGTCTCATCATTTCTGGGTGCTCAGATGGCGGGATTATGCAGAAGGAGTTAGCAGATGGCAGTCAATATGTGGGTGAATGGAAAGATGATTTATTCCATGGTCAAGGGACTATGACCTACACAAATGGTGACCGATATGTGGGTGAATATAAAGATGGTATAAGAAATGGTCAAGGGACTATGACCTACGCAAATGGGAACGTGCATGTACACGACAGCAAATATGTGGGTGAATGGAAAGATGATCTCAAACATGGTCAAGGGACTTACATTTACCCAGATGATCTTCAATATGATGGTGAATGGAAAGATGATCTCAAACATGGTCAAGGGACTATGACCTACGCAAGTGGCGTGAATGAACACGACAGCAAATATGTGGGTGAATGGAAAGATGGCCTCAGACATGGTCAAGGGACTATGGCCTTATCAAATGGTGACCAATATGCGGGTGAATGGAAAGATGGTATGAGAAATGGTGAAGGGACTTACTACTACACAGAATATGGTGACCAATATGTGGGTGAATTCAAAGATAATATGAGAAGTGGTCAAGGGACTTACACCACTGCAGAGGGTGACCAATATGTGGGTGAATGGAAAGATAATATGGCCCATGGTATAGGGATTTTCACCTTCTCAAGTGGTGACCAATTAGAAGGCATTTGGAGAGACGGTGACTTTATATACTAAAATAAAGGCAAGTAAGTAATTGATTGATTCAAGAAAGGAAATAGAAGTAATTGATATACTATATTATTATCTCAGGGAGACTAGCTAATAGCAATCATGAGGAAAAGAACAATGGAACGAATTGGGAATGTTATAACAACTCCTACATGGGCAACAATGGTGAGAGAAGAGAAGAGAAGAATTTCATTTCTCCAGAAACTTAAAGGAAAAATAAACAGCCATGTTCAGTCCTACAAGAAAACAAAATAAAGTAAAAAAAAACATAGGATCTAAATTCAATAGAACAAACCCCAATCAACAAGCAAGAAAACGATGACACTTAAAACCGTTATAGAAATCACTGTTTGATGAAGTAGTTTTCTTATCCTAACATCGCTCATCTGGTGGGTCTTCTGTAGTTTCAATAATTATTTCATTGTTTGATTTACAAGTGGGTCTGACGGCCATCCGCCGGCCGGCTATAGACATAATATAATATAACACCCATGGAACCAACCCAAAAACAATTTCCAGATATGAAGATCCATTGTTATTTAAGGAACTAAATGGCACCCATGAGGATATATGAGTATGAGAATGGATGGATGGATGTTATATAACAATAGGGCCTAAGCTGCTTGTGAATCAAACCCACATAAAAATATTTTTTTGTTTAATGATTGTAATTTCTGTGGCAGGGTGTGCAGACACGATCCAGATAGTAGAGGGAGATGCAGATCATTCTTCAGAAAGAAATCATGGATCAGATGAGGATGAAGAAATAGATAATAGAAAATATAGAGTTTTTCCAACAAAATCGGAATTGAGTCATACTTCAAATACAATAGAGTGGGGTAAAGATACACCAGGTGTTCAGCCGGAATTTATTGCATCCCAAGATGTCCCTCAGTGGCACATAGACAGGGTTGCGATGGGGCATGAAATAGCAGCATCTGAGTGGGGAAATTACGGGCCATTGCAATGGTGGATTGTAGGAAATAGTGAAAACGAAGCTGCTGGGTTGGAAGAATATTATTGTGTTATAGAGTCAAAGCAGAGATCAATGGGGGATGAAAATAGAGAAAAAATAGGGTTTGGATACTGTATGGAAAGAGACCACAATATTGTGAGCTATGCCAAAGAAGGTGGTGCAGGTCTAAGTACAGATAGAGATAAACATTTGGACGAATCTTTGTTTGTGGTCACAATGGCATCCAAGAATCCTTATCCGAATCACGCAGACTATGAGATAACTATTTTTCATGAATATTTTCATGTGTACCAAAATGCACATGTCATGACGGAAGACGGGGATGAAAGAAGGAAAATACTAGGAAATGAAGCGGTTTGGTGGATGGAAGGTGGTGCAGAATATATGGGACAACTACTATATTCTCGTGTATACCCGGAAGAAAATGATCAAGAGCATGAAGAGTGGTTTACATTAGAAGAGCGAATGGGATGGAAGATTGAGGCCAAAAATGAACTCATTCTGGGCGAGAGAATGGAGGACATAATGTATGGAGAAAGGCAAAATGTGGGGTATGATTTGGGTGCATGGGCGACTGCACTTTTGATTCACAAGTATAGTGAAGAGGCATATTTGAGTTTATATGACGATATAGAAGAAATAGGGTTTGAAGAAGCATTTGCCAAGAATTTTGACGTGTCTTTGGAAGAATTCCTTGATGAGTTCCACAATGAGTTCTTAGAATTGTCTTTAGAAGAACAGCTTAAAATTATTCCATGAAATGGTCCTAAATGTCCAGTTGGTTAAGAAGATTTTTCTGATATTTCTACTACAGATAAAGACCCAACCATTGAATCGTGATAGCTGCAATGGTACTCATGGTCCCCAGATTCTATAAAAGTGAATGACCATTGATCTCCAGGTCCAATGGGCCCGGAATCAAATAACCCTGAATCAGAAGTAATAGTGTGAGGACATATGAGTATGAGAATGGATGGATGGATGTTATATAACATAACTAGTATACACACAATTAAAAGAAAGATAAAAACTCCGGCCAGGGGTAAGCAAGGTTCTAAATCAATTTGATTGATTGATATACTATATTATTACCTCAGACAGTCTATCTAATATCAATTATGAGGGAAAAAACTCACACCTACTCGGATGGCAGTCAATATGAGGGTGAATTCAAAGAGGATAAACAGCATGGTCAAGGGACTTGGACCCACGCAGATGGCGGTCAATATGAGGGTGAATTCAAAGATAATTTTTTCCATGGCCAAGGAACTTACACCTTCTCAGATGGCGCCCAATATGAGGGTGAATTCAAAGATGGTATGTACCATGGTCAAGGGACTGAGACCTGGGCAAATGGTGAGCAATATGTGGGTGAATTCAAAGATGATAAGCAGCATGGTCAAGGGACTTTGACCTACCCAGATGGTGACCAAGATGAAGGCATTTGGGAAGAAGGTGAATTTCTATACGAAAATGAAGTCTGAAACAATTGATTGATATATTATATTATTATCTCAGGGAAACTATCTAATATCAATCTTGGCGGAAAAAACTCACACCTATCCGGATGGCAGTCAATATGAGGGTGAATTCAAATATAATATTCCCAATGGTCAAGGGACTTACACCGACGCAAATGGTGGCCAATATGTGGGTGAATTCAAAGATCATTTTTTCCATGGCAAAGGAACTTACACCTTATCAAATGGTGCCCAATATGTGGGTGAATTCAAAGATGGCCTCAAACATGGTCAAGGGGCTATGACCTACTCAAATGGTAAGCAATATGTGGGTGAATTCAAAGAGGGTCATTTCAAGGGTGGGCGGACGTTGTTGGGGCGGTTATGGGGATTCATGAAATCCAAATGGAAATGATAACACTTGAAACCACTATTTGATGAAGCAGTTTTCTTATTCTAACATCACTCATCTGGTGGATCTCCTGTGGTTTCAATATTTATTTCAATCGTTTTCCCGCTATCTGTCACAGCTATTGCCGAGTCTGAAACAAAATCAAAGGGGTAGTTTGTTCTGGTTCATAACTCCCATCTGGTATCACTGTCAGAAGATTAAACCCATAATTATTGATCCATACATACACAACATACTGTATAATTATGTCAGAAGGCCTATCTAATATCAATTAATGGATAGAACATGAATAATAAAATAAATAGATCTCCCCTTATTGTCATCGTAGCAGTATTTTGTCTCATCATTTCTGGGTGCTTGGGTGGCGGGGCTATGAGCCAAGATTTACCCGATTGCGAAACACTCTACGGGGCAATGGGGCATTGGACCAATTGTCAAGGGGATATGACCACCACACATGGTGACCAATATGTGGGTGAATTCAAAGATAATATGAGAAGTGGCCACGGGACTTATACCAAATCAAACGGTGACCAATATGTGGGTGAATTCAAAGATAATATGAGAAGTGGCCACGGGACTTACACCTTCGTAAGTGGTGACCAATATGTGGGTGAATACAAAGATAATATGGAAAATGGCCAAGGGACTTTGACCTACGCAAATGGTGACCAATATGTGGGTGAATTCAAAGATCATTTTTTCCATGGTCAAGGGACTTACACCTACGCAAATGGTGACCAAGAGGAAGGCATTTTTGAAGAAGGTAACTTTATAGGGTAAAACAAGTAAGATGTTGATTGATTGATATACTATATTATTGTCTCAGGACTCTAAGGATCGTTTGCCCTTGGTGGGACTCATAAGAAAACAATTTCATTTGGTCATGACGTTGCTAAACGTGAGTCTTGCCAGAGGCATTTTATTCTACTGTTAACAGTTGCTAACGCCTATGGACTGAGGGGTGATCGATCATTCGGATTAAACAAATATATAACAACAAGCAGGATCATTATCCGGCATGGATGAGGAGGATGGCCTTGAGAAATTCTTCGATAAGTTTGGTGAAGAACGTTTTTGGGAACTGTATGAAAAAGAAATAAACCCAGTCAGTGAGGTGCTTGACATACTAGTTCAAACATATGGGACTGAAGAGCACAAACAACGTGCAGCAGAGATCTGGAGTCGGGTCACAATTGATTTTAGAGAATGAAATAAATGACAGAAATAGAAGTAATTAGAGTAGACGGGTTAAATACCGCCTATGTTTTTGTTGCTGTTCTTTGTTTTGAATGTTGATATTATAAAACCATAATCTATAGATACAGTTACACGGTTTTCTGATGTTTACCGAATCCAACGATAGATACGAGATGAAGTTATATAACGATATAGCCTAATCTTCCCGTGAAACGGGCATACTTAGAGATATTTTTTTATTTGATGGTTGTAATTTTTATAGCAGAGGCTGTTTAGGTTCAATGGAATGGCGTTTGATTCTGAATATAGTCCATGGTTTCAACCCCCTAGTTGGGTTTTTGGTCCAGTATGGACTTTCCTGTACATCGCCATGGGGATCAGTGTTTATCTTGCCTGGGTGAGCAGAGAGGGATTGGAAAATCCAAATCTTGTTTTTGGATTATTCATAACTCAATTGGTATTGAACTTATTATGGCCGCAGGTATTCAATTCCGCACACTATGCTGCATCATTGATTATGCTCCTTGGAATGATCGCATTTACGGCATATTATGCAGTGTTGATTTATGATGTTAGCCGAGTTGCTTCAATGTTGGTTTGGCCGTATATCGCATGGATGAGCTTTGCATCTCTAATCAACGTTGCCTATTTGTGGGAGGCAATATGGTGAAACGTGCGTTAGTTATTCTGTGTGTTGTATGCCTTGTGCTTGCTGATTGATTGATTGATTGATTGATTGATATACTATATAATTATATCATGAGATGTGCCACCACCACCACCAAAAGTATAGTATTATATTATTGTATCACAAAGGGTGAAGAAATTATTAGGCTAATGGCCATCAAAAACATAATCGTGTTTTCTACAAGAGTAAGGGTTGTCATTGGGACTTTGATTTTTGTTCCCATGCATGCACATTTAATTTCGCTCTTAGTGATTATACTTTGTACAACTCCCACGGAGCTCACAAAAACAACCACTGCCAATATCATCGCGGCAAGACGAGTGAACATTTGAGATATCAGTACAATCCCGATCGACATTTCCAAAAGAGGGTATGCTTTGGAATACAATTTACTCCTTTTTGCAATTATATCATACGTCTGAAACGCATTTGAGAATCCATTCCAATCCCACAGTTTGAGTACTGACAGGCCGATAAGTATAATTCCCATAAAGTAAGTCATAAACTGATTTTGTAGCAAGCAAAAAATGCCCCCAGCTACCAAGATGCATATTAACAATATTGCAGGGAGTTTCTCCCGGTTAGACGATCTAGATGATAGGTCGTTTTGTTCATACTTTTCTATGCAATGTTCGCAACAAAAATAGTGGCCATGGGCAGGGATGGTTCCAACCATGCCACAAATAGGATCGATTCGATTTTCTGAGCTCATAAATATTTCTCCTATTTTAATAATACGTGTTATATATATATATATGTTATATTAATGGACGGCCTATCTAATAGCAATCATGAGAGGGAGGGAATATGAATAATAAGATAAATAGATCTCACCTTCTTGTCATTGTAGCAGTATTTTGCCTCATCATTTCTGGGTGTTTGGGTGGAGGGATTACGAGTGATTTACCTGAGATCGATTTACCCGAGGGCGATTTACCTGCTTGTGAAACACTCTATGATTCATCTTTGGATTGGACTAATTGCCAAGGGACTTTGACCTACCCAGAGGGTTACAAATATGTGGGTGAATGGAAAGATGGTCAATTCCATGGCCAAGGGACTTTGACCTACCAAATATGGTTTATACCATGGGTAAACGGTGAATATGTGGGTGAATGGGAAGATGGTCACAGACATGGTCAAGGGACTTTGACCTACGCAAATGGCACTCAATTAGAAGGCATTTGGAGAAACGGCAACTTTCTAGGGTAAAACAAGTAAGAGATTGATTGATCCACACATACACAACATACTATATTATTATAGAACCGAACGAACGATTATTTTTCAACTTATTTTTATTTTGTAGATGTTTAGTAGTATTGATTTTTTAAGAATTTATACGCATCCTCACTCGGTTTTTCTGGGCGCCCTTGTATCTCAGGATGGTTATCTGGGTGGTTCGCAATCTCATATGGATTCCCTTCATATGCAACAACTCCGCCTGCCATGTTTGCGAGTATTTGAAGGTGAGCTGCTCTTTCCAATATGAATAAATTACTCACCGCTTCTGCGACCGTTCTCCCTACTGTTACTACACCATGCCCTCGTAGTAAGAGTGCCGAAGCATCTCCCAAACTCTCTGCTACCGCCTCTCCCTGTGCGACCACATCTGGCGCATTTGATTCAATCAACATTGGGCCCGCATCATGTACGGGGACTTCTCCAAGTCGGACAGCTCGTATTGAAGCTGGAATTAGAGCAGAGCTAGACATACTCAATGCAGTAGCGTGGATCGGATGTGCATGTACACAGCTTTTCACATCTTCTCTCACGTTAAATATACTAGTGTGAATAGTGTCTTCTTCGGGCAGCTCCAGATTCTTTGGATTCTGCTCCCCCGTTTTTAGATTAATCGAAACTATCTGATCAGGTGTCATCGATTCCATCCCTTTCCCATCATGATGAAGATGTGCAGGCATCAGAGCAATGTCTCCGATCCTATATGAAACATGCCCTGTGTACAGTTCGGCCAATCCTGCCGCGGCCACTACGTTACATGCATCAGAAACTTCTTTTTTTGCAGCGTTCAGTTCTTGTGTAGTCAATTGAGTTTTTATTTGAGATTTCTCGGTCATCGATTGAGCCATAGACATCTAATTAGGTCTTTTCTATATGTAGCTGCCGATGGTTACATCGTCAATAGACTAATATATGCCTCTAAATAGTAAGACTTGTGTCATTCATGCATAAAAACTAAATCCCATAATCAGCGATTTTATCATACCCTCTTCCGCCCAAAGGGGAGAAAGACCTTGGTCAACTTAATCTGATAACTCATTCCACATCAATGGGAGTAGATGTGTATCAGTTCGATTGCCCACAGGGAGGGGTATTTTATTATAGGTTGTATGAGGTTATAATGTCACACCAGATCACGAAAGAAAATAGAAGTGATTGATTAATTAATTATATAATAAGATCATGATATTTTAAGTGGATTGGGGCGAATATTCCAGATATGGCGAAGTATAATATAGCGTCGATTGAAACACTGGAAAGAGTAAGTGGAAAATTTTCGGATAATTTTAAGTCAGGGATTACAGACGTATTGGAATTAAAAAATATGAGAGGTAGATTTTGGTTTATCCCCCCGGGGGAGAATATTTCTTCCCCCCATAAACATGGGGTTCAGGAAGAAATATATTATCAAATAAAAGGACCGGGTAAGATATTATTTGGAGAAAATGGAGAAGAAGTTGTTGAGGTGCCAGAAGGATCCATAGTAAGTGTCCCTCCTGAAACGTGGAGACAAGTAGTAAATGATACAGAAATGGAGCATACTTGGCTCATAATAGGCTCGCCAGCTATTGATAACGATGGAATTCATAAAGATTAAAAAAACGGACGCAAACTATCACTTTTATTAATTGATTGATTATAGTATTATATTAGTATCCTAGAAGGCCTATCTAATATCAATCATGGGAGGGGTAAAGAAAAGAATCGGGCGGGTAGAAAAGAGAGAAATAAAAGAAATGAAGCGGATAGAAAAGGAAATAAAAATACGGAATGATGCGATGAAAGAAAAGAGATAAGAAAAAGGGGAAAAGAAGAACTGGTAGGAATAAATGAGAGGGAGAAGCAGAAAAAATATGATGTGGCCTATAGATTTTGTTGATTGATTGATATACTATATTATTATCTCAGAGGGCCTATCTAATATCAATCGTGCCAATTTTCAATCGTAAGGCGAAAAAAGAGGTCAAAGGAGAAGAGGAAATGAAACCAGAAGAAGAACTAGGACTTGAGGCTGAGAAAAATAGAGCTCCGTTTGAACAGTTTGACCCAGTATACGGTGGGAAGACGTGGAGTGAAGATCCGGCAGCATTTCTGCCACTCTTTGAAGAACTATTCGCTGAACGTTGTATAGCGTGTGATCGACCATTGTCATCACCGGGAGTGCATCTGGATGGGAAGGGCCCGTATGGCCCTACGTGTGCAAAAAAAGTAAGAAGGAGTCAGTCATGATGAACAGAAAAATGATGATGCTATCTGCCATTGTTTCTATACATATAATGTAAGATTCGGTCTTCCCAGGTAAGTTGTTCTTCGGCCAATCCTGCCTTTTTTATTAACCCATGTCTTGTCCAATAGTAGATTAACACTGACAAATAACTGAGGTAGAAAAGAGAGAAATAAAAGAAATGAAGCGGATAGAAAAGGAAATAAAAATACGGAATGATGCGATGAAATAAAAGAGATAAGAAAATAAACATAAATGCAATCCAATAGGGCCATGCACGTATGCTCAGCCTATGCGTCTTTTCCAAATTAACTGCATCGGCGTGTAGGAACCACACAGTTCCAAAGAATGCAACGATCAAGGCCATGGCTACTAATAGCCCGGTAATAAAGAATCCTACTGCACTCCTGATTGCCGTGAAAAAAAGTAGAATAAGCAATAATCCAATTGGGTACAGAAAGCATTTCCACATCCCTGCAAAATATCTCCCAGAAACCACAGTGTTTAGTTGTTCTTCTATTTTTTCTTCCCAGACCATTGGTATTAACTATTATAGTTTTTCAATGTTTATAATTTTGCCCATCGCCACCATCTTCGAGCTACAATCTTAAAATAAAGTTTCCAGAGGTGGCCGGTAGATCCTAGATAGCAGATGTCCAGAATACCAATTTGGCTTTTGCTTATTTCGCGTCAGATAATCGTTTTACGTTAGTTGCACGGGGGCCTTTTGGAGCATCCTCGATATCGAACTCGACTCTCTGGAGTTCTTCTGGGAAGTCGGGTCCGTCGACATCGTCCATGTGAACGAAGATATCTAAATCAGGATCTTCGTCAGTTGTTATGAATCCAAAACCTCTCGCGCTGTTAAAAAATTTAATTGTGCCGGTCGGCATACAAATGACTGAATGGCCTCAGAATAAAAAACGATCTTGGTCTTAATCGGTCATGAAAGAAGACATCGAACATATAGCTACTGATTTTGTGATATGTGCCCTTGAAATACGATTTCATTAGAGGTTCTTTTAATGAATATTGATGAAAAGCCAAATTGGCTTTTGCTTATTCCGCGTCAGATAAT
>Ga0114993_10006795_pt1 | contig 10707 bp, 9 predicted proteins | sample ArcticOcean_MG_C_FD_87042 | JGI IMG/M metagenome (GOLD analysis project Ga0114993, IMG submission 87042) | Marine microbial communities from western Arctic Ocean - ArcticOcean_MG_CB2_150 | ecosystem: Environmental > Aquatic > Marine > Oceanic | place: Arctic Ocean: Canada Basin | collected...
GAAGCGTTAGTGTTTTATGAAGAAGAAGGCCAGCTGCTCCACCGCGCCACAGCGGGCGTGGCGGATAAGTTGGAATTTTTACACAAATCGGAGCTCGTATTCTAGTCACCACCTTCGAAGGTATATGCGAAGATGAAACAGAACTGGAAACCCTTACTCGTTGTGGCCTTCATTGCCCTGGCCACTTATTACCTCCTGCCCAGTTTCGAATTCTATGGTCTTTCCTCCGAGGAAAAGACCGCCATGGAACAGACTGCGCCCAACCGGCTGGATGAATTGCACAAAAATTCGCTCAACCTAGGCTTAGATTTACAGGGCGGTATCCATCTGGTCTTGGAAGTCGATCTGAGCGAGTTACCCGAGGACCAGGCCATTGACGCCGTGGCCCGCGCCAAGGAAATCATTCGCAACCGCGTCGACCAATTTGGCGTCGCCGAGCCAACCATCCAGCTGCAGGGCGACACCCGCATCATCGTCGAATTGCCCGGTGTGCAGGACGTCGAACGCGCCAAGGACCTGGTGGGTCAAACCGCCCTGCTCGAATTCCAGCTCCTCGAACCGGATATCGAAAAACGCAATCAATACTTGACCCGCATCAACAATGTGATCAGCGGCAAGAGCGATACCACGGCGGCAGATACGGCCGCCGCCGATACAGAAGAAGTCGGCCTCTTTGACGAAACGCCCACCCCACAGGAAGACGAGACGACCGGTCTGTCGTTGTTTTCCCTACTGGTGACCCGTGGCGATGACCTTATCATTCCCGCCCGCACCCTGCCGCGCGTCAAGGCCATCTTAAACGACCCGCGTGCCCAGGCCGTCATTCCCGACGATTTGGAATTCCTCTATAGCAGCAAACCCGAGGGCGACGAAGAAAATTTGTACTACACTCTCTACCTGGTGCAAAAAGAAGCGGAAATGACCGGCGAGGTATTGCAGAACGCCACCGTCTCCACCAGCCAGGACATGGCAAGCTTCGGATTGCCCGAAGTCGATTTCGTCACTACTGACGAAGGCACCAAACGCTTCGCCAGAGTCACCGGCGCCCACATCGGCGAGCGCCTAGCCATTGTGCTCGACGGCGCCGTCTACTCCGCCCCCAACATCAACACTAAAATCTCTGAGGGTAGCGGACGTATCACCGGCAGTTTTGACCAGGCCGAGGCCCAGGACCTGGCCATCGTCTTGCGCGCCGGCACCTTGCCGGCACCCATCGAAATCATAGAAGACCGCACCGTGGGACCGGCCCTGGGCCGCGATTCCATTGAGCAGGGCCGTATCGCCGCCATCATCAGCATGGTGCTCATCGCTCTCTTCATGCTCGCCTACTATCGCGTCGCCGGCATCATTGCCGATATAGCCCTGGCGCTCAATATACTCTTTGTATTTTCTATCCTGGCCGCTTTCCACGCTACCCTGACCTTGCCCGGCATCGCCGGTATCATCCTCACTATCGGTATGGCAGTAGATGCCAACGTGCTCATCTTTGAGCGCATTCGCGAGGAATTGCGCCATGGCAAGACTATTCGCGCCGCCATAGATAGCGGCTATAGCAACGCTTTTTCGGCTATCATCGACGCCAATCTCACTACTCTTTTGGTCGGCATCGTGCTCTACCAATTTGGCACCGGCCCCATCCGCGGCTTTGCCCTGACCCTGTGCATCGGCATTCTCTCCAGCCTCTTCACCGCCTTCTTCGTCACGCGGGTCGTCTTCAACCTGATCACCCGCCGCTCCGAGGTCGACAATGTAAGCATTGGCCCAGTGCACTTCTTTGGCGACTTGGCCATTGCCTTTCTCCAGCGTCGCAAAACCGCTTTTATCATCTCTGGCGCCGTGCTGGCGTTGGGTCTGGTTTCGATGGTGGCAATCAACGGCATCAATAAAGGCATCGACTTTGCCGGTGGCACCTTATTGGAAGTGCACTTCGACCCACCCGTACCCGTTGAGGACATCCGCTCCAGCTTGAACCAGGTCTCGGTCGGCGATAAGGTGGTCAATCTCAGTTCGAGCGAAATCAAGGAATTCGGTCCGGCCAACGACATTCTCATCCGCGTCGCTCAGAACGCCATTGGCACCGACCTAGGCGACGGCATCAAAAACGCCCTCAAGAACAGCTTTCCCGGCAGCATTCAAGAAAAGACCGAGTGGATCCGCCGCGAAGAAAAAGTGGGACCAAAAATTGGGGAAGAATTGACCGGCGCAGCAGTGCGCGCTATCCTGGTAGCGCTGGCGCTCATCCTCGTCTACATGGCCATTCGTTTCCACCGCGTCCTCTACGGTATCGCCGCGGTGATCGCCCTCTTCCACGACGTCCTGATTACCTTGGGACTACTCTCGATCTTCAATATCGAGATTACTTTGGCGGTGGTGGCCGCTCTCCTGGCTATTGTGGGTTATTCGCTCAACGATACCATTGTTGTTTTCGACCGCATCCGCGAAAACAACAATATGAGCCGGCGCCAGGGCTTTGGTGCCATCATCGACATCAGCATCAATGAGTGCCTGAGCCGCACGCTGATCACCTCGCTGACTACCTTGATGGCCGTGCTAGTACTGATGATCTGGGGTGGCGAGGTTATCCGCGATTTTACCATCACTCTAATGATCGGCGTCATCGTAGGCACGTACTCGTCGATCTTTATTGCCAGTCCTGCCCTCTTTATTGGACACCAACGCGCCGAGGAAAAAGAAAAGAAAGCATAGTGTGGCCAGATCCACCCTTGGGCGCGTTGGCCCAACGCCATGAAAAATCTCGGCATTTGCGCCATTATTCTCGTCCTGGGCGTTCTGGGTCCCCAGAACAAAATTGACAGCCCCTACGCCCCGGTGTGGATGCTGGGTCTGCTCATTCTCCTGGCTTTCCTCGGCGAACAATGGGCCCGCAACCTGCGGCTGCCCCCCCTCGTCGGCTGGCTCGCTGCTGGGCTCGTCCTGGGACCGGCTGGGCTCCACACCGTAATCCCACCAAACTTTTTATTCCTGCAATTCTTTCAGGCCTTGGCCGCTGTCTGGATCGGCTTTCAGGTAGGCATTAGCCTACTGTGGTCGCAGGGAACATCCTCGTGGCGCATCCCGGTCCTGCTTATGGCCGTTACCCTGACCACCTGTCTGCTCACAACCCTCGCCCTCACTTTCTTGGTCGCCTTGCCCTGGTGGCTGGCCCTGCTCTTGGGCGCTCTGACCAGCCTATGGGGGCCTTTTACCGGCTGGACACTACGGCGCAACCGCAGGACCCTGGTTTTGCTGGGTATCGTCGGCAACGGCACCGCTCTCATAGTGCTGAGTGCCGTATTGCTTGTCCTGCACCACCAAAACATCCTGGCAAGCGCTCCCCTGGTGGGGCGCCTCTGGCTGTCCCTGCTGGCCGGTGCCTTGGCCGCCGAACTGCTCTACCGACTCGATGTCTTTAGCCGCAACACCACAACCATCCTCGTCGGCCTATCCGCCTGTTTTGTGCTGGCGACTTTGACGGTACTCCATTTTCACTTCTATGCTCTACCCTTTGGTTTTGGCGCCGGTCTCGTCCTCGTCCTCCACCGCGACCGGATCCGCCAAGTGCACCAGGCGCTAGCCCCGTTACGCACTGCGCCGTCTCTGTTTTTCTTTGCCCTGGCCGGTGCCACGCTCGACCCACAACTGCTGTGGCCACCGCAGCCAGGCCTGTACAAAATCGCGGCACTGCTGGGGTTGATTCTAGTGCTCGTGCGCGTCCTTGGACCGGCCGTATGGAATCCTCTGCCCCTGCCCAGTTCTGGTCGCCATATCGGTTTACTGCTACTGCCCCGCGGCGCTTTGCTTTTTGAATTGTTCTACCACCCGGCCGGCGACCTAGGAAAATTGGTCGGGCCACCCTGGAAAATACTCCTGCAGCAGGTGGTCCTGGCGGACATCCTCATCGGCACTCTCGCCTTCTCGGCATTGGCCCTACTCATAGCGGGCATCGCGCGGCGCACAGCTTTTGCCCGGATGGCCACCACATAGATCAATTGTGCGCAAGCCGTATGACTTCTATATTATAGATTCTCTACTTTTCTTATGGAAACCATTAATAAAAACTGGCAGGCGCTCCAGGAGCGCATTGCCCGGGCCGCGCAACAGGTAGATCGCGACCCGGAAGAAATCGCCGTAATTGTCGTTACCAAGACGCGATCTGCAGAGCAGGTCGATGCGGCCATCGCCAGCGGTCTGACCTTAGTCGGCGAGAATCGCGTCCAGGAAACCGAGACTAAGAAGAATCAGGTGCGCGGCCAAGCCCAATGGCATCTCATCGGCCCGTTGCAACGCAATAAAGCCAGCAAGGCGGCGGCTCTCTTCGACGTCGTCCAATCCGTCGACAGCACTCGGCTGGCCGATGCGCTCAACCGCCACGCCGGCGAATTGCAACGCCGACTCGACGTACTGGTCCAGGTCAACACCTCCGGAGCCGTGCAACAGGGCGGCGTCGATCCACTGGAGGTACAGCCGCTGGCCGCACACATCGCCGCTTTGCAACACCTGCGTTTCCAGGGTTTGATGACCATCGGCGCCCACACCAACGAAGAAGCGCAAATCCGCGCCTGCTTCTGCCGCCTGCGCCAATTGGGCGCCGAGCTTGAAACCGCCGGTGCCGAGATGCGCTATCTCTCCATGGGCATGAGCGGCGATTTTGAACTGGCCATTGCCGAAGGTGCCAATATGCTGCGCCTGGGCACGATCATCTTCAGCCCGCGGCCGAGCTGAAATAGGGAGCAATCATTTTGGGATTTAACGATAACGGTTTCATAGGCGATCTCGTCGGCATCATTCGCGGTCTGCTGAATTTCTTTATGATCATTCTCATGGTCCGCGTGCTACTGTCCTGGTTCAGCCCCAGCCCGTTCGGACCGTTTGGCCGCGTCGTGCAAATGCTCTACGCCCTCACCGACCCGGTGCTGGACGCCACGCGCCGGCGCATGCCCCAATTCATGTGGTCCACCGGCCTCGACTTCACGCCGTTGGTACTCATCATCCTGCTCCAAATCGTCGACAGTTTTCTCTCCCACATAATTTTTTAGTGCGCTATGGAGACAACCAAGAACAACACCCGCTTCACTGACGTCGCCTCCCAAGCCGACTTTGCCGCTCTGGAAGAACAGATCCTCAAGTTCTGGGAGGAGAACGACATCTTCGCCAAATCCGTGGCAGAGCGCCCGGCCGACAAGGCTTTTATCTTCAACGATGGACCGCCCTTTGCCAGCGGTCTGCCGCACTACGGCCATTTGTTGGCCTCCATCATCAAAGACGTGGTACCGCGCTACTGGACTATGCGCGGTTTTCGCGTCGAGCGCCGCTTTGGTTGGGACTGCCACGGCCTGCCGGTCGAAAACGAAGCCGAGCAGCAGCTCAATTTGCAAACCCGGCGCGATATCCTCGACTACGGCGTCGCCGAATTCAACGAGGCCTGCCGCGGCCTAGTGCTGCGCTATACCGCCGAGTGGGAAAAAGTCATCAGGCGCGTTGGCCGCTGGGTCGATTGGGACAACCAATATCGCACCATGGACCCCGAGTTCATGGAATCGGTTTGGTGGGTATTCAAATCGCTATGGGATAAGGATCTGATCTACGAAGGTTACAAATCCCTGGCCTATTGCCCGCGCTGTGCCACGCCGCTATCCAATTTCGAAGTTAATCTGGGTTATCAGGATACCCAGGACCCGTCCGTCACCGTGCGCTTCAAAGTGCGCGGCTGCGAGCGCACCTCCATCCTGGCCTGGACCACCACGCCCTGGACGTTGCCCTCCAATATGGGCCTAGCCGTGGGCCGCGATATCTCCTACGTGCGCGTTACCACCAAAGACGGCGAACAACTTATCCTGGCCCAGGCGCGCTACGAGGCCGTCTTCGCCAAACACCCGGACGAAGTTGAGCAAGTTGACGATGTCTCGGTCGATGAGCTGCTGCAAATGACCTACGAGCCTCTCTTCGACTACTTTGCCACCGAGGACGCCTTCCGCGTCGTGGAGGCCGACTTCGTCTCGACCGAGGACGGTACCGGCATCGTGCACATCGCCCCCGGTTTTGGCGAAGACGACTACTTGCTGGGCCAGCGCGAGGGCTTAGCCGCCGTCTGCCCCATCGACGAGGACTGCTGTTTCACCGACGAGGTGAGCGACTACCAGGGCCAATTTGTCAAAGACGCCGACACCCCCATCATTCGCCGCTTGCGCGAGAGCGGCCAACTCTTTGCCGAAAGTACTCTGGTCCACTCCTACCCCTTCTGCTGGCGCTGCGACGCGCCGCTGATCTACCGCGCCGTCTCCACCTGGTTCGTCAACGTCGAGAAGATCAAGGAAAATATGTTGGCGGCCAACCAACAGATCTGGTGGGTCCCCGAACACATCAAGGACGGCCGCTTTGGCAAGTGGCTCGAAGGGGCGCGTGACTGGTCGATCAGCCGCAGTCGTTACTGGGGTGCTCCCCTGCCGCTCTGGCGCAACGAGGAGACGGGCGAAACCATCTGCCTGGGCAGCCGTGCCGAACTCCAGGAGCTCAGCGGCCAGGCGGTGGAGGACCTGCACAAGCATTTCATCGACGATATTGAATTGCCCGCGCCCTCGGGCAACGGCAAGCTCAAACGCGTCCCCGAAGTACTCGACTGCTGGTTCGAGTCCGGCTCCATGCCCTACGGCCAGAGCCACTATCCCTTTGAGAACAAAGAGTATTTCGAGGCCAATTTCCCGGCCGATTTCATCTCCGAGGGCCTCGACCAGACGCGCGGCTGGTTCTACACCTTGACTGTTCTGGGTGCCGCCCTCTTCGATAAACCGGCCTTCAAAAACTGCATCGTCTCGGGAATGCTTCTGGCCGAAGACGGCCGCAAGATGAGCAAGCGGCTCAAAAATTACCCCGAGCCCACTCAAATGATAGACGCCTACGGTGCCGACGCCCTGCGCCTCTACCTGCTCGACTCAGCCGCCCTCAAAGCCGAAGAGCTGCGCCTAACCGAAAGAGGCATCCAACAGAGCCTGCGCGACGTCATCCTGCCCCTGTGGAACGCCTACAGCTTCTTTGTCACCTACGCCAATACAGACGGCTGGACCCCGCAACAGGCCGCCCTAGCACCGACGCACCAGCTCGACCGCTGGATCCTCTCCGAGTTGCAAACCCTGGTGCACGATATCAACACTGAAATGGAAGCTTACCGTCTCTACCGCACCGTGCCGGCCATGGTCGCCTTTGTCGAAAAACTAACCAATTGGTATATCCGCCGCAGTCGCCGCCGTTTTTGGAAATCCGAAGACGACACCGACAAGGCCTCGGCCTACGCCACACTCTACCAGGTCCTGGTTACCTTTGTCAAAAGCCTGGCGCCAGTGCTGCCCTTCATCACCGAAACCATCTACCGGAACTTGGTGTGCACCCACGACCCGCAAGCCCCGGCAAGCGTGCATTTGTGTAATATGCCCCAAGCCGATGAGGCCGTGCGCAATATAGAGCTTGAAGAGCAAATGGCCCTAGCCACGCGCGCTGTAGTATTAGGTCGCTCGCTGCGCAGCAAACACGATTTGAAAACGCGCCAGCCCCTGCAGCGCCTCTTCCTGCTGCCGCCCAACGCCACCTCCCGGCACGAACTGGCCGACATGGTCGATCTGATTGCCGATGAACTCAACATCAAGGAGGTGGTCTTCGTCGAGGACGAGACCGAATTTAGCCAAGTATCCTACAAACCCAATTTTCGCACCCTGGGACCGCGTTTTGGCAAGAACATGAAAGACGTTGCCGCCTTTGTCGGGCAATTGTCCACCGACGATATCCAAGATCTCGAAGCCGGGGCGCGCCTCGAGGTGGCCGCTGGTGACATCGGCATCGACGACATCGAGGTACAGCGCCAGGAAAAGGAAGGCGTGGTTTTTGCCGTCGACAATAACCTGGGTGTCGGCCTCGACATCCACCTCAGCGACGAACTGCTGATCGAATGCACCGCACGCGAATTCGTCAACCGCGTGCAGAACATGCGCAAAGACGCCAACCTCGAGGTCGCCGATCGCATCCACATTGGCCTGGAAGGCAGCCCCGAAGTAGAAAAAGCAGTACGCAACCACGGCGAATACATCGCCGCCGAAACCCTGGCCACCAGCCTGAAAATCGACACTTTACCCAGTACCTGCCTCGTACAACAGGATTGGAAAGTCAACGGCCATGCCGTCACCATCGGCATTGCCAAAGCCCAGAACTAGAGGCTGTCACTTAGAATTGGAACGACGATGAACAAGGAAGAACTGGACCACTTCAAGACTATACTCTTGCAGAAACGCAACGAAACGACCACTACTCTCGAGGACATCGAACGCACCTCGCGCTCGGCCACAGCCCAGGAGTCCTCAGAAGAGCGCTCGACCTATTCCCTGCACATGGCCGACCACGGCAGCGACGCCATGGAACGCGAAAAGTCCCTATTCTTCGGCCAGCGCGAGGGCGACTACCTCGAATACATCGACGAGGCCCTGCAGCGCATAAACGACGGCAGTTTCGGCCTCTGTCGCATCTGCGGCAACACCGTCGGCCAAGCGCGCCTGGAAGCTGTACCCACCGCCACTCAATGCATCGAATGCAAGTCCAAAGGGGAAACAGATCCGGCGTGAAAATCCTTTTGCTCATCCCACTGACGCTGGTAATCGACCAGGTTTCCAAATATATAATCCAGCACACCATGCAATTGGGTCAGTCCGAAGCTGTACTCGGCGAGGATTTTTTCCGCCTCACCTATATCCACAACCCTGGCGCTGCCTTCGGCCTCAACATGGGCAGTCCCCTGCTCCACACCATCGTCTCCATAGCCGCTCTAGGAGTGTTAGTGTGGCTATTCTGGACCCTGCCGCGCCAAGAACATCTGCTGCGTTTGGCCCTGGTGTTGGTCCTGGGCGGAGCCCTGGGCAATATCGTCGACCGCCTCTATCTGGGCGAGGTCGTCGACTTCTTCGACTTCGGCTTGGGCTCGACGCGCTGGCCCATTTTTAACTTTGCCGATTCTTTTGTCACCATCGGCGTCGGTCTCATGGCCCTGGGCTACGCCCGCCAAAAACGCCAGCACAGCGCCCCAACACCAACTGAACCGCCGCAAGACGTCTAAAGAAATTCTGCAAACCATGCAAATAGAAGTATCTCCGCAGGAGCCGCCCGAGCGCTTAGACCTCTACCTGAGTCGGTGTATCGAGGATATATCGCGCGCCCAGATCCAGCGCCTGATCAAAGCCGATGCGATCTTGCTCAACGACCAGCCCGTCCTGGCCAGTTATAAAATCCAGCCCGGTGACCGCATTCTCGTCGACCCACCCGAGCCCGAGCCGGCCAAAGCCAATGCCGAGGAGTTACCCCTGACCGTGGCTTACGAAGACGCCGACCTAATCGTCGTCGACAAAGCCGCTGGCATGGCAGTCCATCCAGCTCCCGGAGTCCGCCAGGGCACCCTGGTCAACGCGCTGCTGCACCACTGCCAGGATCTCTCCGGCATCAACGGAGTCCTGCGCCCCGGTATCGTGCACCGCATCGACAAAGAGACTAGCGGCCTGCTCATAGTGGCCAAGCACGACGTGGCCCACCGCCACCTGGCCGCCCAACTGCAGGCGCACGATATCGAGCGCACCTATACTGCTTTAGTCTGGGGGAATATCAAACAAGACGTAGGCCGCATTGAAGCGCCCATAGATCGCAACCCAAGAAACCGCAAAAAGATGGCCATCGTAGAAGGCGGCAAGGAGGCGGCTACCAACTTCACTGTCGTCCAACGCTTTCCCTACCTCACCCTGCTCGACCTGCGCCTAGAGACGGGCCGCACCCACCAAATCCGCGTGCATATGCTGCACCACGGCCACCCCATCTTCGGCGATCCGGTCTACGGCGGCCGCTCCCAAACCCAAGGCATCAAACCCGACTACCGCCGCCACGCCAAATACCTGCTCAGCCTCATCAAGCGCCAGGCCCTGCACGCCCGGCGACTCGGTTTCGAACACCCGCGCACGGGAGAGAACATGGAATTTTCATCCGCATTGCCCGCAGATTTAGCGGCGGTGGTTGCTGCAGCTTACCCCGAAGAGTGATCGACTAACGATAGCGCCATTGTAAGGTCGCCGTATTGACTGTCCTGGTGCCAGGGAAACGAGGTTATCACACTTCCAGGAAGTTTCGTTCTTAAGGCTAGGCTACCGAGATTCGAAACTTCAGGGCCCAGAATGAGACTGAGGACATGGAGAAGATTAGCTGGCGGGCGTCTCACCGGTAGACGTTTCATCTGCAAGCACCTCATCTGCAAGCACCTCATCTGCAAGCGGCTCATCGTCAAGCGGCTCATCGTCGGACGGCTCATCATCGGCCAAATCAGCCTGAGCCAAGAGCTTTTCTTCTGCTTTTGCCTGCCGCTTTTCTTCCTTCTTCTTTTTCTTCGCTAATTCTCTTTGCCGCTTGGCAAACGAATAGTTATTCTTGGCCATTCACAATCCTTTAGGTGAATTCGAACTTGAGGTGAAATATGAGAAAACATCTTTGACCCGGACCTTCATAATCCAATGACGCAACTCACAACCTACTAAAAGTAGCGCAACTTTGGCTAAAACAAAAGACGTGATGCTTTATCTTGCGCGCTCTAAGCATAGTAACAGTCAAATAAAAGCCCTTCTTACAACTCTACTTCCCGCAATCCCTTATCCGCCGCCTCTTGTATCTTCAACACCGTGCGCGCCGCCTTCAGCA
>Ga0114993_10006796_pt1 | contig 10707 bp, 7 predicted proteins | sample ArcticOcean_MG_C_FD_87042 | JGI IMG/M metagenome (GOLD analysis project Ga0114993, IMG submission 87042) | Marine microbial communities from western Arctic Ocean - ArcticOcean_MG_CB2_150 | ecosystem: Environmental > Aquatic > Marine > Oceanic | place: Arctic Ocean: Canada Basin | collected...
AACCAGCGCCAAGTGCACATGAGCATCAGTCAGACCCGGCATCAACGTTAGACCCGCGGCATCGACTGAAACGCCCGAAGAAAGCGATCCCGTCGATGCAACCCGCGCAATCTTGCCTTCTAGAACCTCCACGTCCATGTTGGGCTGAGGTTCTCGTCCAGTGCAATCAACAACGGTGACGTTTCTTATTAACACTGCTTTCGATCCCTTCTCACTTAGAATCCAATGCTTACACCCTTCTACTCGCTCCTCCCTTGATGACTCCACAACCGACTTGCCAGCGTGTGCCCCACGGACCTTAAATGTATTCTTTGAACCGTAAGACTGCGACTCTGGGGGATGAGACAATGAGTATGGAGATAAGTGTTGTCGACTCCCATACCGCTGGAGAACCCACCCGGACGGTATCACAAGGCCTTCCGGAGTTATCCGGAACGAACCTCAAAGAGAAGGCATTAGCTTTAGAGGAACACTTTCCTTCCCTTCCTTCAATACTCACCGGTGAACCAAGAGGACATGCAGCAATGCACGCTGTCCTTCCCGTCGCCGCGAGTGTCCCGGAAGCTGACGTTGCGTTCCTGTTCGTGTCCTCGCTGGGAATGCTGGAGATGTGTGGACATGCTCTGATCGGCGGCGTAACCACACTCCTCGAAACAGGAGCGCTTGCCGTGCAGGAACCTATAACGTGCCTAAAAATTGAAACTCTTTCCGGTTTAATCGATGTAGAAGCACAGGTCTCTGATGGCCACGTAGTCGACGTCACTTTTACTAACACCCTTTCCTGGGTGCTAGCCAACGACGTGAATCTTGAGGTACCCGGGATCGGCGACATTCGTCTCGACCTCGTATACGGAGGACTCTGGTATGCCGTACTAGACGCAAAGGACTTGGGGCTCAGTCTCGAAATTGCTCAAGTACCAAAGTTGGTCGCGATGAGCCACACGGTTCGTCAGGTTCTCAACGCGACACTACCGGAGTTGGTTCCCACTGATCACGCTCCAACCCGGATACCTCAACTCCTCTACACAGACAGTTCGTCACACGGAGAGCGGAGCGGACGCAACCTTGCTACCTCAACCGAACTGGGATTTGATCGCTCGCCATGCGGAACAGGAAGTTCGGCCCGGATGGCCTTACTCCACAACCGGGAACAGCTAGCGCTAGATGAGACCTTTCTTCACGAGAGCGTTCTTGGAACGATGTTTGAAGGCCGTCTCGTGGCAGAACACCCTGCTCCGATCGGCACCGGTGTTATACCAACGATCACCGGATCTGCTCACTTAACGGCATTCAGCGACCTCTTTGTTGATCCAACGGATCCATTGGGGCAGGGATTTTTCATCCCAGCTGCCGTGGGTTGAATCAAGCTGCGCAGGGAAACCCCAATTTTCGACATCCTCAACTGGCCTCACCACCCAGGGACCCGGGTTTCAATCCGTTGTGAAAGGTGCGGATCCCTGGAAGCGAACGGAGGATGGTTGAACGGTCGGATCCGTATGTTTCCGATTCGGACGAGCCAGAAGCAGAGAAAGGCTGCAAGATCCCCCTGGTCTCAAACTTGTTGGCACCTGTGTCGACCGCGATCTGACGCGGTCGGAGTAGCGATCCGGGTCGTCATGACCATCTGACCCTGTCTGGCGCGAATGGGGGCGGGACCTACCGGTCCCGCCCCCATTCACTAAATCTGTCTAAAGGTTGTTACTACTCCCCGTAACAGAAGGTTCCTGGATTCTTCGGGTCCACAAAGTTCGGCCCCATCAACCGGAATCGCTCATCTGTTTCCCCAGCGAGTAGTGCTAGCGCGTGGTTGGCAGCGTTTTCTCCGTACTGAGCGAGCGGATCGACTGCGTTAGGCATCGGGATGACGCCGTCCTCGACTGCTTGCAGGCCAGCGGGTGAAGACACCGACTCGGTAAGTACCTCGACTGACCCGGTGAGACCGAGGTCGTCTATCACCCTCTGAACCGCAAGAGCCATGGTGTCGTTGTGAGTGATCACCAGATTGACATCGGGATTAGTGGGCAACAGTGTCGCTGCCAGACTCGCCGAGTCGTCAGCGCTCCAATTCGCGTTCTCACGCTGCTTCACCACAGCATTAGAGCCCGCGATCCCGTCAACGATTCCCTGACTAATTGCTTCCGCTGTGCCAGAACCCGGAGATCCGGTCAACTCTAGGATCACACCATTCGGACGATTCTCAGCAATCCAGACGCCAACGTTTGCGCCGGATCCTCGGAAGTCATACAGCGAGCTACCAAGTATGTCTTCGGTCACCAACGGTACTTCATTGAAGAACAAGTAGATCGGTATCCCGGCGTTCTTGGCGAGACTCACACCCCGTCTCCCTGACTGGGGGAAAGCACCCCAAATGAAGATGACATCCACGCCCTGTGTAATCGCAGCGTTTATGAGTCCGAGCTCATCATCGAGGTTGTAGACACTCGACGACTCAACCCACTTGTGGCCCGCTTGTTCAACTGCATGCTTTGCTCCACTGAAGGCACAAACAGATTCGCGGCCTGTGAGGACGCCATTGATGAGAGCGAAAGTCAACTCACCGTCGATCCCTCCCTCATCGTCACTGCCGCAGGCTCCCGACAAAAGCGTTAGCGCCAACAGCACTGCACCAATTCGCACAAACTTGTTCTTCATTAGTTCTCCTTTAGATCAAGTCAAACCACTGTTAGAGCAGAAGCCGCTTTGGTCATTCCGTCGTAACCGCAGCAGAGTAGCAACGAAACACCTCGCTTGGCTAGGCGAGGCGAGAAGTGCCTTGTGACTCTTCCTGCCGACGCTACTCGTAACTGCCGGCCCGTTGTAATCGTTGAGTGCGCACTTGGTCGAGGACCGCGGCAAAAATCACGATAACACCGGTAGTCATTAGCTGGACTGAGCCAGGAATGTTTACGAGGGCCAAAAGGCTGTTAATTGACGTGAGCAATAAGGCACCAAGTACGGAACCCAGAACGCTTCCCCGCCCCCCGGTAAAGGTAGTTCCGCCGATTACAACCGCTGCTAACGCTCTAAGCTCATAGCCATTCCCGATAGTCGGTGACGCAGTTCCCGTCCGCGCCATCAGGATCAAACCAGCAATCCCAAGGGTCACCCCAGCAATTAGATACGCGCCGATCTTTAACCTTCCGATCGGAACTCCAGCAAGGTAAGCAGCTCGCTCACTTCCACCAACCGAGTAAATACGGCGCCCCACTCTTGTGGCTCTCATCATCAAGTAATAAAGTGCTACCACTCCAACCATAACTAGTACGGCACTTGGAATGCCTATGAAATCATCGACACCTAGCCAGTTCATCCGGTCTCCTGTCGTGAAAGGAGTCCCATTTGAAAGAAATAATGCCAAGCCAAGATAGGTCGTAATCCCTCCGAGGGAAACAACAAAGGGAAGGACATTGAAGGTAGCAACCAAGAGACCCTGAACCCCCGAGAGGGTCATGCCTAAAAGTATGGCAACAATGACCACGAGCCATTCTCGGTAGTCGTTCACGAGCATCCTTCCAGCTACAACGGTCACAACCGAGAGACTGGAACCGATCGAAAAATCAATCAGCCCGGCAACAAGCAGTACCGTCGTCCCGCATGCGAGAACCGTAAGAACCGCACTCTGGCGGACTATCTCGGTGAGGTTGCGAGACGTCAAGAAGTGGGGGCTTAGCTGTCCCGCGATGAGGAAGAAGGCGAGAAGCACCCAGACAAGCCCAGGCACCCGACCTAGTACCTTGAAGATTGGTAAGGCGCGAGGTGCTCGGGCCTGAATGATCTCTAACAACAAGTTTCTACACCATTCCAATCCACAGGCTCGGCACACGGATTCTTCAGCATCTGTACCAGCACCGGTGCAGTATGCAGATGATCACACTCCAAAACTGTACTAGCCGTCTTGTCAGTAGTCTTCCACTTTGCTTACGGTTCCGACTAGCGGCGTATCGAGAGATAGAGGGAAGAGAGCAAGTCGCCCTGCTTCCGGCTCCGTTTAAGGTCCCGCCAAAACGATCAAGAAGGAGAGGCAGTTCGCCTTGGGCACGGTACGAGTTGCGTTAGACATCGGAGGAACCTTCACCGACGTCGTGGTCTACGACGAAGCGACGGACACCTACCTCACCGGAAAGTCGCCTACCACACCAGACGATCTTGCTTCAGGCGTCGAAGCAGCATTGCCACCCAGTGTGCAGGATCTTTCTGACGTCCAGTACTTCGTGCACGGCACGACAGTGGGACTAAACGCCCTATTACAGCGGAGAGGCGAACGGGTAATGCTGCTAGCAACCTCAGGCGCTGGGGACGTTTACCACATAGCCCGGGGTGATCGCATTGACGTCTACAACGCGCGGTATAGAAAGCCGACGCCACTGGTCCCACGACGAGATGTGATTGAGATCGACGGACGCCTCGATTTCCGAGGTAACGAACTCGAACCGTTAGACGAGTCAGCGATTACTGAAACAGCGGCCCGGATTCGTAACGAAGGGGTCAACTCTGTGGCCATTGCATTTCTATTTTCGTACCTCAACCCGAGCCACGAGAACCGGGCGAAGTCGATCCTCCAGGAACTCCTTCCAGACGTGTCCATCTCAGTATCAAGCGATGTCGCTAGAGAGTGGCGCGAATACGAACGAACCTCATCAGCAGTGCTCGACGCATATATCGCTCCAGCAGTTTCACGCTATCTCACTGAACTAAGTCGTCGACTTCAAAATCGAGGGCTTGATTCTGAGCTCCTAGTCATGCAATCAAGTGGCGGAATCATCAGTGCCCCAGCAGCAGCTAAGAGACCGCTGCAGACACTTCTGTCTGGCCCGGTAGGTGGCACTGCAGGTGGAGTTGCACTTGGCGAGATCCTCCAAAGAGAAAATCTGATCTGCATTGACATGGGTGGCACAAGTCTCGACCTAAGCCTCGTAACAAGAGGTGCCGCAGATCTTTCACCTGAGGCAACCATCGAGGGATTTCCGATCCTCATGCCAGTAGTTGACCTTCACACCATAGGGGCAGGAGGCGGTTCGATTGCTTACACAGAGGGCGGCGGATTGCGGGTCGGCCCCCGAAGTGCAGGGGCTGATCCTGGGCCTGCTTGTTACGGCAGGGGTGGTACTGATGCGACAGTTACCGACGCAAATCTTGTTCTCGGTCGGATTGACCCGCGCTATTTCCTAGGAGGGAACATGACGCTCGACGTCGCTCAAGCCGAACAGGCTGTCGGTCGCCTAGCCAACGAACTGAACATGGACCCCGGCGACCTAGCCGATGGCATAATCCAGGTGGTAAACGCCAAGATGGCACAAGCTATCCGAACGGTTACCGTCGAACGGGGCATCGAACCGCGGGACTTCGCGATAGTTGCATTCGGCGGAGCGGGTCCGATGCACGCTGCCGCCCTAGCGGTCGAACTCGGAGTTCCCGAAGTAATCGTCCCCCCCCACCCAGGAGCATTTTCATCATGGGGGATGCTCCAAACCCCACTTCGCCAAGATTTCAGCCACCCATTTTTTCGCCAGTTCGGAGAGGTGAAAGAGGGGGACATCGAAATCGTCCAACAAGATCTAACCGCGGAAGCCGTTAGCAGTTTCGAATCTGAAGGGTTCAAGAAGGAAGAAATGGAATTTAGGTTTGAAGGTGCAGTGAGATACGTCGGCCAGGAGCACACACTCTCCCTACCAATGCGCCAAGCACGCGCAACTAGTCCAGTAGGGCTCACGTACCTTGAGGATGACTTTCATGACGGATATAAAGAGAGGTACGGGCACGCAAATCCAGCTTCTCCTCTCGAGTTTGTGAATCTTCGACTGACGGCCCTCGTTGACCTCGGCAGGCCGTTGCTCACTTCGATAGATACGCCGAGCAAGTCTGTTCGTAGGAAGTCCGGTTCGACTGAAACCACGTTCGATGGAATCAAATACAAAACAGGCCGGTTGGAAAGATCCTCCTTGCTCATCAATGAGACGATTTCAGGACCAGTGATTATCGAAGAAGAAACTGCCACCACCATTGTGCCTCCGGAAGCGAGTGTGAAAGTGAACGAGTTCGGTTGTCTCGTTATCTCGGTGAACGCCTTATGAGCAGTTTGGACCCCATCACAACTGAGATCCTCCGTAATGCCTTTGTCACCGCGGCCATGGAGATGAACGCGGCACTCGTACGGTCCGCCTACACCCCGGTGATTTACGAATCGAAAGATAGTGCGGTGGCCCTTGTTGACAGCCAGCATCGGGTATTAGGCCACTCTTCGGGAATCCCCCTGTTTCTTGGCAATCTCGAGGCCTGCACTCTGCAAACGGAGGAGATGTTCGGTAGGGATATCTGGGCTGACGGTGATATATGGATAATGAACGACTCGTATATGACGGGCACACATATGCACGACGTGACCGTTTTTGCTCCGCTTTTCTACGAGGACCGTCTAGCTGGCTTTGGAGCTTCGCGAGCGCACTGGCTGGATATAGGGGCCAAAGATCCCGGTGTCCCGATGAACGCTACCGAGATCTACCAAGAGGGCCTGCGAATGGCGCCAACCAGAATCGTTCGGGGTGGTGAACCGGTCGATGAGTTCATCGAGCTCATCAGAAGAAATGTTCGTTTCCCCGTTTCAGCAATCGGGGATCTACACGCACAATTCGCAGTAGCCGAGATAGGGAAGCGACGTCTCGGTGCACTCCTTGACCGCTACGGAAGAGAGACCATTGAGGCGGCGGCCGAAGAGATCTTTCTCCAGACCGAAAGAATGGACAACGAGGTGGTGGCAGGTATCCCCGACGGCCTATACGAAGCCCAGGGTTATCTGGATGATGACGGTGCCGGCGGCGAACCAATTCTGATATCAGTAAAAATCGAAGTTGCCGGTGAGCGGATGATCATCGACCTGACAGATGTTGAGGGGCCTGCTCGCGGCCCCATCAACTGCGGGGAGGTACAGACAGTCTCCGCTTGCCGGCTCGCTTTTAAATTCCTCATCAACTCCCATCATCCTGTGAACGGCGGGACTTTTAGATCACTCTACGTCAAAGTAAAACCTGGTTCTGTCCTTGGAGCACAGGAACCATCTCCCTGCCAATTCTATTTCACTCCACTTGGCCTTCTAATAGATCTCATCCTTAAAGCCCTAGCACCAGCCTTCCCTGAGACTGCAGCAGCCGCCCACTACGGGGATGCCATGGTTATCCAATTCAACGGAACAAATCCCCAAACAGGAAAGAAATGGCTTGAAAACGAACCTCATGCTGGAGGGTGGGGCGGCTCGAATGGAAGAGATGGCCAAGACGGTCTGATCTGGAGTTGTTCCGGAGCGTTCAAGGACACACCAATTGAGATTTTTGAATCTAAGTTCCCCGCCCGAATTACTGAGTACGGACTTCGAAAAGACTCCTGTGGCCCGGGGCAGTGGCGTGGCGGTTGCGGAATAATTCGCGAATACCTAATGGACACAGACGACGTCGAAATGAGTCTGTGGTTCGACCGTTCTGTCACCCCGTCTTGGGGCATCTCCGGAGGTGGAGACGCTGAGCCACCAGCGGTGATTATCAATCCGGGCGGAACCGAGAAATACCCCAACCTTAAAACGAGTCGACGTTCCTTAGCTCGCGGAGACGTCGTTAGGTGTCTGATCGGTGGCGGCGGGGGATTCGGTGACCCAATGTTGCGAGATCACAGCCTGGTAACAGCCGATATTCAGGATGGATTCATAAGCGAGGAATACGCCCAACACCATCACGGCTATCGCAATGATCGCTAAGTGATCTTATGGACCCCATAGCGGCAGAACTACATCAGGATGCACTAGTCATCGATGGGGTGTGTCCGCTCATGCAGGACCCTGCCCATTGGGATGATTGGATCGCTGGAGGTGTGGATGTCGCAATTCCCACGGTTGCGAACGAGCACGGTCCAGCGGACACGATGAAGAACCTCTCTGGGTGGTTTCGATGGATGCGATCAAACGGCGACCGGCTGGCGCACGTAGTCACGGTTGAGGACATCACTAAAGCTAAGGAGGCCGGACGGCTTGGTGTCATATTTCATTTTCAGGACACAGCCCCGCTAGGCGGCAATGTTGATCACCTCGAGGTCTTCGACAGACTCGGAGTGAAGATGATTCAGCTGTGCTATAACCGCCGTAATCAGGTCGGTGACGGATGTCTCGAGCCGGCCGACTCCGGGTTATCCCAATTTGGCCGAAACGTCATAAGTGAGATGAACCGGCTCGGGATCATCGTGGATCTATCACATACTGGATATCGAACAACCATGGAGGCGATCGATCTTTCAGTTCAGCCGCCTGTTTTCTCACACTCCAACGTCTACACACTTTGCAACAGCCGTCGTAACATAAAAGATGACCAAATCAAGGCTGTGGCCGCAACCGGTGGGCTCGTAGGTGTAGCGGCATTCCCCGCGTTTCTACGACAAGATCGAGACACCTCGGTTATCGACCTTGTCGACCATGTCGACTATCTGGTTGAGATGATCGGCCCTGATCACGTGGCACTAGGACTCGATTATTACGACGGGGGTTCACCATCAGTCCATGAAGAGATGGTCAGGACAGGCATGTGGACCGAGGACGAATATCCACCATGCCCACACCAGTTTCCGACCGGTCTCGAAGACCCTTCCAAGTTCCCAACTATTACTGTTGAGCTACTGCGCAGGGGATACCCGGAGGACTCCGTACGCAAGATCCTGGGTCTCAACTGGATGCGTGTGTTTCAAGCGGTCTGGAGATCTATCTGATCAGCTGGCCGCTTGGCGCCGGTGATATAGGCAACGACCTCCTCGGGGGAACTTTCATCACGTTTGAGTAATGCCACCTGTTCCCCCTGTTTAAGAATCAGTATCCGATCAGCAACTCTGAAAACGTGGTCAAGATTGTGACTGATCATTAGTTGGGCGATGTCTTGCTCTTCTTTGATCTCCACCATGATGCGTAAGACCTCTCCGGCCTCCTCGACGCCCAACGCGGCTGTTGGCTCGTCCAAAAGGAGCAGTTCTCTTGCCCAAAACGCGGCTCTAGCCACCACTATGGCCTGTCTTTGCCCGCCGGACATGTGCATGATGCGCTGTTTCTCGATGCCAGGAATTTTTATGTGAAGGTCTTCGACAGCACGCCGTGCCTGGTTACGCATCTCCCGTTTCCCGACCAGAGAAAACGGCCCGAGCCACGGCCAACGCACCAACTCCCTGCCGAGGTAGAAGTTCTCTGCGGTGTCGTGCTCTTGGACCAGAGCTAAATCTTGGTAAACAGTCTCGATTCCTCTATCGAGAGCGTCATCGGGGCCGTGAAACTCGACCAGTTCTTCACCGATGAAAATTTGGCCCGATGTGGGACGGTGCACCCCGGCGATAATGCCCACTAATGTCGACTTGCCGGCTCCGTTATCGCCGACCAGCGCTACCGTCTCACCTCGGTGCAACTCGAAACTGACGCTCTTCAAGGCCTCGATGGCGCCAAACGTCTTCGTCACTTCTGCAACGCGAAGGACTGGGTGCTTACCATTTTGACTGTAGGTCATTTCCCCCTCCCCCCTTCGTCTAGGTAGGATAGCCACAGGCGGTTACGTTGCTGAATCCAACCCGTCCGCCTTGAGGTGGCTTAACTGGCCTGTGCCCCATCCCTTCAGATTTTTGATTCCGGGGAAAGCCAAACAGAGCCCGTGAATCACTAGTCATCTAGACGTTGAGCCGATAGGACAGAGACCGGTCTATTCAAGGCTCAGTAGGTTTGCGGGATTGGTGCACATCATGGTTCGAATCTCCTCCGAAGAGAAGGCCATGTCCAGCAGGCACGCAGCCATCATACGCATGCCTTCAACCGGGGTTGGCAAAGCTCTTAGGCCGTAGTCAGAACTGATGATGAAGTGTTCGGGTCCGACGTCACGGATCTGATCGCCTAACCCTCGAAGACTAGGGCGGTGTTTGGCCGCGTCAACGATCCCGTCGTACATGTACTCGGGTTCAACGTAGTAGTGGGTCCGTGGGATCGTTCCGTCTCCGATGTACTGCGCAACGGAGTGTTCCAGATATGCACCCTTTCCTGCCACGTGTTTCTGTTCTTCGACTGACAGTTCTGCAACTGCGGTCCCAGCCACTACAACACCTGTAATACCATACGAAAAAGAAAGGTCGACTAGACGAATAGCTTCTTCACCAGAAACATGCCCGGTGTTCAAGTACACACCGGGATATTGAGCAACAAGAGTGAGAATCTCATCGAGCTCTGGAGAGATAAAATCTAAAGGAATTTGAATCGAACGGGACAATTCGGTACGAGCAAATTCTGGATATAGATCCTTAATTGGAACCAATGTTCCGTCTATATTCTTTGCTTCTCGAGAGGTCATGAAATGAGTGCTGTGGGTCCCAAATTGCACAAATTTAGCACCCCCACCGTAGTGAAGAGCAGTCCTTACTGCCCGTGGGTTAATACCTCCGTAACACGAGTTGAGGATAATCCCTCCAAAAACTTCTATTCCTGGTATCCGTCGCTTGACCAGCCATGCCGTTCCGCAACTATCAGAAAACACATCCATGTAGACGATGGCCCGCATTCCAGCTTCACGGGCTTGTTCTGCAGCCTCAAACGGGTCAACACGACGGGGGCTCGAGATTAGATGTGGACCAGCGTGAACATGAATATCTATTGCGCCACGGATCAGCTCATTTGGTAAGTCCATCGAACCCATATATAACGGCTGTCTACCA
>Ga0114993_10006799_pt1 | contig 10706 bp, 14 predicted proteins | sample ArcticOcean_MG_C_FD_87042 | JGI IMG/M metagenome (GOLD analysis project Ga0114993, IMG submission 87042) | Marine microbial communities from western Arctic Ocean - ArcticOcean_MG_CB2_150 | ecosystem: Environmental > Aquatic > Marine > Oceanic | place: Arctic Ocean: Canada Basin | collected...
TAGGTGGAACACATGAACCAGGTGGAGGACCTGGACAATAACAGGGGGGATGAAGTGGAATTAAATAAAGGAACTAAACTGACATTGAGTTTTGAAACAATCATAAGTGTAGTAGTAACACTTGGTATGATTATTGGTATGTGGTTTACTCTACAAGCAGACATTGAAGAAGCGAAAGAGTTGCCAGAACCACCAGTAAGTAGAACTGAATATGATTTAAAAGATCAAATGATTCGTAATAGTATTATGAATACAGAAGACAAGGTAGAGAAACTTGAAGAAAAGGTGGATGATATTAAAGAAGATACCAAAAGCATTAATCAAACTCTACTAAACATGAACAACAAATAAGGTGAGAAATGGTAAAATATATAAAATCGCTAGTATTGGGGGTTGGATTATTTACATCCTCGGTATACTCGCAATCTATAAATTTGGATAGTTTTCAAGATGTACAATTGTTAAATATGGAAGATTGTGCAGTAGTTCAAGTAAATGCATCTTGGAATTATGGAAATAGAGTGGAGATTCAAGAATTAAGTAAACTATGTTATATAGCAGAGATAGATATTGAGAACAAAAATATCGGTGCTGTTATTGTTAAAGAATGGGATATAGCAGTTGTTCCAACTATAATAGTGTTAAGAAATGGAGTAGAGGTTAAAAGGTTTGAACCTGGTATTAGTATGAAATTTGACCAAGAAAATATCATAAATAGTATTAGGAAGGAAGTTCAGTAGATTGTATATTAACTATCATGCGTAAAGTATTCGGAACAGAAGTCAATAGAACTAATGGGAAGAAGAAAACTCGTCAAGGTATGTCCAATAATACAAAATACGGAAATAAATGTAGTAAAAAATATTATAAAAAAAGAACTGTTGGACAAGGATGAGAGTAAAAATATTGCTATAGGCAATTAAAGTTAAACAATAAAAAGGAATACAAACAATGGTTAAAGAAGCAAAAGTTGACTTAAAACAAGATGCTATGGATAAAATGGAATCTATGGTAGAACAACATAACGAACTTGTTAAGGAGTTAGAAAGTGCTAATGGTAGATTAGCAGAAGTTAAACAAATGATTATTGAACACCAAGGATACCTAAAAGGTATTGAAGCGTGTGAAGAATCATGTAAACCAGGAGATAAATAATGGGACCAATACTAGGAACAATACTTGCAAAACTAGGAACTGAAAAGTTACTGAAGGCTATCGTACTACATTTAGGGCAACACTTAGTTAATAAGTCTAGTAATAAATTAGATGATAAACTTTTTGCAGAAATTAAAAAAGCTTTACTATAAGAATTAATAATAGGAGGTTTCGTTGAAACTAGAAAAACGTGGTATAGTAATACCCGACCAGCACTATCCTTTAGAGAATAGAGCAGCAGTCGAATGTGTTAAGAAGGCAATATTAAAAATAAAACCAACGGTGTTCGTAAACCTTGGTGATGTTGGAGAGTGGGAATCTTGTTCAGCTTGGAGATATAAAGATAAGAAATTGCCACCATTAGAGTTTCAACTACCCATAGTAGATGAAGATATAAGGTTAGTAAACAAAGGGTTAGATGAGTGGGATGAAGTTTTGGAGAAGATCGGATGTAAAGAAAAGTATTTACTCCAAGGCAATCATGATATCTGGCTTGATAATTTTGCTAATAAGTATCCTTATCTTAGTAACTACAACTTTTTTGAAGCGTGTAGGATTAAAGAAAGAGGATACGAATACACGGAATACAACTTACCAATCCAAGTAGGTAAGTTGGTATTCTTTCATGGTGCGTTTGCAACAACGTATCATGCGAAAAAACATTTAGAGACATATGGTGAGAATGTAATGTATGGACACGTGCATGATATTCAACGCCATACACAGACAAAGTTTAATAGCAGTATTGGTGCTTGGTCTATGGGGTGCTTGAAGGATATGTCTCACGAAAGTAATAAGTGGCTAAAAGGAAGATTACATAACTGGGGTCATGCTTTTGCTATTGTTGATTGGTTTGACAATGGTGAGTTTAAAGTAGAAACAGTTGAAATTAAAGATGGTATAACAAGTGTCTGGGGAGAGATTATAGATGGGAACAATATATAGTACAAGCATTGGTGGTCCATGGAAAGAAGAAGTTGTAGATGACAATTTAAGAAGATTAAAGAATACGACAACTAAAAAAGTAAAAGGAAAATCTAGTGGCAAAAGCAATACTAAATCTAAGTAGTTATAGTGGTGGTTTGAATGACAAGACTAATCCTAGAGATATTCTTGATAATGAGTTTGAATCATTAGATACTTTTGCTATTGATATACCTGGTAAACTAAGTGTAATGGGTGCAGGATATGAACACAATCTAACACCTCTAACTAGTTCTGTTGACATACAACAAGGAACCGATCTTTGGCATATGAACACCGATAGGCGTGTTCTTGATGGCTCTCTATCTAATAGAGAGTTACTCTTAATTAACGATAGAGCTAATTCTAGCGTATCTGTATATGATATAGCTGCAACGAATCAAGATACTACTATTGATTATGGAACTACTGCACAAGAGCTAGAAGTAAATATAGTAGATGGTGCAATTAGGATAGTACCTACAAATCCTCAACAAGATTACGTAGATACTGGAATTGATACTGTAGGAACTCATAACACTACTGTAACATCTATAACTGTAAATGGATTTGTTTTAATTTCTTTTAGTACAGGTGATATTATTTCAATCACAGTAGATGGAACTACAGAAAAACTTTATATAGATGGTATGGATATATTTTTAAATACTTTAACTGTAATTAGAGGATATCAAAGTACAACTGCAGTAGCTCCACCAGCGGGGACAAGTATTTTAAAAGATGGGGCATCTGAAAGACCTAAATGGTTTGGATATTTAAATGCTACTAAAAATTTAGGAAATCAAGCTGCAGGTGCTTTAATTAAAAGTTCTGTAGGGTGGAAATCTGTAAATAGTTATTTAGAATCATCTCTTGGTGCTTTTACTTACATCCCAAAAGACACTAGCCTTCTTACTGGGCCTACAATTAATGGTCTTGCTTTACCTTTAACTCATGATAGCACTTTTCATGTAGTTTCACATACAAATGGAACTTTATCATACCATGAAGATATTACAGTAACAAGTTCTGTAGGTGGATATCAAAACTCAGATATAGTAAAGTATTTTGGCGTAGGTAGTAAAATAGTAATACTAGACAATACTGCCACACCAGTAGCTAGAAAATTTACAATTGATGTTATAGATGAAGCAAATGGAAAATTAACTGTGAATCCTCGACCATCTGGATATACTCTTCCTCAAAATAATACTATTAGTCATATAAATTATGAGAATACTGGAACACTTAATGGTTTTATTAGAAGGCTTCCTATAGCAAATATAATAGATTCTTCTAGTAATTATGGATCGTTATCTTTTTATCTATATCCAGGAGATACAACTACTAACTCTGGAACTGGTAAATGGTTCGATACAACCGATACAAAAACATATTTTTATCAACAGTTAACTTATTTAGACGACCAAGAATCTGATATGGAATATATCGGTGAAATGACTAGTGCAATTGCTGATAGAAAATTATTTTTACAAGCGTGGGGTAGAATATCTGATAATGATAGATTAAAAGGAGTTAAGGTTTTTTATAGAGAGGCAACAGTAGAAACTGGAAGTATTGAAGCTCTTAAGGCTATTGATACTATACCAAAATATCTTTTATTTGAAATAGATTATAGAAAAGGAATAAGATTTAGCAATTCTGATGAATGGGGTAAATTTGGATTCCACGATGCTATAGCTAATAATAAAATTTATCATTATCCAGCACAAGAATTTTCAACAATAACCCCTATAGTAAATTTATCTGAAGGTATTAACTTTTTAGAATCAGGAAGAACCTATTTTAAAACACCCCCTGTTACAGAGGTTGCAATTGAAAGAGATAAGAACATTATAGGGCAAGGAAAAACTTATTACAAAACTTCTACTCTTTTAAATAGAAGATTATATGTAGGAAATGTTGGATACGTAGACTCTATTACTAGTGCTATTAAACATTCCAATGATACTGTATTTAAATCTGCTGTTAATAAGTTTGATTATTTTACTTATAATAATCGTATAGATGTAGAAGTAAATGATGGTGAAGACATTATTAAACTAGAATCTTTAAATGGTAGATTGTATGAATTTAAAAAGAATACTCTATATATTATTAATGTTACAAGAGATATTGAATATTTAGAATCTACTTTAGAGTTTAGAGGTATAGAAAAAAAGCATCACTCTATTAAAGGCGAAGGTTTTATTGCATGGTTTAATAAAAATGGTGTGTATATGACTAATGGTAAAAATACAAAGGAGTTATTATTAGATAAAAAAGGAGAACCTCGATTAAAATACTGGAAAGATAACTATTATCATGATGATGCTGTTATAGGTTTTTTACCTGAAGAAAAAATGTTAATAATTACACACGCATCTGGACAAAATAATTCTACATCAACAGATAAGCAAAAAGTATTATTGTATGATTTAAAATCTGGAGCATGGTCCTATGGTAGTAAAAGATTACCAGCATTAAATACGACTAACTTAATCGTTACAAATGAAGGCCAAATTAGTTGGATATCTAAGGATTCTACTAATTATAAGTTCAGATACTTCAATAGTACTCCTAACAAGCTCCTGAATACCTCTAATATCGATGAAATGGCCCTTAAAACGAAGGAATTTACCTTTGGTAAGCCAAGTGTCGATAAAAAGATTATAAGCGTGTATTTGAGCTATAAGAACGGTAATGGAATTACTGTATATGGCTTTAGACAAGATGGACAAGAAGAAATTTTAGCTACATTAGAAGGTGATGCAGAAACTTCATTTAAAACACTTCGTATTAATATGAGGGAAGCAAAGACAGAATTTGTTGATAAAAAATCATTTAATTCTGTAAAAAGTTTTGGATTGCGAATGTCTGGTTCTGATGTAGCTACTGACTTTGAAATTAATGATATACAAGTAATATTTAGAGAAAAGAGCGTAAAATGAGTAGAGAACTTTTAGAAGCAATAGTATCTATGCAAGATGAAATGGATATAGATAAAAGAGAAGTAAGGCATCAAATGTCTTCACATAAAAAGATATACATTACTCCACCAACTGTTTCCGATGGACAAAGTGGAGATACCAAGTTAGTAGAAACACTTGGTAAGGTCTATCAATATACAAAAGTTAATAATCAATGGTATAAAATTGAATTGGAGAAAGCATAATGGCAACAAGAAAACACAGTTTGTTAGCTGCAAACAGAAAAAATATGGGATTATTAGAGGATGCATATTCCCAGACACAAGCATTTAATGACCCTGTAGTACAAAGACGAAAAATGTTTGGACATATGGCAGATACAGGAAAATCGATATATAGTGGTTGGAAGAGTTTACAATCAGCTGCACAAGATTATTACACAGGTGAATTACAAAAAAATCCACCTAAATACCCTGTAATTGAAGGTGAATTTGTACCAGAAGACGACGATCTTGCAGATGACTTAACGATTGAGGAAACAGAACTTGATGTGGTAGAACCCTGGGACCCTCCTGCAGACAATGAAGAATGGTTAAGAAGCCAACAAGTAGGAGCTAATCCAGCTAAGGAAAATATAATAACTGGTTCAGGGGGTTCAACTGATTATCATAGTACGGTAAATACTGAAGATTTAGTTTTTAAACCAACAGAACAAACTATAACTAATATTGTAAACGTTGCATTAAATGGTATTCCTACAGAAGAGGAAATTGCAGCTAATCCACGAAAATATTATGGTACTCCTTACGACCCTATAAAGAAAAAGTGGGGATGGTTAAATCCAGCAAATTTATTTAAACCAGGTGGTTACAGAGGAAATATGATAAATGTTCCAGAAACATATAAGGGAGGCGGCGGTGGTGCAGGATAAAAAGAAAACAAAAATGGCTGAATTAGTCGATTGGCATTTAAACAGATTAGATATAGAAGACAAGGAATCAGCTAGACATAATTTATTAAATGTTTTTATGCCTTCTGTACTTGAACTAGAAAGTTCTGCAGTTAGTAATCCTAAAAACTGGAGTATTAAGAACCAGAACTATACTGGAGATGACCAAGCAAAGGGAGGGTTTCAATTTAAACCACAATCATTGGAAACTGCTTTAAATAGACTTTCTCGTAGGCAGGGTTCAGAACCTTGGATGGAAGAGGCTTATAAACATCTTGATGCCAGTCAGTTGACCCCACAACAACAGCAATTAGTATTTATAGCTGATATGTTAGAAAAAGATGGTAGTGATGATTATATGAGAGAAGTGATGAAAGGTGATAAGCAAGGTTCAATAGATGCTTATTATAAATTACATCATATGGCTGGAGAAAAAGGACCAGACGACGCAACAATAAATAGAACTGAAAAAATATTTAATAATGTTTATGATACTAGCGATAAAGAAAATTCAAAGGATGAAACTATGGAAAAAGTAATGATAGAAACAAATCAAATAGCTTCAGATCAAATAGCAAAACAATTAGTTGGATTTAAGGGGTTTGCAAGAACCTTGCAATTAATGTTTGATTTTGAACCTGATTCTAATGATAAGAGAAATAAAGGAGAATACTAATGGGCGACGGTGAATGGAAAAAGAAGGCAGCTGGATTTTTAATGGATAGTGGTGGTATGGCTAACCCTTATATAGCTGGAGCATCTATTATTCTAGGTGGTATAAGTTTTTTTAAGGCTCGTTCTGCTGAAAAAAAGAGACGAGCAAGAATGATGAAACAATTTAATTCTGACGTAGAGTCAGTACGTGCTGAGATACCTGAAATTCAACAAGAATATAGAAGTACAGCAGATTTCTACAGAGAATCTGGTAATGCTACTGGTCAAAGAATCTATGAAGGTGCTTTAGCCAAAATGGATGGCGGAGGTCAATCTAATTTAGCTTATGGAGGATAAGATAGGGCTAGAAGTCAAATGCAAGGATTATTAGGAATGCAATTAGGTTCTCAAGCACTACAAACAAGACAATATGTAGACCAAACTCAAAATCAACTAGGGTCTGAGCTTAATAGGGCTCAATCTTCTATAGATGATTTAAGGGCTTCATATGCTAAAGAGGGTATTTATACACCTGAAATAAATTTAAACACTAACAACATGAAATATGTATAGGAGATATTATGGCAAGTAAAGATTTACAAACACTTAGGATGGAAGCTTTTACTAAAATGGCTCGTTCTGGAAAAAGTCTTTTAGATGAAATTACAAAAGAAACTCCAGATGAAGCCAGAGAAGCGTCTTTTGTAGATTACAAAAGACGAGCAGAGCTTAAACAAACAACATCAGACGAAGCTCTCTATAGCGCAGAAACAGCCATGAAAACAATAAAACAAAGAGCTCTTGTAGCTGAATTGGAATTTGCAGAGACCTACTCTAGTTCTGATACTCTGTCAGCAACAGGAATAGAAGGGGCGACTGATTTCCCAACAACAAAAGGATTCTTTAATAAATCTGTTGAGCCAGGGCAAGAATTAGGACTAATCTTTGGTATTAAAAAAAGGAAACATCATACTATGGAAGGCGAGATGATGAACATTTTAACTGAAAAAATTACTGGATTAAAAACTGAAATGCTGATGTTGCAAAGATTTGAGGATTCAAAAATCAAATATGGTGGTGTTATTAGCGGCAAGGATGCAGAAAGAATTGCAGCCCTTAAAGAAGAAGTTAACTATTTATATAGTAAATTCAATAAAGGTACAAAACTTAATAGGAGAATGCAAAAAAGATGGGGTACTAAAGATGCTACTACACGTTCAACTTATAATGATTATGTATCTAATATCGAAGCTTGGAAAAAATACTTAGACACCATAAATAGATAAATAATGAGCACTAAATTCGCATATTATTCTAGCCTTAGGGAAAAAGGTTTAATGGATGAGCAATCATACATGAATCTTTCTATGGCTGAATATCAAAAAAATCCACATTCTTTTACAGATGAACAAGTCAGTAAAATGGAAAATTTTGCTAAAGCACACGGTGCTGAGTTTGATCGTGACTTAGAAGATGATGAGAATAAGATTATTGGTGCTGTTAATCAACTTACAAGTGGTATAGTCGAAGGGTTTACTACTGTTGGATGGGCAGACGACCCTGAAACTCAAACAGAAGCAATGCTAAATAAGATTGGACATCTTCTTGGTTTTGCTCCCGATATAATTGCAGGAGTACTTACTTTTGGTACATCTATTCCAGGTTCTGTTGCTAAGAGAGGTGCAATTAGAGCAGCAAGACTTGCTGCTGCTAGAAAAGTAGAAAAAGGTTTAGAGTGGGCTGGTAAAAAAGCATCTATAAAAGGTAAAGATGGAAGAATTGGTATATTAGCTAGTGAACGTGGTGGTAAAATGCAGTTACGTTCTGTTCCTATGAAAGCTGCAGACTGGGTAATAAAACAAGGTAAGCACAGATTAGGTAGTTCTGAAGTATTAAGAAATAGTTTTGTTGGTAAAAAAATTAGTGGATTAGACCCAAAGTTTTTAAATATAATGGAGCAAAGTGCTCACTTAAGTATGGCTATGGCTGTATCTGCAAGAAAAGAAGGCCCAGAAGGGTGGGCTAAAGCAGCAATACACGGTGCTGCGGCAGGAGCAGTATTTGGTGGTATATCTAATTATGTAAACATTGGAACAGCAATTGCTTCTAAAAATCCAGCATCAATAAAGTTTGGTCATAAAAAAATTAGAGAAGCAGCAGATAAAATCTTTAAAGATCTAAATATAGCAAAACTAGAAGGTGGAATTTCAAAAGATACTGCTACTATGATTGATATGGGCGTAAGAGGTACTATGGGTGCAGCTTTTACTGGAGGTCAATCAACCTTACAAGGTGCTTCTACTCCTGACCAAGTATATGAGTATTTATTAGGATTTTTCTTTGGAGCTGCAGGAAGACCTGTACATGAAATGAAAGCTACTCAATTTATTAATAAAAACATGGACAAGTTAAATAACTATTCTAAAGATAAAAAAGATAATTTTGTATGGGACCCTAAAAAATTAAAGGAAATTGATGGATTTGATAAAGAATCCAAACAAACTCAAAAATATTTAGAAACATTTCAGGCTGATTATGTATTAGAAACAATGACCAATAGACCTGATGAATTAGAAAGTCATTTTTACGATGCATTATCATCTGCCCTTCAAGGAAAAGGAAAAAAAGGGCAAAAAATATTAAATAAAAGAGAGATGCTCAAGCAAGCATTAGATAATCAAGCTAAAATAAAGGGTAAAGTAAAAATTACTGCTGAACAAATTTCTCAAATGGATTTAGATAGAGTTAAATCTAGACCCGATGTTGATATAGACTCTGTTGTTAAGGGTGACACTATTGAGGCTTTTGATGCTGGTACAGGTATCCCTGTATTAGCTAAAGTTTCATCTATAGGAAAGAACGGAGAAATTCGATTAAAAAGAGTAGGGGAAACAAAATCTACAATACTAGACCAGGGTACTCTTGTTTCTAAAAACGTATTTAATCCTAATTATAAAATCCCTACTAACAAAGGTATCTCAGAGAAATATCATGGTAAATTTATTAACGAACTTTCTACTAAAGAATTATCTGCTTTAGAAAAAGAAATATCATCTGTGGTAGCTCCAGAACTGTTATATATGGGGAAGCACTTAAAACCATATAAAAAGGTAAAAGCTAGAATAGACAAAGATGGTGGTGATATTAGTGCTCAAGAAATATTCAATATTGTAAACTTAGACCATGCTATGAAAATAGCAACACTAAATAAACTAAAAGAACAAGGTAAATTATCCCCTTCTGAACTAGCTGCTTTAGATGCGATAACCAATAGAGGTAAAGAATCGAGTATAAAGAAGGATGTTAAAAATAATCGTGATTCCGACAAGGAAGCGGGGTCTGAAAGTATAGACCCATTTGAAGTTTTAATGGATAGTATAAAATCTGAATTTCCCGACTTATCAGCTAGGCTTTCAGATAGATACCAAGTATATAAATCTGCTGCTAAAAATGCTAGGAACTTTGAAGAATATTTGGAAGCAGTTAAAATAATCAACAAAGAGATAGGGTTTAACCCAGAGAAAGTATACAGCAAGTCTAAACTTAAAGCATATAGAACAAAGCTTATTAAAGATTGGAATGCTAATAGTCAAAAAATACTCAAAGAGTCTTTAACTATAGAAATTGTAAAGCAAGGTTTCAACACTAAAGAGATGAAAATTAGACTTACTAGGTCTACCGACGAAAATGGTAATCCATTAAAAAATGAAACAACTATAGATTTCTACAATAAGTTCTACAACAAAAAAGAAGGATTATTTGAAATAAGCCTAGAGTATGCAGAAGTTACAGGAGTGCAGACCTTAAAAGGTGATATTAAAATGGATAGTTTCATACCTAAAGCAGAGTCTTGGCAGGCAATTGGTGCTTATGCAGAGATAGGAAGAGCTATATACGATTCTAAAGTTATTAATATACAAGAGGGTGGTGTTCCTGTCTTTTTAGTTCATCCCTATATACATCACACTAATCCAAAAACTCAACAAGCAAAAATTAGAAGCTTAGCCCAAAAAGACATATCAGCAGAGGGTGGTGAAGTTGCTAAACCAACAAGA
>Ga0114993_10006804_pt1 | contig 10702 bp, 11 predicted proteins | sample ArcticOcean_MG_C_FD_87042 | JGI IMG/M metagenome (GOLD analysis project Ga0114993, IMG submission 87042) | Marine microbial communities from western Arctic Ocean - ArcticOcean_MG_CB2_150 | ecosystem: Environmental > Aquatic > Marine > Oceanic | place: Arctic Ocean: Canada Basin | collected...
GGGGTTCAGCCGAGTGGGAACCTTCCGCGAAATCGGCTGGAAAGCCGATCGCTGGCACGGTGTGGTTTACCTGCAGCGGATGGTCTAGGAGGCTATTGTTTTTTCCCACCGCCGGAGCCAGGACGTTGTCCGCCTCCACCGGGACGTTGTCCACCTCCACCGGGACGTTGTCCACCTCCACCGGGACGTTGTCCACCGAATCCACGCCGCTCGCCACCGCCACCCAGGGAAAAACGGCCCAAGCTCTTTCTCTTTTCAGGATCGGCCAGTGCAGTGAGGCGCTCGTCCACCTTGTCCATCATGGCAACCATCTCGGTGTCATTGGTGGTTGCGCGCATGCTGCCGAGCAACGTCTTGCGGGCGGCGAGATTTTCCGGACTGGGGTCACGGGGTTGCGCCAGGCTGTCGAGATAATAACGGGCCGTACGGCGTGGGTCGGAGCCGCCCCTCCGGCGGTCGCCTTGTTCCCCCTCGGCGGGTTGAGCGGGCGGATTGGCCAACTCATTCATCGATTGGGTGAAGCGCGCCATTACAATGGCATTGGCGGCTTGGTTTTCGCCCATAGAGCGCATGGCCTCTTGGCGGATGCTTGTGCGTGCACTTTCGTCGAGATCCGGGTCGGAATAAATCTGCTGATAGACCTGCATGATGTCGCCCTTGAGAAACCGGCGAAGATAGTCATTCGACTGCCGATGCAGCCGGCCATTCTCATCGACCAGCATGGTTCTGGCAAAGTCCACGAAGCTGTCGTCGTTGTATTTCAGCAGCAGACCCCAAAGCAAGTCCACGCCGCGTGCGTCCACGCGCATGCCCGTGTCCAACGCCGGCTCGGCGAGCACGGCCTTGGCGGCGGCGAGCACTTCTTCCACGTATTCGTCGCCGGCTATCCTCCCGAGGTTTCCGTCGAGATGAATAATCTCCGAGCCACGGAGAGTGTTTTTCAGTTGGCCTACCAGAATCGACTCGGCGCGGTCGCCGCCGATGCGCTCCACCACGTCAAACATGCTCATGCGCATTGTGGGAGCCTCGTTCACCGTCATGCCCATTCTGCGGCCGGCCTCGGCCATTCTCTCCTGCGGAGTTCCGTCGCCGCCGCCTCGCATGGCTCGAAAAAACTCACCTATGGCCTCACGATCCCCGCCTCCGAAACCCCCAGGCCCACCGCCAGGCCTGCCGCCGCCACCGGGTCGTTGTTGAGCTTCTGTAGTCAGGGCCAGCATGCACACGGCTGCTACTGCAATATAAAGTTTTTTCATTTTTTATCTTTCTTGTTCTAAATTGAATTATCTCCCGCCACGACCACGGCCTTGGTCACCGCCGCGTCCGCCTCCTAAACGGCTTCGCCAGTCCTCCCGGCCACCACCACTAGTGGCGCGCCTGAAGTCTTCGCCGCCAATCTCACCAATCATGCGGTTCAGCGTGCGGTCTTTTTGCATCGCTTCAAATTGCTGTGCGCCAAGGACAACCTTTGTGTTCGCCTCCACGGTCGCGCGAAACTTGTCGGAGACCGTCTCCACGCGAGGGGTGTCCCCACGTTCCTGCTCGCGCCTACTCTCGCCATCTCCCCTGGCTTGCTCGAAGAATTCCCTCATTTTTTGCCTGCGTTCCTCATCGGGGAGGCCCGCCAAGGTGGCGCTGAATTCACCCATCTTCGTGCGAAACTCATTCCGGCGCTTTTCGTCTTCCTCCCGGCGCTTGGTTCGCTCCCCATCGCGTCTCTCCTTGTCCGCGTCCAAGGCTGGCTTCATTTGCTCCATGGTGGTAGTGATGGAGGTTTTAATTTGTGCATGTTGTTCTTCGGTGATGCCGTAGCGATCCAACATGCGTCGGCGCCGATCAGCCATGATATCTGGCTCGGTGTCTCCTCCCTTGTTGAGAAACGTCTCGATTTCATCCAGCGAAGGTTCGCCGATGTCCACCAGCGACTCGGTGTAATAAATCCGTCGCCGTTGTGCAAACAGGTCATTGGATCCGTACAAATCGGGCAGGGTCGAGATGATTTCTTTAGGGCTTACCAGCACTTTCAGGCGAACCATCTGTGCCTTGTCGTTCGCGGCGTTGCGCTGTTCGAGCAGTGATTTGTTTTTCTTCTCGAGAGTATCCACCTTGCCATTCAGCTTGGTGACTTCTTCCTCGTGCTTGAGTTGAGCTTTCCGGGCTTCCTTGGTTAGGTTTGCCTTGGAGTCTGCCCCGTCCGATTTCTGCCGCGCAGACAGCACCGCTGCCGTGCCCGCGACACCCACTACCACACTGGCCAATATCAGGATAATTACTTTAGCATTCATTTTTTGTAAGATAACAACTCCAGCCCCAGACGGAGCCAATCAAGGAATGTTACGCTCATGATACCTTTTGAACGAGTTTTTTTTGCGGAAAACAATCTTTTTTCAGGCTGATTTCATTGATCCCACAAATAAGTGAACGCTAATATCGAACTGTGCCTGAACCGCCGCCAAGGGCATCGGTGCCAACGTCAAGCGCGGCGCACCTCTGCCGCGGCAGGCCTGGGCGATGCGCCGCGTAGTTTTTCGATGATAGGCGGCAGCTTGCCAGTCAACCAGTCCACCTCCGCGTCCGTCGTGTACTTGCTCAAGCTCAGTCGCACCGCGCCGATCGCCTTTTCCGGCGACTGGCCCATCGCGATCAGCACATGCGAGGGCGCTAGCGAGCCGGTGGTGCACGCCGAGCCGCTGCTGGCGCAGATGCCCTCGCGGTCCAGCAACAGCAAAATAGCCTCCGCCTCGCAGCGCTCAAACGAGAGATTGCTCGTGTTCGGCAGTCGCGGATCCTTGGCGCCGTTGCGCGTCACGCCGGGGATGTTCTTTAAAATGTCGTCCTCCATCCGGTCGCGCAGCGTGCGGATGAGCGGCACATCCCGTACCAAACCCTCCGCCGCCATCTCCGCCGCCTGTCCAAAAGCCACGATGCCCGCCACGTTCTCCGTGCCGCCGCGCCGGCCGTGTTCCTGTCCCCCGCCCATCACGTAGGGCTGCCACGGCGCGCCCTTGCGCGTGTAGAGCACGCCGACGCCCTTGGGCGCGTGCAGCTTGTGCGCCGAGAGCGATAGATAATCCACGCCCAGCGCCCGCACATCCAGCGGCAGTTTGCCCGGCGTTTGTACCGCGTCGGTGTGGAAAAGCACGCCCTTGCCCCGGCAGATGGCCGCAATCTCCTCCAACGGAAACACCACGCCCGTCTCGTTGTTCGCGTACATCACCGACACCAGCGCCGTGTCCTCGCGGATCGACTCATGCAGCAAATGCACATCCAGCTCGCCCAGCGAATCCACTGGCAGCCATGTCACCTCCACCCCGCGCTTCTCCAGCGTCTGCCCAAACTTGATGTTCGCCGAGTGCTCCACCGCCGTGGTGACAAGGTGGCGTTTGCCCGGTCGACTGAGCAGCGCGCTGTTCCAGGCCGCGTTGTTGCTTTCCGTGCCGCAACTGGTGAACACCACCTCGCGCTCATCGCAATTGAGCAGCGTGGCCACCTGTTCGCGTGACCGCGCGACCGCCTCCCCCACGCGATTGCCAAACCTGTACGTGCTCGAGGGATTTCCCCACTGCTCCGTGTAAAACGGCAACAGCGCCTCCACCACCTCCGGCGCAACCCGCGTCGTGGCGTTATTGTCAAAATAGTAAACCGTCTCGTCGCTCATCACGAAACCCCAGCCGCTCTTAAAACAGTGGGGAACCGCCATTAGACCAGAACAGCGCCGCCCAACGCAAAGATTTTCCGCGTCATGCCCGACAAAATGACGCGCTCATGTCCACCACGGAGGGTGCGATGATGGCCATGTTTTTCTTCGCCGCACGCGGAAGCGCGGAGACGCCGAGGCTGATTTTCTGGCAGCGCAGCGCACCCCCCGCGAGCCAATACGAGAAATGAACCCAACTTCTTGCGTCCGGAGCGTGGGCGGGCCACACTCCCAGCCATTCCATGAAGATGAATTACGTTACTTTTCTGGCCGCGCTGATCTTGGTTGCGGGTGATGTTTGGGCCGCCAATGGACTGATCGGCCACTGGCGGCTGGCTGGGGATGCGCGGGACAGCTCGGGCGCGGGGCGACATGCGGTGAATCACGGGGTGGGTTTTTTGCCCGGCGAGGGGGCGGTTTTTAATGGGCGGGACGCGTGGCTGGAGGTGCCCGCGAAAAAACTGCCGGCGCTGGGCACGGGGGCGTTCTCCATCGCGGTTTGGGTGCACACGGCGATGGATCTCGATGACGTGCTGGGCGATGTGCTCGGGTGGTACGATCACGCCACGCGCACGGGGGTGAACTTGACGCTGATGAATTTCTCGGGCGTCACCTCAGCGCAGTCGAACACGCGCAACATTCTCTTCGGCATCGATGCGGGCCGGCTGGACAAGCAGTGGACCGACTGTGGCCGACCGGGGAACAACCAGCAAATCAAAGCGCTGACGGTGTTTGATGGCGGCCTGTACGCGGCGACTTGGGAGCCCGGCGCGAATGACCGCGGGCATGTTTACCGCTACGCGGGTGGCCAGCGCTGGATTGACTGCGGCGCGCCGGATGTGTGCAACGCGATTTGCTCGCTGGCGGTGCATGATGGAAAACTTTACGCGGGCTCGGAGCGTTACAGCGGCGGCGGGTCTTCGCTGCCGCTTTCGCCGAACACAAAAAATGGCGGCAGCGTTTTCCGCTACGAGGGCGGCAAGCGCTGGACGAATTGCGGCAAGGTGGCCGACGTTCGGAGCATCAGCGGGCTGGTGTCTTTTAGCGGCAAACTCTACGCGGGCACGGGCACGACCGGCGCGTGGCGCGACACTCCCCGCCATCGCGGCATGTACCGCTTCGACGGCATCGGCAAGTGGACCGACTGCGGCTGTCCGGACCTGCGGGTGGTGCATTTGGGCGTTCACAACGGCGCGCTGTTCGGGCTGAGCTACGACGCGGGCGGTTTTTTCAAATACAAGGGCGGCAAAAAATGGGAGCGACTCGGCCCCGTGCCAGACAGCACGCAGGCGTACTCGATGGCCATTCACCAAGGCAAACTGCGCGTGGGCACGTGGCCAACGGGCACGGTGTTCACCCACCATGGCCCGCAAAAGTGGACGAACTCCGGTCGGTTGGGCGCGGAAAAGGAGGTGATGGGAATGGCGGTGTATAACGGCAAACTCTACGCCGGCACGCTGCCATTGGCCGATGTGTACCGCCTGGACGGCGCGGCGAAATGGACGTCCGTTGGGCAGCTCGACAAGACGCCCAAGGTGCGCTACCGCCGCGCATGGACAATGGCGGTTTACGACGGCAAACTTTTCTGCGGCACGCTGCCCTCCGGCCACGTCCTCTCCATCGAGGCGGGCAAGTGCGCGACGTACGACCACGCGCTGCCGCCCGGCTGGCATCACCTCGCCGCAGTGAAAACAAAAGACCGCCTGCAAATCTTCCTCGACGGCAAACGCGTCGCCCAGAGCACGCCCTTCAAGCCCGGTGCGTACGACCTCACAACGAAACAGCCCTTGAAAATCGGATTCGGCCAGCACGATTATTTCAACGGCAAAATGCGCGATGTGCGCCTCTACAACCGCGCCCTATCACCGGCCGACGTGGCTAAGGTGATGACCAAAAAATAACGTAAATAACAACCCCCCCGTACCGCAGTCCGCCGAGTCTGCGTGTGTGATGGTGCTTTTTGGTTAATCTTCGGTATGAGTGGGATTGGAATTGCCTCTGGTGGTTGATGGGTTTACAAAGCGGTTCGCATGGCGGTTGAACGGTCATTGATTCTCTTGAAGCCGGATTGTCTCGCGGGCGGCCACGCTGGCGAGGTGATCTCGCGTTTTGAAAATGCGGGGTTCGTCCTGCGGGGCGCGCGTATGATCCAGCTGACTGATGAGGTGTTGGCCGAGCATTATTCGCACCTTACGGATCTGCCGTTTTTCCCGAACATTACGGAGTTCATGAAGTCTGCTCCGGTGTTGGCCCTGATCTTGGAGGGGGATGATGCGGTGACGAGGGTTCGCGATTTGCTTGGGCCTACTGATTCCACGGTGGCTCCCGCGGGGACTATCCGCGGTGACTTGGGCGAGACGAGCATGAAGAATATTTGTCATGCCTCGGACTCGGTGGAGAATGCGCAGATAGAGATTGCGCGTTTTTTTGGCGACGGGGAGGTATTTTAGGGGAAGTAAAAAGTCAATTTGACTTTTTATTTTTGCCTCACCTCCGCTTGGCGCTGTCCACCAGGCCGCGGGCGATGGCGCGCAGGATGTCGGCTTTGGCGGCGTCGTTGCCCACGAGGGCTTTCTTGATGACGCCGGTGTGGTCGATGGCAAAGACGGTGGGGGAAAGGGCGTCCTTGTAGGGTTCGACGGGGCTGTCGGCTTTTCCGGTTAGGAAGCGGATGCCCTGGGCTTGGACGGCGGCGGTGAGGGCGGCGGGTTCCTCGCGATGGCTGACGGCAAGGATGAGCAGGTCGGAGGCAGGGATGTCGCGGTGCAGTTCCTTTAAAAGATCAATGACCGGCTGGCAGGAGACGGACTGGGTGTTTAAGATGACGAGCAGGACGGGGCGCACGTCACGTTGTTCGCTCAGGAGCACGTCGCCGCGGGGGTTGACGGGTTGCACGCGCAGGTCTGGGGCTTTCTTGCCACGCCATTCGCTCTCGAAGATGACGGTGTCTTGGCCGGCGCGCACGCCCGGCAGGAGGTCGTCGGCCATGTTAAATGCTTTGTCGAGGATGTTGGTGTAGTTGGCAAACTCCTTGCCGATGTCGTTGATGGCTTGTTGCTTGAGGCGGATGTCGAGGATGACGTTCCAGCCCGCGAGCCCCCAGGCGAGGATGGCGATGAAGGAGAGCAGCGTGCCGCTCCAGGCCTTGCCGCGCTCGGTGTCGTCGAGCCGCAAACTGAGCACGCCCATGATGAGCCCGATCGCGCCGATGATGCCGCCAAGCACGGCCATGCCGGTGCTGAATCCCAGCAGCGTGGAGCTGAGGCCGCGCTGGAGTGGCGCCTTGGTTTTTTGCTGGAGCAGTTCCTGCAATGGTGCGTTGGGGTTTGGCTCGGATTTCTGCGCGGGTTTGCCGACCTGCATGAAGGAGGGCGGGTGCTTGTGCCAGTGGTGCAGCAGCGCCGCGCCGCCGCCGAGCAGGATGCCAAAGATTCCTAGCAGCAGGCTGGTGAAGGCGCGGGCGGAACGGGCGCGTTTCTTGCGGGTTCCGGGTTCCGGGTTGGCGGGTTCGTCGCTCATGCGGGTGGGTGGTTCGAGGCCCGAGACAAGGTAGCACAAGCGGGGCCACTTGGCGATGCCGCGGAGGTGGGCCGGAAAATCCTTGCGTGGGGCGCGGGCGCGGCGCGATGGTGGAGCGTGCGCACGGTGATTTATCCCGGCAGTTTCGACCCGCTGACCAACGGCCACTTGGACGTGATTGTGCGTGCGTCCAAGCTGTTTGATCACGTGATCGTGGCGGTGGCGGACAACCGCGGCAAAAAACCGCTCTTCACGCTGGCCGAGCGGAAGCGGCTGCTGCGGGCGGCGGTTAAGGATTTTCAGAATGTCTCGACGTCGTCATTTTCTGGTCTGCTGGTGGATTTCGCGGCGGATCAAAAAGCGTGCGCGATCATTCGCGGATTGCGGGCGGTGTCGGATTTTGAGTTTGAATTCCAGATGGCGCTGATGAATCGCCGGCTCAGTGAGCGCATCGAGACGGTGTTCATGATGCCGCGCGGCAAATACATCTACCTCAGCTCGAGCCTGGTGAAGGAAGTGGCCGGGCTGGGCGGCGAGGTGGCAGCGTTTGTGCCCGGGCCAGTGGAGCGTGCGCTCCGGAAAAAACTGCAAGCCAAGCGGGGCTGACGCGTCCCGGCCATGATTTTTTAATGGAGGGCCACATGCCTTTGACTGTCAACCTGGATGATTTAAAGGAAGCCGACCAGCAGCTGGCGGGCGAGTTGCCGCCTGGGGCAGTAGCGGCCAGTGAGCCCGATGAGTTAATCACGGTGGCCCAGTCGTTGGCTTATGACTTGGAGGCGAGCCTGTTGGATAATGCCTTGCTTGTGCGGGGCCGGCTGGAGTTGCCTCTGGATTGCGAATGTGCGCGCTGCCTCAAGCCTTTTGTCCACACCATCAGCCTGCCGGACTGGGCGCTGCACCTGCCGCTTGAGGGGGAGGACGCCATTGAGACCGACGGCGATTCCGTGGACTTGACTCCGTGGGTGCGAGAGGATATTTTGCTTGGCTTTCCGCGGCATCCGCTGTGTGCGCCAGACTGTTCTGGCTTGGCGGCAAAAGAAGACGGGGGCGCCCACAAGGCTGGCCCCGACCCGTCGCCCTGGGCGCGGCTGGATGACTGGAAAGACGAGTAAGGAACAATCATGCCGGTACCAAAACGCAAGATATCAAAGCCCCGCAAACGCAAACGTCAGGCTTCCAACAGCCGGGTGGTCCTGCCGCAGGTGACTACCTGCCCGCAATGCGCGGAGCCCTACGTGCCCCACCGGGTCTGCCCGGCGTGTGGTTTTTACAAAGGCCGCCAGATTCTGACTGTCTCCGCCGGGGCTTAAAACCCCATCCGGTTGCCCATGACTGAGGGTTGCGCCATCGTTGGCATTGGCTCCTATCTCCCGGAGCGAGTGCTTACCAATGCCGATCTCGAGCGGATCGTCGATACCACCGACGAGTGGATCATCTCGCGCACCGGCATCCGCGAGCGCCGTATGGCCGCGGAAGGGGAGCACACTTCCACCATGGCCACCGCCGCATCGCGCATCGCGCTGGAGCGCGCGGGCGTGGCCGCGGGCGATCTGGATTTAATAATCGTTGCCACCATCACCCCCGACATGCCCTTCCCCGCCACGGCTTGCCTGGTGCAGGAGGAACTGGGCGCGGCCAAGGCGGCGGCCTTCGATTTGGAGGCGGCTTGCACGGGATTTCTTTACGCGCTGGAGATCGGCCGGCAGTTCATCGAGAGCGGCACGCACAATAATGTTTTAATCATCGGCGCGGAGAAGCTCTCGTCGATCATCGACTGGAAGGATCGCAACACATGCGTGCTCTTTGGTGATGGCGCGGGCGCGGCGGTGTTGCGGCGGCGCAAGGGGGCGCGCGGCGTGCTGGCCACGCGGCTGGGCAGCGACGGCGGCAAGGCCGATGCGCTCGCCATGCCCGGCGGGGGTTGCCGGCAGCCGGCCACGGTGGACTCGGTGAATGAGCGCATTCATTTTCTCAAGATGGAGGGCAAGGAGGTTTTTAAGAATGCCGTCAACGCCATGACCGCCGCGGCGCAGGAAGTGCTCGAGCGCAGCGGCTTGGGCATTGGCGACATCCGGTGCATCATCCCGCATCAGGCCAATCAGCGAATCATCAGCGCCGTGGGTGATCGGCTGGGCGCGACGGAGGGACAGGTGTTTGTGAACCTGCAAAAATACGGCAACACCTCCGCCGCCAGCGTGGCGATTGCGCTGGATGAAGCTGTGCGGGCGGGAAAAATCGAACGAGGCGACAAGATTCTTCTGGTCGCTTTCGGGGCCGGGCTCACGTGGGGCGCCACGGTTTTGGAGTGGTGATTTTCGGTGGATGCCCGTGTTTTTTTGCTGAATGATGCTGGCAATTTATCGATTTTACCGTTAGAGTACAGCAAGATATGGAACCGCCAACCGCACAACCACCCGCCTACGCCGAGGGACAGGAACAGTACGCGCAACCCGCCGTGGCCGCCGCGCCGCCGCCCACGCCCGGGGTCGCCCCGCCCCCCACGTCCAGCACAGTGGCACCGCCACCATTGACCGTCGCGGTGGCAGCACCGCCGCCTTCTCCCGTCCAGCCGGAAGCGCCTGTTCAGTCGGTGGCCATCGCTCCCGCAGAAGTGGCCTCCGCGCCGCCAACTGACACAGATATTGCCCAGACTCAAGTAGAGGAGATCAGCGCCCCGGTTGAGGCTGCTCCGGATCCTATGGCCGGCACTTCCCTGAGCGAACGCGAACGCGATCCCAAAGGAGGTATTCTCCTGACTGAGGACGAGGACATTAGCCTGCGCTATCCGGCCGGGTTGCTACTCAAGTCGGATGAAAATTCAGAATGTTGGAGCGGGCTTGACGAGGACATGTCCATTGAAAATGATGAGATGCGACTCTTTGATCTCGTTCTACAGGACGCTGTCAACGAGGACGTGGCTGACTTGCATATCAAGGAAGACGAATACATCCACTTCCGTATGAGCCGCGGCCTGCGCGACCGCGACTGGCCAAAGCCCACCCGCAAGTGGATTGAGACGATAATTTTCAGCATGTGCCCAGAGCATTTTGTGGAAAAATTTAAGGAAGACCGCGAGGTGGACTTCTCGTATTTTAATCCTAAGTTCGGCCGGTTCCGCGTGAACGTCTTTTCGCAGACAAGCAAATGGGCGATCGCCATGCGGTATATTAAAAACGACCTGCCGCCCATCGAGAAACTCGGCATAAACCCCATCTGCCTCAAGCTCGCCGAGTCCAAGCGCGGCCTCACGCTGTTGGCCGGCATCACCGGCTCCGGCAAATCCACCACCATGGCCGCCATGGTAATGCATTTGAACAAAAACTTTCGCAAGCACATCATCACCATTGAGGACCCCGTGGAAATGATGTTCGAGGACGAACAATGCGTCATCGAACAACGCGAGGTGGGGCTCGACACGATGAGCTTCCAGCGTGCTCTCAAAAGCGCCCTGCGGGAAGACCCCGATATGGTGCTCGTGGGCGA
>Ga0114993_10006807_pt1 | contig 10695 bp, 10 predicted proteins | sample ArcticOcean_MG_C_FD_87042 | JGI IMG/M metagenome (GOLD analysis project Ga0114993, IMG submission 87042) | Marine microbial communities from western Arctic Ocean - ArcticOcean_MG_CB2_150 | ecosystem: Environmental > Aquatic > Marine > Oceanic | place: Arctic Ocean: Canada Basin | collected...
CGGGCTCCTGAGCGAGGCCACGGCGCCGTTGAAGGCCAATTTCTCGCGCTCGAGATGGCGAAAAAAGCCGCGCAAAACGGAAACAGCGCGGGCAGTCGAGGTCTTGGCGCGGTTCTCGGCAGCGCGGCGTGCGAGATAGCTGCGGAAATCGGCGGCGCGCAGACCCTCCAGCCCGGCGAAACTGACTGGGCCGCCCAAATGCACCATGAGAAATGCGAAAAACGTTGAGAGATCGCGCATATAGGCGCTTACTGTATGGATTGATGAGCGCCGCTCATCGGCTAGCCAGCGGCGCCATGATTCCACCGCATCGATCACCGCAGCATCGGCGACAAAGGTTACGCCACCGATCTCGGTACCCGGCGTCGACAGGTCTGGAGCCTCGGCGGCGATGGCGGCACTCCTCTCAGGAACTATGTGAGAATCGACTGTCCGGTCTTTTCCCAATCGGCGAGGAAAGCGGCCAGACCCTTGTCGGTCAGCGGATGCTGCACCAGTTTGCGCAGCACGCCGGGCGGCACAGTGGCGACATCGGCGCCGATCTTTGCCGCCTCGATCAAATGGATAGGATCGCGAATCGAGGCGACCAGCACTTCAGTGTGCAGGGTCGTGGGATAATTGTTGTAGATGGTGACGATCTCCTCGATCAGCACCATGCCGTCCTGACCTATATCGTCGAGCCGCCCGACAAAGGGCGAGATGAAGGTCGCGCCGGCTTTTGCCGCCAGCAACGCTTGAGCGGCTGAGAAGCAGAGCGTCACATTGACCATCGTGCCCCCCTGGCTGAGCGTGCGGCAGGCTTTGAGGCCATCCCAGGTGAGCGGCACCTTGACGGCGATATTGGGCGCGATTCCGGCGAGGCGCTTGCCCTCCTCAACCATCGAGTCGGCCTCTGTCGCGGTCACTTCGGCACTAACCGGGCCATCGACGATCTGACAAATGCGGGTGACCGTCTCGATAAAATCGCCGCCCGATTTATGGATCAGCGATGGATTGGTGGTCACGCCGTCGAGCAGCCCGGTGGCCGCCAAATCCTCGATCTCTGCGATTTCCGCCGTATCGACGAAGAATTTCATGCCCTGCCATCCTTTGTTGAATGCTCTCCCCGCGCCCAATTCCCGCAACCGAGTGAGCCCCAGCGCAGGACGCTGAAAACGCCCGGCTTGAGGCGGCGGCGAGTCGTTGGCACATTTTATCGGATGGCTGAGAGCGATGCCACTTTAACCCCGCCCGAAACCGGCGACGATGCGACCCGTATCGTCGTGCTGCTGCCGCTCGGGCTCGATACCGCCTATGACTATCTGGTCCCCGCTGGCGAAAGCGCGCCCGTGGGCGCGTTTGTGCGTGTGCCACTCGGCAGCCGCGAGGTTACCGGCGTGGTTTGGCGAACCGTCGAGGTGGATGACGACGCCGGCCTAACGCGCGACCGCCTCAAGTATATCAGCGCCGTTCTGCCGGTGCCGGCGCTGCCCGAAAGCGTGCGTAAGCTGGTCGATTGGGTGGCGGAATACACCTTGGCGAAACGCGGCGCGGTGTTGCGTATGGCGATGAGCGTGCCGGCGGCGCTGGAGCCGGCCAAGATGCGCCTCGCCTATCTCGCCGGCGAGGATTTGCCCGAGCGCCTGACGCCGGCCCGGAAACGCGTGTTGGACCTGCTGGCCGACGGTATGCCGCGCGGTGCCATGGAGGTGGCGCGCGAAGCCGCCGTCAGCGCCGGCGTGGTGCGTGGGCTCGCCGACAGCGGCGCCCTTAGGCAAGTGTCGCTACCTGCCTGGCAAGCGCCTGAACGGCCGGATTGGCGCCTGCCCCGCGCCACGTTATCGGCGGATCAGCGGGTGGCAGCGGATAGCCTTGTGGCGCGCGTCCGCGAGAGCGAATTCAGCGTCACCCTGCTAGACGGGGTGACCGGATCGGGCAAGACGGAGGTTTATTTCGAGGCTGTGGCGGCGGTGTTGGAAGCGGGGCGCCAGGTGCTGGTGATGCTGCCGGAGATCTCCCTCGGCACGCAATGGCTGGAACGCTTCCGCGCGCGCTTCGGCACTGCGCCGGCGGTGTGGCATTCGGAACTCGGCCAGCGCGCGCGCCGCGAAACGTGGCGCGCCGTGGCGGCAGGCACCGTACGTGTCGTCGTCGGCGCGCGCTCGGCGCTGTGGCTACCGTTCGCCGAACTTGGCCTGATGGTGGTGGACGAGGAGCATGACAGCGCCTTCAAACAAGAAGACGGTGTGATCTACCATGCTCGCGATATGGCGGTGATGCGCGCCCGTCTGGCGGCCTGCCCTTTGGTGCTCAGTTCGGCCACGCCGTCGCTCGAGACGCTCGGCAATGTGCTCAGCGGGCGCTATCAAAGCCTTATCCTGCCGGACCGCCATGGCGGCGCCCAACTGCCGCACATTGAAACCGTCGACATGCGCGCCACGCCGCCGCCCCGCGGCGCTTGGATTTCGCCGCAACTGCGCGAAGCGATGGCGGAGAGCTTTGCCGCCGGGCAACAAGCGGTATTGTTCCTAAACCGGCGCGGCTATGCGCCGTTGACGCTGTGCCGCGCCTGCGGCCATCGGCTTGAATGCCCCAATTGCAGCGCCTGGCTGGTCGCCCATCGCTTTTCCGACACCCTCAATTGCCATCATTGCGGCTATCGCCGGCGCCAACCCGAAGCGTGTCCGGAATGCGAGACCGAGGGGCGCATGGCGGCCTGCGGGCCGGGCGTGGAACGGGTCGCCGAAGAAGCGGTGGCGCTGTTCCCCGAGGTGCGGAGCGAAATCGTCACCAGCGACACCATCGCCGGGCCGGGCGAGGCGGCGGATTTTATCGCCCGCATCGAGAAGCGCGAAATCGACCTTTTGATCGGCACCCAGATCATCGCCAAGGGCCATCATTTTCCGCTGCTCACGTTGGTCGGCGTGATCGATGCCGATCTTGGCCTTGCCGGCGGCGATTTGCGCGCCGCCGAGCGCACCTATCAATTGCTGCATCAGGTCGCCGGGCGGGCCGGGCGCGCGCGCCATCCGGGGCGGGTGCTGCTGCAAACCTATATGCCGGAACACCCGGTCATGGCGGCGCTGGCGACCGGCGGGCGCGAAGCCTTCCTGGCGCGCGAAGCGGAGGCGCGCGAACAGCATGGCCAGCCACCGGCCGGACGGCTCGCCGCGATCATATTGTCGGGACGAAACGAAGCGAGCGTCGCCGCGACTGCGCGCGCTCTTGCCCGTATCGCCCGCGGCGCTTTGCCGGCGGATGGCGGGATCGAGGTCCTGGGACCGGCGCCGGCCGCCATGACGCTGTTGCGCGGACGCTATCGCTATCGCCTGTTGATCAAATGCGCGCGCGCGGTGTTGCCGCAACCATGGCTGCGCCATTGGCTCGCCACCCTCGACGCGCCTTCCCGCGTGACGCTGCGGGTGGACGTCGATCCGTACAGCTTTTTATAGAACTAAGATATTGAATTAATTATATTAATATCGCTTTCCGGAGTCAGTTGCGTGACCATATACAGTATGTTACTTATCGCCTGCTTTTTGGGCGGGGTGACTGCTCGGAAGAGCTAATTTACGGCCAATTCAGCTTAGAAATTCAGCTAAAAAAATATCAAAAACCGCTGATTAAGCCGCGGCGGCAGAGTTGAGGGGATGAAGTTCGGTGGCAGCCCAATCCACAGGTCAGAGCGATCTCGCCAAGCGTTATGCGACGGCGTTTTTTGATCTTGCGCTGGAGCAGGATCAGCTCGATCAACTGGCCGGAGAGCTTAATGATTTGAGCGGCCTAATGGATGACAGCGCCGATCTGGCGCGTCTCGTGAGCAGCCCAATTGTCTCGCGCAGCGAACAGGGCGCCGCCATGGCAGCCATTGTCTCACGCGCCGGCATGTCGAGTTTCATCGGAAATTTAGTCGGCCTGATGGCCAAGAACCGCAGGCTATTTGCCTTAAAGGGCACGATTGCCGCGTTCCAGACGCTGGTGGCCGAACATCGCGGCGAAGTATCCGCGGAAGTTACCTCGGCCAGCGAACTAAAACCCGTACATTTGAGCGCCGTAAAAGAGGCGCTTAAGGAAATTGTCGGCCGCGACGTCACTTTGGAAACCACGGTCGACCCGAGTTTGATTGGCGGACTGATCGTCAAGGTCGGCTCGCGCATGATCGACAATTCACTACGGACGAAGCTCGAAAATCTTGAGCTCGCCATGAAAGGGATTTGAGAATGGACATCGGCGCCGCTGAAGTATCGGCAATCCTCAAAGAGCAAATCGCCAATTTTGGCACCGAGGCGGATGTCGCCGAGGTCGGACAAGTGCTCTCCGTGGGGGACGGTGTCGCCCGCGTATATGGCCTCGATAACGTCCAGGCCGGCGAGATGGTCGAATTTCCCGGCAATATCCGCGGCATGGCGCTCAATCTCGAGACCGACAATGTCGGCGTCGTGATTTTTGGCGAAGACCGGGCGATCAAGGAAGGCGATACGGTCAAGCGCACCGGCGCCATCGTTGAAGTCCCGGTCGGCAAGGGCCTGTTGGGCCGCGTCGTGGACCCGCTCGGCAATCCGATCGACGGCAAAGGCCCGATCGAATCCGCCGAGATGAAGCGCATCGAAGTTAAAGCGCCCGGCATCATCCCGCGCCAATCCGTGCACGAGCCGGTGCAGACCGGCCTCAAGGCGCTCGACGCGCTGGTGCCCGTCGGACGTGGCCAACGCGAACTGATCATTGGCGACCGTCAGACCGGCAAGACCGCCGTGGCGATCGATACCATCATCAATCAAAAGGGCGTGAACGCCAGCGGCGACGAAAGCAAAAAGCTCTATTGCATCTATGTGGCGATCGGGCAGAAACGCTCGACCGTGGCCCAGGTGATGAAGACGCTGGAAGAAAACGGCGCCCTGGAATACACCATCATCGTCTCCGCCACCGCCTCTGAAGCGGCGCCGTTGCAGTTTCTCGCACCCTATTCGGGCTGCACCATGGGTGAGTATTTCCGCGACAACGGCATGCATGCGGTGATCATCTATGACGATCTCTCGAAGCAGGCCGTGGCCTATCGCCAGATGTCGCTCCTCCTCCGCCGCCCGCCGGGCCGCGAGGCTTATCCGGGCGACGTGTTTTATCTCCACTCCCGCCTGTTGGAGCGCGCGGCCAAAATGAACGCCGATCATGGCGGCGGGTCGCTGACGGCGCTACCGGTGATCGAAACCCAGGCCGGTGACGTGTCGGCCTATATTCCGACCAATGTGATCTCGATTACCGATGGTCAGATTTTCTTGGAGACCACGCTGTTTTATCAGGGCATCCGCCCGGCCATTAACGTCGGTCTCTCGGTCAGCCGGGTGGGCTCGGCGGCGCAGATCAAGGCGATGAAGCAGGTTGCCGGACGCATTAAGCTGGAGCTTGCGCAGTACCGCGAAATGGCGGCGTTCGCGCAGTTCGGCTCGGATTTGGATGCCTCCACCCAGCGCCTGCTGGCGCGCGGCGCGCGGCTCACCGAACTGCTCAAGCAGGGCCAATATTCGCCGCTGGCGATCGAGGAGCAGGTGGTGGTCATTTTTGCCGGCGTGCGCGGCTATCTCGATGGCGTTGAGGTCGAGCAGATCGGCCGTTTCGAGCAGGAATTTCTCAGTGAGATCCGCGCTGGTGGCAGCGATATTCTCAACGCCATCCGCAGCACAGGCGAGATGAGCGAAGACACTGAAAAGAAGCTCGCCGGAATGCTCGACGATTTCACTAAGAAATTCGCCTGAGCTCGGCAGGTAAGACGGAGCATAACGCGAGATGGCCACTCTCAAGGACCTGCGCACCCGCATCGACAGCGTGACGCAGACCCAAAAGATCACCTCGGCTATGAAGATGGTCGCAGCAAGCAAGCTGCGCCGTGCGCAGGAGGCCGCCGAAGCGGCGCGGCCTTATGCCGAACGCATGGAGCGCATGGTCGGTAGCCTGGCCGAAATCATGCGCGAGCGCGACGACGCGCCGGCGATGCTGCGCGGCGGTGGCGCCGACAACACCCATTTGATTATCGTCGCGTCATCGAACCGCGGTCTGTGCGGCGGCTTCAATTCCACGATTACCCGCGCCGTGCGTCTCCGGATCATGGAACTGCGCAACGACGGCAAGACGGTTAAAATATACTGCGTTGGGCGCAAGGGGCGCGAGCAATTGCAGCGCGAATTCGGTTCGCTGATCATCGGCAGCGCCGAGGAAACGTCGAAACGCGGCCCGGGCTACGATGAAGCCGACGTGATCGGGCAAAAAATCACGTCCATGTTCGAAGCCGGCGAATTCGATGTCTGCACCATCGTCTACAATCATTTTAAATCGGTGATGACCCAGATCGTCACCTTCCAGCAGATTATTCCGTTCGCCGATTCGGCGCATGGGGCGGAAGGCGATGACGCCGAGGAGCAGATCGACCGGGGCGGCGCGATTTACGAATTCGAGCCCGAAGAGGCCGAAATTCTGGAGCAATTGCTGCCGTATAATTTATCGATTCAAGTGTTTCGCTCGCTGTTGGAAAACGCCGCAAGCGAACAGGGCGCTCGCATGACGGCGATGGACAGCGCCACGCGCAACGCCGGCGAGATGATCGACAAGCTGACCCTTAACTACAACCGCACCCGCCAAGCCAAGATCACCGGAGAATTGATTGAAATCATCTCCGGCGCCGAGGCCACCTAGTGGGTAGACGGCAGATAAAATAAAACGCAACACGATAACTGAATTCAAGCGTGACGGGAGCCAGGCCATGGCCACTACAGACACAAACGGCACCATTTCCCAGATTATGGGTGCGGTCGTCGATGTTCATTTCGACGGCGACTTGCCGGCGATTTTAAATGCGTTGGAGACCGACAATCACGGCAACCGGCTGGTGCTCGAAGTGGCGCAGCATCTCGGTGAAAGCACCGTACGCTGCATCGCCATGGACACCACTGAAGGCTTGGTGCGCGGCCAGGGCGTGAGCGACACGGGCGCCGGCATCATGGTGCCGGTCGGGCAGGAAATGCTCGGCCGCATCATCAATGTGATCGGCGAGCCGATCGATGAGCGCGGGCCGGTGACCACGACCAAGACCATGCCGATCCATGCCCCGGCCCCGGATTTCGTCGATCAGTCGACGGAAGCGGAAATTCTCGAGACCGGCATCAAGGTCGTCGATTTGCTGGCGCCTTATGCCAAGGGCGGAAAGATCGGCCTGTTCGGCGGCGCCGGTGTTGGCAAGACCGTGATCATCATGGAATTGATCAACAATATCGCTAAGGCGCATGGCGGATATTCAGTGTTTGCCGGCGTCGGCGAACGCACCCGCGAAGGCAACGATCTCTATCACGAGATGATCGAATCCGGCATTATCGATCTGGAAGGCGCGAACTCGAAAGTGGCGCTGGTCTACGGCCAGATGAACGAGCCGCCCGGCGCACGTGCGCGGGTTGGTCTCACGGGCCTCGCTCAGGCGGAATATTTCCGCGATGAAGAAGGCCAGGACGTGCTCTTGTTTATCGACAACATCTTCCGCTTCACTCAGGCGGGCTCGGAAGTGTCCGCTCTGTTGGGCCGCATGCCGTCGGCGGTGGGCTATCAGCCGACCCTGGCTACTGAGATGGGCAATCTGCAGGAGCGCATCACCACCACCCAGAAGGGCTCGATCACCTCGGTGCAAGCGATTTACGTTCCGGCCGACGATCTTACCGATCCGGCACCAGCGACGTCGTTCGCGCATCTCGACGCCACCACCGTGCTGTCGCGCCAGATCGCCGAGCTCGGCATTTACCCGGCGGTCGATCCCCTCGATTCGACTTCGCGCATGCTCGATCCGCGCATCATCGGCGAAGAGCATTACGCTGTTGCGCGTGAGGTGCAGCGGGTACTGCAAACTTATAAATCGCTGCAGGACATCATCGCCATTCTCGGCATGGACGAGCTATCGGAAGAAGACAAGCTCACCGTCGCCCGGGCGCGCAAAATTCAGCGCTTCCTGTCGCAGCCCTTCTTCGTCGCCGAAGTGTTTACCGGTGCGCCGGGCAAGTTGGTCGACCTCAAGGACACCATCTCGAGCTTCAAGGCGATCTGCGCCGGCGAATATGACGATCTGCCGGAAGCCGCCTTTTACATGGTGGGTGCGATCGAGGAAGCCGTCGACAAAGCCAAACAGATGGCCGCCGAAGCGGCTTAAGAGATAGGCGAATATTGTGGCAGATACCTTTCAGTTCGAGCTCGTTGCGCCGGAAAAACTGATTTATTCCGACGATATCGAGTTTGTCGTCGTGCCGGGTGCGGAAGGCGATTTCGGTGTCTTGCCGGGTCATGCCCTGTTGTTGTCAACGGTGCGGCCGGGAATTATCGAAATCTTTGAGAACGACAAGCCGAAGGAACGCTTTTTCGTCGGCGGCGGCTTCGCTGAGGTGACGCCGGAGCGCTGCACGATTCTATCGACAGAATCGGTCAATCTCGACGACATCGACGAAAGTGCGGCGCGGCAGCGGCTGGATACAGCCGAGCGCGACCTGAACGACGCGGCCTCAGATGCAGAGCGCGAAAAATGCGAAAAATCGCTTGAAGTGGCGCAAGCCCTCCTCGCCGCCTGTTCCTGAACATCATAAACACTGAGTAGGACGCTCCGCGGGGGAATCTGTGAGGCGCACAGCAGGCTTGCCCGGTTCGCTGACCTGCTTATAATTCTAGAAAATGACCTCAGCCGGAATACGGTCAAGGGCAGGCAGTTATGGGACATTGGACACTCGACGATATTCCTTGGGACAGTTTCGAGCCCGGTAAGCTCGACCCTGAACTCCTCAAGCTGGTGAAGGCGGCGTGCATGGTCGAGCACCATAGCGGCGCTTATGGCGAATATCTGTGCGCCATTTTTGGCGACGAGCCGAAGATCTGTGAAGACGCGATAAACTGGTCGAAGGAAGAAGTTCAGCACGGCCACGCGTTGCGCCGGTATGCCGAGCTCGCCGATCCGAATTTTGATTTCGACGACGCGTTTGCGCGCTTCTCCAAAGGCCATCCGATAGACGTCAGCGCTGAACAATCCATCCGTGGTTCGCGGTGCGGCGAAATGGTGGCGCGCTGCGCCGTCGAGGTCGGCACTTCATCCTATTACAGCGCGCTCCGCGATTCGATTGACGAGCCGGTGCTGCGCGAAATCTGCCGCAACATCGCGGCCGACGAATTCCGCCATTTCAAGCTGTTCTACCGCTACGCCAAGCATTTTCAGAAGATCGAAAGCCTCAGCCGCTGGACGCGCTTCAGGATCGTGCTGGGGCGCTTTTTCGAAACCGGCGACGATGAGTTAAGCTACGCCTATTATTGCGGATCGGGCGACACCGAGCCCTATGTCCGCAAACAGGCGAATATCGCCTGTATGTCGCGCACGCTGCCGCTCTATCGCTTCGATCATGTTCGGCTCGGCGTCGGCATGACGCTGAAATCAGCCGGCATTAAGCCGCAGGGCGTTCTCGGCAAATGCATCACCCGCGTGATTTGGATCGCCTTCAGGCTTTATACCAGACATCTGCAACGCGCGGCAGGTTACGCCTAATGGATGATCGGCCAAAGCCTCCGGCCGGCGCCGGCGCCAAGCCCGAACAGGACAAGTTACATCAAATAAATCTCGGTTTTTTGCCCGAGGAAGACCGCCTGTTGCTGCGCATCAACACCACGGGGAAAACCGAATATCGCCTGTGGCTGACCCGGCGCTATGTGAAGCTGCTGTGGAAGCTGTTGACGAAATCGGTGGAAAGCCTGCCCGACATCAAGGCGCAGTCGGCGCCGGAAACCCGCGCGGCGGTCAAATCCTTCCAACGCCAGGAGGCGCGCCAGGCCGCGGACTATTCCAAGAATTATGAAGATGGCGAGGCCAAGCGCCCGCTCGGCGAGGGCGCGGCGCTCCTGGTCGGCGTGCGCGCCGGGCCGGAAAAGAATGGCACCCAGCTCACACTGCAAACCAAAGACGGCCGCGCGATCAATCTCAGCCTGGAGCGCAAACTGCTCTATTCGCTGTTGGACCTGTTGATCTCAAGCACCAAACAGGCCGAATGGAACCTCGATCTGAAGGCCGAAGACGCGGCGGCTGCGGCCGCCGCAGCGCCGGATCCGGAAGCGCCGGTTCACTAAGTCTCTGTGAACCTCGGCAAGTCTCACTGAGTTTCGGCATTCCGGCACCGCACTAAAGAAAAGCTGAAAATTCTTCGGTCAGAGCGGTGTAGAGCGGGCGCTTGAAGTCGACGATATGGCGCGTCAGGTCCGCCGCCGAAGACCAGCGCCATTCTGAAAATTCCGGCTCCGCCGTGGCGATATTGATATCGCTGTCATGGCCATGAAAGCGCATGACATACCATATTTGGCGCTGTCCCTTGTATCGGCCGCCCCAAGCTAATTTTTTCATCTCCGGTGGCACGTCGTACTGGTGCCAGCCGCGTGAGACGGCAATTATTTCGACGAGATCGGGGGTGACGCCGGTTTCTTCCGTCAGTTCGCGTAACGCCGCAGCTTCTGCCGTCTCGCCGGCGTCGATGCCACCTTGCGGCATCTGCCAAGCCTCCGCGGTGGTGCCAAAGCGCCGCCCCACCCAGACAAGCTGAACTGAATTGAGCAAAATAATACCGACCGCCGGTCGATACTCTAATGCTGCGCCCGATGCTGCTTCGGGAGGGGAGTTGGCCTGCGGAACGCGTGATGCGTCGTTCATCGATTTGCCTGTTTGTC
>Ga0114993_10006809_pt1 | contig 10693 bp, 9 predicted proteins | sample ArcticOcean_MG_C_FD_87042 | JGI IMG/M metagenome (GOLD analysis project Ga0114993, IMG submission 87042) | Marine microbial communities from western Arctic Ocean - ArcticOcean_MG_CB2_150 | ecosystem: Environmental > Aquatic > Marine > Oceanic | place: Arctic Ocean: Canada Basin | collected...
CTGCGAGACCAATTAGCAGAAATTGACCTCGTTGATAAAAATCTGGATGTTACCAAGGCGTTTACGGCATCCACGGGTCACGAGTAGGCAAGCTACTCGCCACCCATTTCCGCTGCCCCTGACTTCGCAGAGATCGCCTCGACGGACGGATAATCTTCTCTGGCCATGTGTGGTCCAGTGACAGTACTAGCGATGCCTTGTCCGTGCGAAGGGGGGTCATCGTAGTGCAAGGATGCATAGTCGACATTATTGTCTTCTTGGAACATATGCAATGTTTGAGTTGGAAATGCGAACTGCACACCAAGTTTCGCGGCGAGCTTCATCACATCAATAAGCAAACGGTGGCGTTCACGCAGCTCAGTCGGCCAATCGTCGCACTTAAAGAACATATATAACAAAATATCTACGCTACTCGCGCCGAAGCCGTTTAAGTACACCTGAAAATAATCTTTACGTGTGTAGGGATGCCGGCGAATGATCTCTCGAATCCCTTCACAAAATGCGTCTATTTGCTCAGGAGTTGTGTCATATTGGACGCCGATGGAAGTGGTGAAGCCGCGGAATTGGCGGCGGCCCATGTTGTCTACAACCGAAGTGGTTAAGCGGCTATTGGGCAAGGTAATCAGCGAGTTATAAAAAGTACGCACTCGAGTACTGCGCATGCCAACGTTTTCAACCGTACCTTCGACGCCATCGGAAACAATCCAGTCGCCGATTTCAAATGGACGATCGGCCAAGACGGTAAGTGAACCAAACAGGTTACTAAGTGTGTCCTGAGATGCAAATGCAAGAGCGGCACCCCCAAGTCCTAGACCACCAACGATGGCGGTTACTTCGAGGTCAAAGACGTCAGCGAAAAAGATGATGCCGGTACAGACGGCGAAGGTCTTTAAACATTTTTGGATAAGCGGAACCAGCAAATCGTCAAATTTTGTTTTTGTGCCAAGTGCTTTGCGAGCAATAAACCCTGCGATCCAATCAATGATGCGAAAGGTTGTCCAGACAGCCGCAAAGACGGCAAATAGTTTTAACCCGACGGCGAGCACTTTCATGAGACCCAGTGGGAAGCCGATGATCCATGAACCGTAATACCACGTCGCAGCTTGTGCCAGCAAACCAATTGGTTTCCAAACCTTTTGCTCGGCAAGTTTATCCGATTCTGTATCTCCCCGGGAGCTATCTTTGCGAGCGAGTCGTACCAAGGCGCTCAATGCGAACCGAGTAGCCACATCGATAAATAAGCCTAAGAATACTAATACAAAGCAACTGATCCACTGGTAGTGGGCCAGCAAAAAAGAAGTTTCTCGCAGCGACTTGGGCATCTTTTCACGAAACATTTGTTCGAGGTTCTGGTATTTTTCCAACTCGCTTTCGAAGGCGTTTGCTTTCTTCGGAACGATGGCGTTACTGTCTAACGTCGTACTCTCATCGTCGGCGGTTGCACTGCTAGCGGCGGGCCCTAAACCGGGTATAAGTTGAGCTTCTACGGCCGGTGCACAACCGCACACGAGCCAAAAGAGAATTAGATATCGAAATGAATGAAGGAGCATCAGACGCATTGGGTGTTCCGCTTTGCAAACAAAAGATTGTCGTTAACGCTGCGAAGTATATCACTGCAACCGGAATTAAATACAGACCGATTATCGCTCGAGCTGAAAAGTCCATTGAGCGAGTAGAGTGCGGCTGATCACAGCAACAGCGGTGACCATAGTCACACCGAGCAGAGAAGATAGAAAAATCGACGCAAACAGAATCTCAGTTTGAAAGTTTTGGCTGCTCATAAAGATGTAATACCCTAGCCCCTGCTCATCGATCCCATGGCCCGCCATGTATTCGCCAATAACGGCGCCAACAATCGTTAAGCCACTGGAGACCTTTGCTCCGGTGATTAAATAGGGGATTGCATTGGGTAACCGAACCTTGAACAGAACTTGGTGTGGCGATGCTTGATACAAGGTCATTAGATCTAACAAACCTTTATCAACACTGCGGAGGCCTGTCGTTACGTTTGTCACGATGGGAAACAGGCTAATCACTGTGACGATAACAACAATACTGGCCATGCCGCCACCAAACCAAATTATGATCAACGGGGCGATCGCAACGATTGGAACGGTTTGCAAAAAGATCATGTACGGGTATGCACCTAGGCGAGCAATTTTTGATACGGAGAACAACAAGCCGAGTGTCGTTCCGATTACCAAAGCCAAGGCAAATCCCGAAATGGCTGCTTGTGCGGTTATCAGCGTTGCACTTAATAAATCGTCTATTCGTTTGAAGCTTTCGGTTCCGATTTCCCAAGGACTGGGCAGTATAATTCGCGGGATATCCCATTTCCAGTCCGCGATTTGCCACAGAGCTAAGAGCAACAGCAGAAATAGAATTGGGTAGATGATTACCGAATTCGAGGGTTTTGTTTTCATAAACCCTCCTGCAGGATACGAGTCACTGCGGCCGTCTTTTCCAGAAACAGGGGTGTGTTGCGGATGGCTGGGACTCGATCAGCGGGCAAATTAATATCAACATCACCGCACAAGGTCCCGTTAGCGTTGAGCACTAACACTCGCTGACTTAGATAAACCGCCTCGGCGACATTATGGGTTACGAACAAAACCGTCATTTGTTGCGAGCACCAGACCTGTAGCAGTTCTTGATTCAGTTGTTGACGCAGTATTTCATCGAGTGCAGCAAATGGTTCATCGAGTAGCAACACGGTGGGATTTGTTATCAAGGCACGAGCAATGGAGACTCGCATCCGCATCCCTCCCGATAGTTCCCGTGGATACTTGTCGATATCAGCAGCCTCAAGCCCGACGAACTGTGCAATCTGTAATACAAGTTTAGACTGGTTTTCCGTAGATTGTTTGTTGAGTTCAAGTGGTAATTGAATATTGCCAGCAACACTCCGCCACGGTAACAGCGTCGGATCTTGAAACACAAAAGCTGGTTGTTTGCCTTCAAGCCGGACCGTTCCGGTGGTTGGGTCGGTGAGTCCAGCGACACAGCGTAGCAAAGTAGACTTGCCACAGCCCGATGGTCCGACAATGGATACCCATTGACCAGCGGGGATGTTGCAGGAAACAGAGTCCAATACAGTGGCGCTGCCATACTGCATATTCAGATCATCAATTGTGATGGCAGAATTTTGTGACATAGAAATAGGTGTGGGGCTTTGCGGAAACGTTTATGGAACCACTATAATAGTCACATCATAGACAAACTAGCTATGCTTTTGGCAACATTCAATAATCATGACAGACCCTCTTCCAAAACGAATTGACATTCAAGGTGATTGGCCGTCTGAACTTGCGGCGGTTGATATCGGAATTATTATTATCGACCATGGTTCACGCCGTGAAGAAAGCAATCAATATGTAATTACAGTTGCAGCGGATTTCCAAAACTCCGAGGGTTATAGAATTGTTGAACCGGCTCATATGGAACTAGCTCAACCGGACTTGGCTGCTGCTTATGACAAGTGTGTTAGCCAAGGGGCAAAATATATCATTGTGCACCCCTATTTCTTAGCTCCAGGCCGTCATTGGCACGAGCACATTCCGCAACTCGCGTCGGCAGCAGCAGCCAGTCATCCACAAACGAGCTGTGTGGTCACAGCACCGCTAGGAATCCACAGTGCCATGTTACAAATTATTGCCGACCGAATCGACCAATCGTTGTAACGGCACAGAGCTGGATCAGTTTTTAGTGCACACGTTGTCCGGGGAGGGCGCCATCGTCGATGGCCAGCATGAATACTTCTTCGCCCCCAGGACCCGCGGCAGCAATCATGCCTTCACTGAGGCCAAACCGCATTTTTCTTGCGGCTAAGTTGGCTACCATGATGACGAGCCGTCCTTCTAAATCTGCTGGATCGTAAGCTTGTTTAATACCCGCGAAGACTTGGCGAGTTTCATTCCCACCTAAGCTGAGTGTTAACTTCAACAACTTATTGGCTTCTTCGATATGTTCGGCTTTGACCACCCGCGCAACTCGCAGATCGACTTTCATAAAGTCATCAAAGCTAATTTCATCGGCCAACGGTTCATCTTTAAGCGGTTGATCGCTATCGGAATACGGGTGGTCTACGGTAGATTCCGCCGCCGCATCATCCGTTTCGGGAAGTTCTTGCTTATCCTCGGTAGATTCCGCAGGTGGGTTCGCCACAGATTCCGTAACGTCATCCGCTTGAGCGTCGTTTTCTTCACGTGTTTCATCAATCATAGTTTGGAGGTCTTTCTCTTCGAGTCGTTTTAGCATGTGTTCAAATTTAGCAACGGGACTTCCCGTTAGCGGTGTTTTGGCTTGTTCCCAGCTAGTGAGTTGTTCGCCGAGCAGGGAATTTGTTTTTTCGACGAGGTCCGGCAGTACCGGACTAAGGTAGATAATGATCTGTCGAAACAGATTAATGGCGACGGTGCAGATGTTTTGTAATTCATCCTGTCTGTCGGGATCTTTCCGCAACTTCCAAGGCTCATGTGTTTCCACATAGGGGTTTGCTCGGTCGGCCAGTTCCATAATAAGTCGCATGGCTAGACTGTAATTGCACGCTTCATACGCCTCGGCAATTGCATCTCCGGCCTCTGCTGCTTGGACAAATAGCCCGCCGTCATCTGGGTACTCAGTAGCCAAACCAAGTTCTTGAACGAATTTAGCAGTCCGGCTAGCAAGGTTGACGACTTTGCCCACCAGATCGGAATTGACTTTGGCAACAAATTCTTCAATGTTGAGGTCCAAGTCGTCAACTTTTCCATTCAACTTGGAAGCATAAAAATATCGGAGGTATGTGGGGTCGACATGCTTAAAATATGTTTCGGCTTTGATAAATGTGCCGTCGCGTTTCGACATCTTTTTACCATCCACGGTAAGAAACCCATGGATATGTACTTTTGTTGGCAACGTGTAGTCGGCGACCTTAAGCATAGCAGGCCAAAAAAGCGTGTGGAAATAGGTGATGTCCTTGCCGATGAAGTGGTGGATTTCAGTGTCGGCGTTTTTCCACCATGAGTTCAAGTCACTGCCGATGCGATCGCAATATTGTTGGGTGGAAGCGATGTATCCAATAGGTGCATCCCACCAAACAAACCAAAAGTGACCTGGATGATCGGGTATTTCAAAACCAAAATAAGGAGCTGGTCGTGAAATATCCCAATCTCGTAACGGTTCGTGCAGAAAATGTCCTTGCAGATAGTTTGCAATCTCCGTTTGTAAATGCTCTCCCGATTGTGACCAGTCTGACAGAAACTCGTGCAACTGTTCGATCATGATAAACAGATGGTCAGCGGATTTTTCAATGGGAATTGAGCCCGTTAGGGTGCTGGTTGGATTTTTGAGTTCGCGGGCACTATAGGTCGCTCCGCATTGATCACAGCTATCACCGTATTGCTCTTCGGCATCGCAATGAGGGCAGGTGCCTTGGACAAATCGATCAGCCAAGAAAATGCCCTGTTGGTCGTCAAATAATTGTGTGACTTCACGCTGTTCGACAAGCCCAGCGTCTTGAAAAGCTTGCCAGAACTCTTTGCACAGGTCATAGTTCTCAGGACAATTTGTGCTGCCATAATTATCAAACTCAATTTGGAAATCAGCGAAATCCCGCATGTGTTCCTGTTGAATTTGTTCGATCCACTGCTCCGCAGAACATTGAGTGCGTTGGGCGCTCATCATGATCGCTGTGCCGTGTGTGTCATCGGCACATATATAGATGCACTCATTACCGCGCAGTTTTTGAAACCGCACCCAAATATCAGTTTGGATATATTCCACGAGATGGCCAATGTGAATCGGACCATTTGCGTATGGCAGGGCGGAGGTTACGAGTATGCGACGGGGTGTAGACATGTGGGCACTAAAGAGAAACCGGTTTCTTTGCTCCGTCATTGTATCGAAGAGCGCAAGTTTGCAAAACCGCAGTAGGTGATGGTGGCTGTTTTGACGTGTTGCTGTAGAAGCAGTCTCAAGACGGTTAGTTTTTACCGGTAGAAAAAATCCAACCACCAATTTACGCGAATTAGACAAGCGGGTCTACGGCCCGAATGTTTAGGGAGAAGCAAACTCTAAACTGTGCGCCGCTGCGGCCTGCCCATATTTAACTGGCAGCGCCGGCAACATGCACTGGCATATATTGTTCAGCAGTACGCCCTACTTCTTCGGAACCGCGGCGTTGCCCGTAGGTTGGCCAAGCGGAGATACCATCGAGCTCAGGCATCAATTCGAGGAGCTGACTAACGAGCGTATCGGCAAAAGCTTGCATGCTTTCGCAATCAGCGTTTTCTTGGATCGAGACGGCACTTTTCATGATACGAATCAATTGTGCTCGTTGCTGAATCGGGCTGGCAAGTCCGTGACCGGGAACATCAATCAGATCTTTGACAGGTACATCAAGTGCATTGGCCCAGTTTGTTAGTTCGGTAAGAGTTAGATTTGCCGTTGGCTTTTCTTGCTTGCGTAGTGTACGCACATCGACTCCGGTATGGCGAGCGACGCTGCGGAGCGACATTTCTTGCTGTTGTCGTACAAGGGCGATGCGGTTAACCGTTTGATCTGCTTGGTCGACGTCTTTGGAAAAACGCTTTGGTTTAGCTGCCGAATTGGCTTTAACGCGTTTCGCTACTATCGTGGAACGCAAGGAAGCAGGTGCGATGGCTTCTAATAAATTGAAGTTGATGTCGACAGTCGCCATAGGTGAAGTCCTTTGTAGTTTTGAATGCGAAATTTGCCCCGTTCGCAATTCTTCTATTTCTATTTGTGCTTGTTGGATGCTCTAGCTCCTCCGCGCGTTCCCTACAAAACGGATAATTTATCAAAAAACTCTAAAAACATCGCGCAGCGGGCTTTCCGTTTTCTGGTAGACAGCTTCGCTGGTAAACCACATACTTACTGTGTCAGCCGTAGAACGGTGAAAACACAATATTTAAGGGAAAACACGTGGCATCTGAATGTAAAAGCTCCGAAAAGGGTCCCGATTTCAGTAAAAACGGTGGTTTACTGCCAGCTATTGCTCAGGACTCGAAAACACATCAAATATTGATGATGGCGTATATGAACGAAGAGGCGTACCGTGAGACTTACGAAACGGGCACGGCTGTTTATTACAGTCGTAGCCGTGAAAAACTATGGCGCAAAGGCGAAGAAAGTGGCCATGTGCAAAAAGTAAAGAAGATCTACGTGGACTGTGATCGTGATACGATTTTATTAAGCGTCGAACAACAAGGAGTCGCTTGCCACGAAGGATACCGGAGTTGTTTTTTCCGAGAAGTGACTGCCTCGGGCCTGCAAGTGGTTGCTGAGCGCATCGTTGATCCGGCAGACGTCTATAAATAAAACGACCACCCAGTCTTTCATCATGCGCCAGAGTACTGATAATGAAGTTTCAGCATTGCAACAATCAAAAGCAAACTAATATATAGCGAGATAAGAAGATGAGTGCAGAAGCCCGTGTAGAAGAACTTGGCCTAGAATTACCAACCGCTCCCAAGCCTGGTGGCGTATACAAACCTGTTTTAATCACCGGCAATATGTGCTACGTGTCCGGACACGGTCCTCTCAAGGTGGATGACACGATGATGACGGGAAAAGTTGGCTCGGAAGTGGACGAAAAATACGGCTATGATTCCGCTCGACAAGTCGGCCTTGCGATTCTAGCAACGTTACGAGCAAACATCGGAAGCCTCGATCGAGTACGTTGTGTCGTTAAAACTCTCGGCATGGTGAATTGCACGGCAGAGTTTTCCACGCACCCCCAAGTCATCAATGGCTTCAGCGATTTGATGGCTGAAGTCTTTGGTCCCGACAACGGTGTCGGTGCTCGCAGTGCGGTCGGCATGGGCTCGTTACCGGGGAATATTACCACGGAAGTGGAAGTCATTTTTGAATTGAATGACAGCGAGTAAGACCGCTAAGTTAACCTAAGCGGCGTGTACTACACACCTAGTAGTTTACCGTTGTGGTTGGCAGCGATCGCTTGGACAATTGTATCACGTATCGCGTCTGCTTCTTCTCCGGTCATGGTGGCATCACCGCGGCGGAATTTTACGTTGAATAAAACCCGCTTCGTGTTCGCTCCGTCTTGGTCAGGTGCGAGATATGTTTCCTGATAACCGACGACCTCTAAGGCTTCCCCAGCGGCTTGTTCGACAGTCGCTTGGAGTTGGTCCCAGCGTACCGACTCCTGCAGCACAACATTGAGGTCCCGCGATATTGCAGGGAAGGCACTGAGATCTTGATGTTGTGGAATGAGCATAGCTAAATTGACCAAAAGGTCCATTTTCAATTCTGCGACCATCGCAGCGGTCTTCAGCGAAAATGCTTTGAGTCCGGGCTTGGATACTTGGCCTAGGAACCCCAGTGTTTCATCTCCAAGCAACAAGGTGCAGCGTTGCTGGTTGTCCAGTAATCCATCAAATACTTCTCCGGCAACTGCTACGGATAAAGGAGTAGTGATTTTGAGTTTAGCCAGCAAGGATTCAATGACACCTTTGAGATGATAAAAATCACCGCTACTGGTGAGGCCGATCGTCTTCTGTTCTTGAGGTAAACCTTCAGCTTGAGGTAGATAGATTTTCGCCGTTTCGAATAACTCGACGGCGGGATTTGCCAACGATTGGTTGATTCGTCGTACTTCTAATAAGCTAGGGGCTAAGCTTGTACGCAGGGCATCCGCACCTTGTAGCATCGGTGAAATGGTACGCAATGGACTAGCGGTTGCCCACGGGTTGAATTGTTGCGTCCAAGCGAGTGGCACAACAGACCCAGTCAGGGACTCGTCAAAGCCCGTAGCTGTCAGCGTGGTACGGATAACTTCAGCCACTCGGTCTTCGTCGCTGCGAAACGAAGCGGCCATCGGCACTCCCACATCTTCGGGTATTTTTTCATAGCCGTGGATGCGGGCGATTTCTTCAAGTAGATCACATTCACGCGTGAGGTCTCGCCGCCAAGTTGGTGGGGTAACGGTGATAGATTCTGCTGTGCTAGCGGATTCGGCATTCCCGAGGGCGATTAAGATCGAGCGTACTTCTTCAGCGTCAATTTTGATTCCGAGGATTCTCTCAACCTGAGACAATCGCAATACAACCGGTTCCGCTTGCCAAGTTGATTCACCGGCTTCTACGACACCCGCGTCCAATGTACCACCACAGTGTTCGAGGATTAATTCGCAGCAGCGTTGACTGGCCCAATCGACACCGGCGGGATCCAGCGCTCGTTCAAAGCGATAAGAAGACGGACTATGTAAATTTAATGCGCGAGATGTTGCGCGAATTGACATCGCTGTAAAATCAGCGGATTCGATAAGTACGTCAACGGTTTGCTCATTGACTTCAGTTTCAGCTCCGCCCATCACTCCGGCAATGGCGATGGATTTGGCGCCATCTGCGATGACACACATCTCGGCTTGTAATTCATATTCTCGGTGATCGATCGCTTCGAATTTCTCACCCTGCTCTGCCGCTCGAACATTGATTTGTCCACCGACGAGTTTGCCGAGATCGAAGGCATGAAGTGGTTGACCGGCTTCCATCAAAACATAGTTGGTAATGTCCGCGACGTTATTGATTGGTTTCCAATCTCGATTGATCGGCAAGAAAACGGTTCGCAACTGATCCTGCATCCACGTAGGGCTGTCTTTAATGGTGACGCCGCGGATGATCCTTGCGGTGTAACGCGGGCACAACTCAGGGGCAGTAATGGAAACACTAAAGCCGGCATTGACGTCAGGTCCGCTGGCAGCCGGTTGTGGGTTTGGCAGTGTTAACGCTTGGTTATAAAGGACTGCAATTTCACGAGCTACGCCGATGTGTCCTAAACAGTCGGGTCGATTACTGGTTACTTCGAGATCAATGGCGATATCGCTGCCTACGGGTTCCGAACCTTCGTGGTTGAGGCCGGACATAGCGAGCCGATCTTCCAGCTCTTCTCGATCCATATCGAGTGCAACGTATTGTTTAAGCCAGTCCCAGGAAACGAGCATGATTCAGGATCACTTTGTAATAAAACGCAATAAAAGTGTATTGATAATAGAATTAGAATTGTGCGAGGAAACGCACGTCATTTTTGTAAAATTCCCGAATGTCGGTGACGCCATGACGTCGCATACAGAGGCGTTCGACTCCTAGACCAAAGGCAAACCCAGTAACTTCTTCGGGGTCATAACCAACGGCCTTGAGCACATTGGGGTCAACCATCCCTGCACCGCCAAACTCAACCCACTGACCATTCCAATAATAATCGGCTTCAACACTTGGCTCGGTGAAAGGGAAAAAGGAAGGTCTAAAGCGAATAGTAACATCGTCGCCGAGGTAACTTGTCGCAAACAACCGTAGAACGCTTTTTAAATCTGCCATGGAAACGTCGGTGTCAATCATCAAACCTTCGATTTGATGGAACATCGGATAATGTGTTGCATCAGCGGTATCGGGGCGATAGACGCGGCCGAGTGAAATAATGCGGATCGGCGGTGGCATTTTTTCCATGACTCGTATTTGAACTGTGCTCGTCTGGCTGCGGAGCAACAATCCGACAGGGTCTTTATCGCCGCTGATAGCATCGGCAGTGGCCAAATAAAAGTTTTCCAGCGGATCTCGAGCGGGATGGTCGTCGGGGATATTTAGTGCGACAAAATTGTGCCAGTCATCTTCAATTTCGGGGCCATCGACAATGGAGAATCCAAGGCGGCCCATAATATCTTTTAATTCTTCGA
>Ga0114993_10006811_pt1 | contig 10692 bp, 8 predicted proteins | sample ArcticOcean_MG_C_FD_87042 | JGI IMG/M metagenome (GOLD analysis project Ga0114993, IMG submission 87042) | Marine microbial communities from western Arctic Ocean - ArcticOcean_MG_CB2_150 | ecosystem: Environmental > Aquatic > Marine > Oceanic | place: Arctic Ocean: Canada Basin | collected...
AGACGTTTCTCTTGGATAGAGATGAGCGAGTCGGGGATGGATCCGGTCGAAACAATTTGCTTTTGATGGTTCTGGTGATGGCGACTTGTTTGGCTTTCCCGACATCCATTTTCGCCCATGTGGCCCTCTTTCCACAAACGATTGAAGCGGGTACCCGCCATGCCTCCTTTTACATCCGGGCACCGGTTGAAAAAGAGATTCCCGTGGTGGAGCTGGGATTTGAGATCGATGAACAATGGATTGAAAACGGCGGAGACATTACCTTCCAAGACGTCCCTGATTGGAAGCTGCACGTGGAGATGGACGCACAAGACAGGCTCAATAAAGTGTACTGGACAGCCCTGGAGGAGGGAGCACTGCCTCTGACTTTCCAGATGATCTTCATGCGGGTGAACGTTCCCAGTGAGCCTGGGGTGTATCCCTTCAAGTCGTGGCAGAAATACACGGATGGCAGCGTCGTGTGGTGGAACGAGCCAAGAGGTGAGGAAGTGAGCAACCCCTACCCGACCGTGAGGGTGGAACAAGAACCCCTCTTTGCAGGCGGCCCCCTTCAGTTAGGCCTTACGGGTGCTGCTCTCCTGGCCCTGGGGATCTCCCTCTACTGTTTGATCACCATGAAAAAGCTACTGGCAAGCAGAGTTGGACCGTGAAGCGGACCAACTCAAATTGAGCCAGTGCTCCGGAAAGGTTTCATAGGCTGATTCCGTCCGCCTCCAATTCCTCACTGGAGGCCTGCCGGGTGAGAGTTCCCGGCGGATTCTCGTACCAGCCCGGATCTTCGTAGCTGGCGATGTCGTCACGAACCTTCAACACGGTGAACATCCCTCCCATGTCGAGGTAGTCATGCTTGCCGGGTGCTCCCTTCATCGGGATGCTGTTTTCGGGCACCGACATTCCCATGTGGCCCATGCCCGACATACCGCTCTGCCCCATCGTCATGTACCCTGGCAGTAAAGGCCTTAATCGGTCGTCCAGACCTTCCGGGTCAAGGCCGATCACATTCGGTCCTTCGTGTCCCATCTGGTTCATGATGTGGTGAGTGAAATGGCAGTGCATCGCCCAATCCCCGGCCGCATCGGCCACGAACTCGATATCTCGTGTCGAGCCCACCGGCACCAGAACGGTCGTTTCCGGCCACTGTGCCGTTTCCGCGATACGGCCTCCGTCGGTTCCCACAATTCTAAAAGAATAGCCGTGCAGGTGGATCGGATGGTTGTCCATCGCGCTCAGATTTCCGAATCGGATGCGCACCCGTTGGCCCGTGCGAACAACCAGCGGATCGGTGCCCGGGAAAGCCTTACTGTTCAAAGTCAGGACATTGAAATCCGTCATCTCGCGCGGGTCAGGACGCCGGGCACCAATAGGAACGTACCACTCGCTCAGCATGATGGCGAAGTCGCGATCGACCGGGTAGGCCGGATTCCGTTCATGGACGACAATCATGCCCATCAGCCCCATGCCCATCTGAGTCATCTCGTCGACATGAGGGTGGTACATGAACGTCCCCGGATAAAGCACCGGAAACTCATATCTGAAGGTTTCTCCAGGACGGATATAGGGCTGGTTCAACCCCCCCACGCCGTCCATGCCGTTGGGCAGGATAAGACCATGCCAGTGGACCGTAGTGGGCTCAGGAAGACGGTTGGTAACGTAAATGCGAACCCGATCACCCTCGACTGCTTCAATGGTCGGTCCCGAGGTTCTGCCATTGTAGCCCCAACAGTGGCCCTTCAAGCCCGGAGCGAACTCGTGCTCGACCGGCTCGGCAATGAGGTGGAAAACCTTCACTCCCTCGACCATCCGAAAGGGGAGCGTCACGCCGTTGGGGGTCACGACCGAGGTGTGGCCGGTCTCTTGAATCAGTGCCGCAGATCCGATTGAATCGACGGTGTCGGCCTTCTGTCGGGCACCAGCTGTGCCTCCCGCCAGCAGCCCGCCGCCGGCAATGCCCGACCCCATCACGAAGTTTCTTCTGGAAATCATTTCAAGTCTCCTTCCCCGAACTTCACGGCATCTCCAGACCACCCTCGGCAGACACCAGCCGGCCGGCCAGGATCTGATCCATGGCGGCGCGCGCGTGCCAGTACTCCCGAAGTGCGATGACGTATTCCTGGGCAGTCCGGACCTGATCCCGCCGAGCCGCAATCAGTTGAAATACTCCCAGCTCCATCGCGTTGTACTGCCGCTGAGTCTCCTCGATGATCTGTTCCCTCAAGGGCAGCAGGACCTCCTGATAGTGTGTGACTCGGTGGAAGGCGATCAGCAAGTCGTTTCGTGTGGTGCGGACGGCGCTGCGGATTCGGACGGCACGCGCCCGATACTGATGTTCCAGTAGCCGCATTTCAGCCCGAGCCAGTGCAACCTGACCCTGTCCGTGATTGAAGAGGGGAAGTTCAAGCGAAATCACGGGCCCGGATTCACGAACCCCTTCATCGCGACCCACCTCAACTCCGGCACGCAGTGAGGGCAGGAGCCCCTCGACCCGCGCCAGGTTGGCCCGCCGGGCAGCCGCTGTATACCGATACTCCAGTTCGACCAGGTCCAGGCTTTGTTCAATCGCTCGCACCTCCAGGTCGACCAGATCGGGCGCCCCCTCTTGAGGCTTCTCCAGCCTCCCTGCCAGTTGCCAGTTCGTCTCCATTCCTGACAGACCCATCAGCGAATTGAGCGCTTCCCGACGGCTGAAGGCTCCCCCTTCAGCCAGGGCAACCTGGCCTCGGGATTCCTCGTAGAAGGCTCGCTCGTTGGCCAGTTCCAGCGCCGCGATGTTGCCGGCTTCGCGCAGACGCTGCGCCACATCGTAGGAGGCTGCCGCCGCTTCAAGCACGGTCTGGTCCAGTTCCAACAGCTGCTCGGCCGCCTGATAGTCGTAGTAGGCGGTGCGGACAGCGTGGGCAAAACCCAGGACCGTACCGGCCGTCTGAAATCGGACTGCATCCAGCTCGGCGGAGGCCACTCCCCGGTGCATCGGCAGAAATAGTAGACGGGACAGGTCGGTGGTTACTGCAAAGGAGAACTCGGCCTCCTCATCTGGCACTTTGGATCGTTCGAAGTCGAGTTCGATATTGGGCGGCAAACTGGAGTCCAAAAGCAGGGCCCGCGCAATCCCCAGCTCTTCAAAAGACGCCTGCAATTCGGTGTTGTTCAGGAGGGCGATGCGAACCACCTCTTCGGGACCTACCGGCTGAGTCAGGATTTCCGCTAATTGCTCACCGGGTAGGCCATCGAGGTAATTCCATTGCGCGTCAAGCCCGGCCCTTTGGTCGAGCAGGACCTGAATGGACTTGAACCCGGCATCCCGTGCCGCACAGGCAGAGAGACTGACAATCAGAACCAGCGTGCAACCACGAGAGAAGAGTTTGATGATTTGCATCTCAACCTACTACGGCCGGGCTGTCCGAGAGGGTGGTGACCCTGTGGGTCCGGGGTCACTATGTTGGTGCTCCGGTTGGTGGGTTGGAGTTTGATCTGATGCCACGGTTACGACGTCGACGCTGAAAATCTGATACCCGTGCTCCGGATGAGCCTCGATCTTGAAAATGATTTCATTACCGATTTCAAATGAGTCCTCCATCGCTTTCTCGTCAACCGAAAATACCATCGTCATCGCGCCCATGAACCCAGGAATCGCCTGATGCCGGATCTCCAGTTGGCCTTCTCCAATTCTCTGAATCACGCCCTGTCCGATATAGGGCGCTTCCCGCGTCCCCTCGGGCGATGCAACCTGCTCGCTGTCCCGGCTTTCTTCTCCCCTTGGGGCAGTGGGGTCCCAGGAGGAGTACAAAGGCGCGTCCGGGCGTAAGATGGCCGCAGGTTCGCTCTCGACCCGTCCGCCCGGGGCATCGACGCGGCCCGGGTGATTCGAGGCCAGGGGCAGGGTCGTGGACACACATCCGGCATTCATCAGAAGGCATACCAGAGATCCCATCAGGAATGTCCCGGCCCTCAGGTAATTTTTCATCGACACCTCCATCGCAAATCGGCTGTCAATCAGGGAAGCGGGGTCGTCTTCCAGACCATGCAGACCATGGGAATCGGGCAACCCTCGGACCGGAGGATTGTCCCGAAAAAGCGAAAACATGTCAAGAGGACTCAGGTGAGCAGATTCAGTCATGGGACAAAAGATCGCTCCCGCCTATTGCCCCATCACTTCGTTTGAGCAGTGGGTTTCTAGTTTTCAGAAACGATCAACTTGCCCTTCACCATATTCATTCCGCAAGCGAAGCCAAACTCACCGGATTCTTGGGGCGTGAACTCGATGACCACGGGCTCATCAAGCGGCAGCTTACGCTCGATGTCGTACTCTGGGAAGACGACTTCGGTCCCACAAGTGGCTTCGGTTTCACGTACAAACGTCACCCGGGCGGGAACCCCTACCCGCAGCTTCAATTGGTTGGGCTCATAGCCCTTTTCGGTCACTTTGATGGTCGCCTCCTGCACCTGCTGGGGACTCCATGCCCCAACTGACTGGATCGCCAGCAGAACAACAATCAACCCGGTCAGGGCAGACACACTGGGCTTCATAACTAGCTCCTCTTCGACCATGATCCTCAACCGAGGACATCTTGATTATCGGTTCTGGCTACTCACTGAGCGCAAGCGCAGGCCTGATAGGCCCCCAGTGGGTACCAAAGAGCCCTGGACCTTTACTGGCCCAGGGCTTTTTCTTCAATTATTCGGTGACCCTGTTGGATCTACGATTGGTCGGATTTCTTGCCGTTTTTTCCAGCGACCAGGATCAGACCGGCCCCCAGCAAGCCGCCAATCAATCCGCTCAGTCCCAACGAGAGCATGCCGGTGCCGCCTTCGTCTCCCGAATGCAGCATCAGGGCGGCGGCGGGTTTCTCGGTGCCCTCCTCGTTACGATCCTCGATCCAGGCCACCACGCTTCCATCCGAGTACTTCTGCCAGGCCTTGATCTGCTGCATGCCCTCCAGTTTAGGCAGAGTGATGAGCAGGCCAAACTGGATGAAGGAATAATCAGGGGCTTCATTGCCATACCAGCGAACCGTCTTGATCCAATCGTCTTCGTCCCGCTCGATCTCGATCTGCCAGTCAGAACTATGCTCGACCCGATCCACCTGGCCTCCGGCGTCCTTCCACTCGGAGGGAATCTCGATCTTCAATTCCACCGTGGGGATTTCTTTCTCAACCGGAGCCCTCACCGAGAAAGCCACGTGATGGGTCCCCGACACACCTTGCCGGGGTAGCATCCCCACATGGGCGAAAGCCTGGACGGCAAAGAAACTACCCACTGCCAAAAAACAGACGTAATACCGTGTTCTCATTTTGTCCTCCTTAACAATTATCTGCCTATCACTCTCATCGTCTCTGAAAAAAATCAGCCACTCAAACTAAAACAGGATCTTCAAAGCGAACTGGATCTGTCTCGAGGTTCCCGTGGTCGTCGTGATCCGACCGGCATTGGGAGAAAGAGTTGCGTCACCCGCACGATCGATTCCGACAAAAACGTCCATGCTCGGCTGGCTGAAGTTGGCACGGTTGAAAATATTGAATAGCTCAGTCTTAAACTGCAACGTCGTCCCTTCGTGGAGGGCGAAACTCTTGGACACTCCCATATCGAAGGTGGCGAGTCCTGGAGAGATCAGCGTGTTTCTTCCCACGTTGCCGAAGAAGCCTTGTGGCGCCAATCCGAAGCCACTCACATCATAATAGGCGTTGGGATCACGACCATCGCTCAAGACCGGATTGTTGCTGGCTCCCGCTTTCAATTCGGGTCTCTGAGAAAACTCGAACTGGCCGCTTTCAGCCCGGTCAAAGCTCCCCAGACTAAAAGAGCTGGCAGGACCGGTAGCTGCGGTTACAATCCCATTGACCTGCCAACCTCCGACCAGTTTCCCGGCCATACCCTGCGAATTAAAAGGCAGCTCATAGGTGAAGTTAGCCGAGAAGGTATGGGCAACATGGTTTCCACTCAACCCGCGCGAGGTCTGTTTATCATCCGGATCGGGTACAGACCAGCCACTAAACTCACTTCTGCCACCATTGTTGTCGGAATGACCCGTGTTGGAAGATTCATCGATTCCCTTGGAAAAATTATAGGCGGCCTGGAATTGAAGACCCGCACTGAAACGCCGGGTCAAGCCAAACCTAAGCGCGTTATAGGACGAGTTTCCATCCCAAAGTTCCATACGAACTCCGCCAAAGTTGGGGTTTCTCTTGCGTGTGGTGGAGGGCGGTAATCCCTCAAAAGGAAAGAAGGTGCGGCCGTTGAACTCCGGACCCGGCCCATTGGGATATTGGCTGGCATCATACTTGACCGGAACGACCAGATTGGCGTCGTTGGTCAAGCGCGGGAGTTTTCGCCCCTGAGAACCCTGGTAACCGAGTGTCAGGACCGTGTTGGGCATGATCTCCTGCTGGATGTTCAAGCTGTACTGCATGATGTAAGGCTGCTTGACATCTCCCATCGACCACACCGCCGGGACGGCATTGGCTCCGGAGTAGGGGTCCGAGTTGGGTCCAACCGGGGGGAAGGGTGCGGTGAAAGGGTTGGCGGCCCGTTGAGAAACACGCTGAGAAAAAGGTGGATTGAAGACCGAGGCCGAACCCCACAGATAAGAGGTCAATTGATCATGAAACAGACCAAAGCCACCTCGGACGGATGTCTTGGCAGTACCGAAAACATCCCAGGCAAATCCTATCCGGGGAGAGAAATTCTTCAGGGAAGGATTCTCGAAAAGAGAGTTACCCAGATGTAGTTGGGAATCGGTCACATTCACGAGATTGGCAATCCGTCCTTCGATTTCAGGGAACCCAACGCTCTCCCCCGTCCCCACTTCGGTGGGAGAAGTGATGAATTCATAGCGCAGCCCCAGGTTCAGGGTTACACGGGGAGAGACCCTCCAATCATCCTGGAGGTAGAATCCAAACAGATTTTGCCGCATTCCTCCGACGTACTTTGGAGTTTTGAAGCCATCGAAGGCTATCGGTTCGCCTCGGACGAAGTTCAACATGGAAGTGAAGACGTAGAACCCATTCGTCCTGACGCCAACGGACCCGTTGAACTGCATGCGGGTGAAGGCCGCGCCCATCTTTAGAAAATGACTTCCGCGGGTCCAACTCACATCGTCCGAGTAAGAAAAATTGTTGGGAATCTGGAACAGTCCAAGGAAGTTTCCAAACGAGGAGAGCCCTCCCCCGACGAACCGCCCCAGAAGAGGGTCGGGCTGGTTGCTGAAGCGGAGGCTGGGATCGACTGCGACGGTTTCTATTCCGGTCTGATTGGCCTTGGATCGGGTAAATCCGACGCGCAGTTCATTGATCACGTTCGGTGAAAAAATATGCTTTTCCGAGAGGGTCAGATACTGGTACCGGTACTCGAATATGAGATCTGATTGAAGGGACTCAAATTGCTGCTTTGCCGACTGATCCAGCGTGTAGCGAGCAAAAAAGGAATCCGAATCTGAAAACTCATGGTCCAGTCGTACGGTAAAGAGTTCCTGGTCCACTGGAAAGTTCTCTTCACTAAAATACTCGGCAAGGCCGCCGCCCAGGTCGCGGCCATTGGCCAGAGGAATCAGATCCAGGTAAGGCTGCATTCGGGGCGATACTTCCCCCGATATGGGGCGCCTTAAGATGGGGTTGAATCCTCGAAGTTGTCCGTTCCGGGCTTCCATGCTGGGAACATTGCTGAGAATCGTGTTGTGCAACCTCTGTCTCAAGGCTTCGACGTTGGCGAAAATAAAGGTCCGATCTTTGACAATCGGCCCACCCAGAGAAAAGCCAAACTGGTTGCGCTTGAACTCGGGGACATCACTCCGCCCTGCTATACGCGGATCACGGTCAAAGAAATTACGGGCATCCAGAGCACTATTGCGGTGGAATTCGTAGATGGATCCATGAACATCATTGGTCCCGGACTTGGTCACCGCCGTCACCACACCTCCCGTGAAACGACCGTATTCAGCACTAAAGGCACCGGTGATCACCTTGAATTCCTTGACCGAGTCGACCCCGCCCACAGTCCCAGCGGCTCCGGCAGGAACGGTTCCCCGACTGCCCCGGATATCGGTTCCATCCAGCAGAAAAGTACTCTGGTGAATCCGAGTACCCGCCAAAGAGAGGGGGATCCCCTCATTGCCTGCCTGACCTCGCCCGATCTTTGTGGAGGTGACGACTCCCTCCTGCAGAAGGGCCAGCTGAGCAAAATCTCGACCGTTGAGGGGCAGATCGCGAATCTTCCTGGCGTCGACCAGGCCTGCCGTCATGGCGCTGGTGGTTTCCACCAAGGGGGCCTCTCCTGAGACCACCACTCTTTCCTGGATGCCACCTACGCCCAGGGTGACGTCCAAGACAGCCTCACGTCCCAAGGTGAGATTTATGGGACCCCGAACTTCGGTGTTGAAACCCTCCAGTTCCACCCGCACCTCGTAGGGTCCCAGGGGAAGCTGGAAGAGCCGGTAGCGGCCTTCATCGTCGGTGATGCTGGTCCGGGTAAGATTGGTCTCCAGATTGGTTGCCGTCAGGGTGACACCCGGGAGCACGGCTTGAGACTCGTCCTCGACGACACCCAAGATGCTTGCGGAGGTGCCCTGGGCCAGAAGGCTCCTGACCTGCATGACTCCCACCAGTGCAAGGCATACGAGAAATAACCGAATACCCGAAATTAGAATCTTCCCCATAGCGAATCCCCCTTGTCATTGAAGCTGCAAAATGAACTATTAGCTGGCATTATTGACTATGGCGCTGCCATTTGCAATGACTTTGCCTTGCCCTCCCCTTGACTCTCGAAGTCCCTGGTGTAGGAGAAGCCATCATGACCCGGAATCATAGGCGGGAATCGAAAACCCGAACTTCAACGCCCGGCTCGGCCCAACCTGTAGAGGGAAAAGTTGAGTTTCCCTGCCCAGGCTTCCTCGGAAATAAGAGAGAAATTGGGATTTTGTGCCTGCGATGAGCGGAGCGTGCCCTAGGCTTGGATTATGCATAACACGCCTAAGGTTCTCTGCCATTCATCCCTCGCGCCAGGACGATTTGAGTCCCCTCCTCGGTGGGTTCGGTCCAGGCCAGAAAGACTCCCCCCTGGCTGTCACCCGTCACCACCGGATAGGTAATGGAGACTCCGTTGCCGGGCGCCGCCGTCGGTTCAGTCATCGTGCCTCCTCGCCCGATTTCAACCAGATAGGGAGATACCGTTCCCCACTGATCTTCCTGACCCAGGGCCCGGCCTTCAAAAGTCAGCAGGACCCGGCCATCATCGGCCTGGGTCAGCATGGGATGATTGGCATAAGCTACACCTGCCGATGCGTGAAGGGCAGGAGCGAAGCTTTTGGCCCCATCGTCACTCCAGCTGAGCTGAACCCCGGGCTCCCGGTTGTTCCCGGCGGTAAACCAGGCCACATAAAGGCGATCGTCCGCCTGCAGCAGCTGGGGTCCGGTATGGGGGCAACCCGCGATCTGCCAGTCGTCCTCCGCCACTCTGACGGGAGAACCGAAGCTCTCGCCTCCTTCTCGGGAGACGGCAACTACCATGTCGCGTGAATTGTTCTCAAAGACGTGCCGCCAACTCAGGTAGACCTCACCTTCGGATCCGAAAGCCATGGAGGGCCTGCAACAGGGACAGATTCCGTTGGCCACTGAGACGTTCTTTCCGAAGCTCTCACCTCTTCGGTGGACCTGGCAAGGTACACCGAAGAGGTACCGATCAGCGCACCCTCGTCATCGTCACGGCCATCGATCCAGGCCACATAGACATGCCCATTGGGAGCCCCCCCCCCACAGCGAAGAGAATCCATTGCTGGATACTCCCTCTTTATCCGTGATTCGGTAGGGCTTCTGAAAATGGTGTCCTGCCTCCAGGGAGCGGCAAACATGAGTTCGGTAGATCCCCGCTCGGACATCTGCTCGAACAGTACATAGGCCTCTCTTCAGGTGCCGAAGACCAAACTGGGACTGTTTTCACCGTGTGAACTCACCGAGACTCCGGGCGCACTGATGGGCACCGGTGGAGCAAAAGAGTCTCCACCATTGTGGGAGATAAAGAGTCCTAATCTCGTCTGCTCCCCATCCTCATACACACCCGACATGTAAACGCCCCCGGAGGCTCGCATGGAGATTTTGGGGTGTCTCGAAGAGGGGATCTGAAGGGGTACGAAAACCGCCCTGGAGTCGGGCTCAAACTAATGGCTCAGATAGCGGGCAGAAGATGAAGTCGAGTCGATCCGGTCTGCTTCGATGTCTGAACAGGCACTCGAACCAAACAGGAAAACGGCACTCAAGAGGACCAGACTGATGTTCTTCACTCTGGCCCCCCTAAGGGACTTGACTATAACTATGCGTACTGAACGATGGGGAATTTCCTCATTCCCCATGGGGGTAGACACCACAAAAGACAGGATTCAACGGAATTCCAGCCTTTCTGACTGCCGCTCATAGAGCGGTCGCTACAAGGGTCCCCCACCAAATTTTTCTGGCCTACTGCTTGTCAGGCGCCGTTTTTGCGATGGTTCCGAAACGACATCAACGAGATCCCCAAGGCCAAGAGAGCAATGGCACCGGAGCCGACCTGAACCAGACCTGCAGTCAAAAAAGACGGCCGGGTTACGGTGACCACCGGATAGGGATTGGCCACACCCTCGCCTCGTGGCTCATTCCACCAGATCACGCTATCGTCGGTATATTTTTGCCACGATTTGAAGGGATAGACTCCGGGCTCCTCCGGCACATTCA
>Ga0114993_10006812_pt1 | contig 10691 bp, 11 predicted proteins | sample ArcticOcean_MG_C_FD_87042 | JGI IMG/M metagenome (GOLD analysis project Ga0114993, IMG submission 87042) | Marine microbial communities from western Arctic Ocean - ArcticOcean_MG_CB2_150 | ecosystem: Environmental > Aquatic > Marine > Oceanic | place: Arctic Ocean: Canada Basin | collected...
ATCCCATCTTCCGCCTGAGCACGGGAGCGTTCTCGAGCGTCAGCGCCTGACCTTCGAACGCGATCGTACCTGCATCCGGCAACACGAGCCCGACCATCAGCCGAATCAGCGTCGACTTTCCGCATCCGCTCTGCCCGATCAACACCGTCGTCTTCTGAGGCGTAATCGTCAGATCCGTCGAATGCAGCGCCTGCGTATCTCCAAACGCCTTTGTAATCCCCTTCAACTCAAACATAATTCCTCAGTTCCGTTGCATCGCGTCATTCTGAGCCCCTCTACTCCGCTCGAATGGATACGCGCATTGTGATTCTGTCCCTATCAGACGATTCGGCTTTTAGAACAACCGGTTGAAGAAAGCGAATCCGCACTCACACCACAAGGCCGCCCGCTCAGTCCTATGTTGTTCACAACCTGGCAGCTTCTCGATGGACGACGGCGTGGAGATCAGCCGTCTCTTCGTACGAACTCGCATATCCACCCGAAAGAACGATGCAAATGGGAACTGCTCTTTCCCTGGCAGACAGGAGAACCGTTCGTTCCCGCGCCGCCAACCCTTTACGCGTCATTGAAAGTCTGCCGAATCTGTCACCCGAAACCACATCTACGCCGCCCAGATATACCACGAGATCGGGTTGGGCCAATTCATATACAGTGTCAAGGTGGCGTGCCAGTTCATCAAGATAAGGTCCGTCCTCCATCTCATCAGCAAGCGGAACATCCAGATCTGACGCTTCCTTTTTGAACGGGAAGTTCTTTTCACCGTGCATCGAGAATGTGAACACGGAGTCATCGCCGTCGAAGATGAAAGCATTCCCGTTCCCCTGATGAACGTCTAGATCGATCAGGAGAACCTTGCTCACCGGGCTATCACGTTGCAGACAGCGGACGGCCACAGCAACATCATTCAGCACGCAGAACCCTTCTCCGTAGCTCGGATACCCGTGGTGCATGCCACCGGCCAGGTTCGCCGAAATCCCGTCTTCGAGCGACATCTGCATCGCAAGAATGGTACCCTGGGTCGCCAATCTGGACCGTCGGACCAGGGCCGCGGACCAGGGCAGACCCATCCGGCGCTCGGATTTCCGATCCAGAGTACCGTCCACCAGATCGTCCAGATAGACACGATCGTGTACCAGACTCAGGTCATCCCGGGAGGCTTCCTGCGGCGTGACCACGTCAGATTCGGAAATGAGATTTTCTTCCAGAAGAATCTGGTGCAGGGCGGGAAATTTACCCATTGGGAACCTGTGCCCGTCGGGTAGGGGAGCAAAATATCCTTCAGCAAAGCAGACACGCATAAGGGCAGCGACTACTCCGTTGCTGTCGTCGAAGTCTCGGCCTCTAGATCAGGGAGATTCGATGACACGACCTTGACATCGGCCGCTTCCAGGATCAGCTCCGAAACAAGCTTCACTGCCTGTTTGACCCCCCACGTCGGACGAGGAAACCCGATTGGCGAGAGCTTCACGAGCAGCCTGTTCGATGGCCGCAAAATAACAGAAACACCAAAGTGCTGAGAAAATGCGCCTTCTCTTACCATCACCTCTACAAGAAAGTGGCCAGATGGCTGTTCCCGATAAATGTTTGCGGTTCTCACCACAACCATCTCTTCCTGATCGAACTTCCACACCTTTTCGCCAAGGCAATTCTCCAGGGCATTTGTGTCAAAGGATCCTTCAAGCAACACGTTCGGCATCTCGTCTACTCGCTCTTCTCTCCGGGTTTCGTGGACCGGGGTCGCTCTCTTCCAAGCGAAGAAATGGATGCGTGACCCGATCTCGCGTGCTTTCTGCTCATACTTGGTTGGCTTACGCCCTGAGATCTCGGATACGAAAGTCGTAGCGTTTTTCGAAACAAGATCCGTCTGACCTTCGAGGACTTCAGTAATCCACTCCGCATACTTGGCGTGGTCCGTCCCAATCATCACCTCGCCATCAGCCGCGAGTCTTCTCCCGATCAGTTTTACAAAATCAGGCTGTATCAGTCGACGGGGATGATGCCGTTCCTTCGGCCAGGGGTCCGGAAAGTTCACAAACAAACGCGATACATCTTCGGGTCCAAAGAGTCTGTCCAGAACAAACGATGCATCGGCCTGAATCACACGAACGTTCTGAACGTCATCCCTGACGAGCCGGGAAAACAGACGGGTTAGGGACCCGAGTGATCGTTCAACCCCTATAAATTGACGCTCCGGACTAGCCATTGCAAGCTCGACCAGAAACGCGCCATTCCCAAAGCCGATCTCGACATCGAGAGGCCCTTCAAAACCAAAATTGGAATGCAGACCCAGCGGCCAGTCGAGCTGCTTCCACGGAATGCAAAACTTTTGTAGTCCCTTACTCAGTGAGATCAAGATAAGGTCGCTTTTCCTGACTTGTGGCGATTGATATTTGCCTACAGCTGAACAGGACGCCAAGGTAATTGCGAGGCCATGGGCTGTCAACGCGACCGGCTTGCCCTGCTTCTTCGGCCTGGCTACCCCTTCGCGCTTTTCTTGTCTTTCGTGGAATTCTTCTTTTTTCTCTGCGTCTCTGCGGTGAAGGTTTTGCCTTTAAGGCTAGGTCCGCTCGTAAAGCGTGATGCTCACCTGTGACCCGGGGAAATCCCCAGACCCGTAGACACGCGATTTATTCCCGCGAAAGTACACCCGACTATCACCTGATCGAATGTGAAGACTCCCACCGCAATCATCACAAATTGTCCTTACCACATAGAGCCCCAATCCTCGCGCCGTGTCTCGCGAGAATGTCTTCTTCACTGCGTTCGTGATCGCCTTCCCGTGTGACCATTCCGAAACATCATAACGCGTCGCCAGGCTTTCGCGAATCCCGATACCCAGATCGCAAACCGCGATCATCGCGAACTTTTTTCCCAGCTTATGGTTCGTATACCGTTGAGCCGCCAGATATCCACGATCGCCGCTATGATCGATGATGTTGTGACAGAGTTCGGCGATCACATTCTTGAACCAAGTGATCTCCTTGACCGAGTAGCTGAGTTCCCTTTCGAGAATGGATCCAACACGCGATTCGACCAGCGTCAGAGCCGTTTCGACATCCGCACGGGCAGAAATTTCGCAGACCTCGATCAGCGACTCATTCTCGACAGGCGACCGCCCCATTTCCGGTGCTCGGGAGAGAGAGACACCCTCCTTCAGAAATGCGAAGACGCCCATCCGGGTCAGGTAACTCTCGATGTCCGGATTCTCGGGAAGCAAGCAATCGATATCCCAGAACTGTTGGCTGAGTTTTCTGCCCACAAGACAGAGAAGCGCCATACCGTAGGGATCGACGAACCCGAGACCCGAAAGATCCAGAGTCAGGGCCGGGCCGTGCGATGCCGCACAAAATCGACTGAGCTGTCCAAGGACATCATCGACAGACTGAGCGGACAGGCCGGATTGTTCAATCTTGAACGTGTCGATCGACGGGTTCATGAATCGGATTTCATTCCCACCATACAGCCGATCGCTCCCGACTCCAGTGAACACACGGCATCGCCGAATCCTGCATCCGTAAGGGCCTTGAGATGCCAGGCAACAGGTAATCGACCCGGCTTCTCAGCGTCGAACGTCTCTTCCGTCACCACAAAATCCGCAACCAGGAAGAATCCTCCGGGCGACAGGGCGTCCATACACGATCGATAGATCTGCGAGATGACACTCCCGTCACCGACATCGTGCATCGACTGAAGCGTACAGATCACATCGACGTGAGCGCCAATCCTGTCGGGCCAGCCGGCTTCGGAAAGATCCGCGCAGATGACCTCCGCACCCAGTTTTCGCTCGACGTAGTCACCCAGCGACCTTGAAGCATCGATACCGACATACGTGGCATCTGGAACAGCACTCAGGACTTCTCTGGCAAGTCGGCCGTCGCCCGAGCACAGTTCAACCACGACTGGCTGTGGACATCCGAGAGCCTTGATCCTCTCGACCATATGCCGACGGATGTCATACCGTTCCGGCCACCGGTCATCCAGACTGTCCGCCCACGTTACAATTTCTGAATCTTCCTGAAACTCCCGAGCCATATTTCCTTTCAAGAACACTTGTCGATGACCGTAGCGTCTGTTGTCCTATCTGAGAATCCTTCTGTTGAAGGTTATCTCACGACCTCGCCGCGGTGAAAACGCGTAGGGCGGTGGTCAGATGCTCGCTCAGGAACGGCCCATCCTCGAGCGGCTCGAGCTTCTTCTGGATTCCTGCCAGACTGGGTCGGAACGCCGCATCGTCTGGTGAGGCGACGATATCCGTCAGGACAAGGTATCCTTGAGCAAGTAGACGACCTGAATCGGACTCAGCGAACGTCTCTGCTTTCTGAAAATGGTCTCTGGCAGTATCGAGTGCATTGTCGGAAAGATAATGTGCGCCCAGGACCCAGTGAGCGTTACTCATTGGAGTCGCGCCACGCTTGAGTTCGACAGCAAGACGCAGATTCACTTTCGCGGCATCCAGCCCCATCACCACATCTGAAGTGCTGAGCCGGATACCCTCCTCGTCCCATCCTGGCCACGAGAACGACGCCAGATTGTAGGACATAGCCTTTGCTTGTCCGAGCAGCTGCTGTGAAAGATCGGGATTCGACTCGGCCAACCGTCTTCCTTCGGACAGACCTAACTGCACGCCCGCCCTGCCGAATGCCATAGATCGCCCGATATCTTTTGCGCGATACGCCTTTCGCTGAAGTGCGTTGAGTGCCTTCATCGCAACGACAAGATCCTCCTGGCGAGACAGATACTCCACAGCAGCAAAAACATCGACATCGTCAGCAAGTTTTTGAGCTACATTCTCCACGGAAATCCCCTTCGTTGCTTCCACGGGCTCGCAGATGTTGTAGAGAGAGAAAAACAACACAAGACTAAGTGCCCACGGTTTATTCTTGATCTGAGTCATCCAATTCGCAACCCTATAAATGTGCCGTATCCTGATGTAAGCACCAGGGAACGACACGCTCATTAGCGCGGCCAGGGAACAGAACACGGAGGCTAAATGAAGGCCACACAAACACAAAATTTCCGCCTGAATCCCAAAGAACGCGTCAAATGGGGGCAGGATGGCTACCTCTTGCGAGAGGGCGTTTTCACCATCGAAGAAAACGACGCACTTCGCCAGGTGGCTGAAGACATTGTCGACGGCAAACGTGCGTTCCCAGAGGCACACATCGATCGAAACGCGTTGGTCACCGATGGTAAGGAGAATCGGGACGGAATCTATGGAATGCACAAGATTCATCACCCCAGCTGCTACTGCCCTGAGTTCCTCGCAAGAATCCGAGACCCTCGCCTGACCGACCCACTGGTCAACCTGTTAGGTCCCGACGTTCTCGGGATAAACAACCTCTTCATCTGGAAGGCACCGGAGATAGGTCTGGGATTCCCCTGGCACCAGGACAAATTCTATTTTGGCAGCCGATTCACCACGGAGACGACGGTTGGAACGTGGATGGCCATAGACCCCGCGGACCAGGGGAATGGTTGTCTCTACGTCGTCCCGGGCAGCCACAGAAGAGACATCGTTGAACACGATATCCTGGAAGGCTCACGACAGGGTGAATTCAGGCTTGCCCGTGGGGTAAGGACGAAGAGGGCATAGCGGTCGAAGCTTCTCCTGGCTCGGTCGTCTGGTTTCACAGCCACCTGCTCCACAAAAGCACCGACAACCACAGCCAGCGCTTTCGTCGAAGCTATGTCTCCCACTATCTCAGCGCCCAGGCGGAGTGGGCAAATCCGGAGAAAGTCGGGAAGGGTCAACCGGTTATGTGGATACGAGGCGAGACATTTCCTGGCAAAGTAGAAGAGATCCACCGGGACATACTGCCAGTGCCCAAGTGACCTGGCGCATCCAGAACAAAGCGTTGCCGCCTGATCACGCGAGGAGATGTTCGGAGTTTACAAATCAACCGACAACCTGGTCAATCGCATTCTTCAGGTCAGTAGGATTGAAACCATCCGGACCCCGCCCACCGGCATACGAGATCAGCCCCGACCCATCCACCAAGTAAAGACGTTCGGGCCAGGCAACGTAGTCGACCATCACCGCGTCATCCATCTCATCCACGTAAGTTCTGATACCGTATGACATCGCGGACTCACATCGGCCGGCTACGGCGCGTCTCTCCTCGATCGTTGTGGGATCGCGAATGCTCTCACCTATGTCCCAGCCGTCGGAAGGATGGGCTTCTCGTATATAAATCACGAGGAATTCGACACGATCGTGATACGCCTGAAATAGATTTTCGAGACTGACCGCCTCGCGAACAAACGGTGATCAACATAATGACAACGCCTGAGTTTTCTGCTTCCTATTTCACGCAACTGTAGAGCGTGCATTCGGACTGAAAGCCTCGCTGCAAGAAGGATCTGACTTCCTGCTTCCTGAACAACTTATTTATTCTCGGCTCGATCGTCTCCATAGCCGCCTTGTCAAACGTTAGTACGATAAGACTGCTGTCAGGCCGCGATACACAGTGTGCCTCGAGGAAAAATCGCTGATACAGGATCGCGTTGGATTTACTGTCCCCAAGTGCCTCTCCCCACAGCAGGTCCGCGCACACTACAGAGCAGAATCCATCTGGTAATGGGAGAGATTCAGCGTCTCCTCTGACCAGATCTATCCGCGAGCCGAGGCCAGCTGCGTTCACATTGTTCGTGCCTTTTCCAGGACGTTGCTGTTGATATCAATACCGATCGCTCGCCTGGCGCCTCGGCGCAAGAGCCTTTCGATCAGGAGAGTACCGCTTCCGCACATCACGTTACAGAATGTGTCATCCGGTGTCGGCGAGCTCAGCTCGACAATCGTGGATGCGAGTGTCGCGTTAAGCGCTCCCCTAAAATTCGCCTGTCGCCACGGACGTGTCGAAAGCGGTCGGCTTCCAATGCGACACATAAACTCCCAGCCCCTCGTGGCTGGACGCACAGTTATCAGCAGGTCCCCCTTGTCCGGTCTGTAGAGGATACCGAGGCTCTCCTCAAGACGAGCACCAAACTCGGCGAACGTGGGTGAGTTTGAGCCCGCTGCGTCAAATCTCAGGCCCTTCCGGTCTTTCTCCTGCGAAATGTTCATCGCATATCGGATCAAGGCCAAACACTGCTTGTAGTAGATCTGGGTCATAAATGAGCCCGGACCCCTGACAAACAAAGGAAGAGATGCGTGAATAGATTGAAAGAGTCTGAGTTGCAGCAGAGTGGATGTTTCACTCCCAGGGATAAAGCGGCATTCTGTCGGTCGACTTGATTCGAGGAGTTGTAGTCGGCCTTTGTATCGACGGACAAGCTCGTTCATTGCGAAATCTTCTGTACCCGGCAGGGTTGAAGCAACAATGTAGAATTGTGGCATCTCTGGTGGGAAGTGTGCCGACAATTTCTGAGTCCGTCGAGGATTTCGTTTTCTATTGGCCATTCATAAAGTTCGGGCTAGTATGGACCGTTCCGCCTTAGTAATCGTGGTAATGTCGTAAGGGAGAGTATCTTGTCGACCCTCCAGCGACAGAAAAGCCATTTGTATCCTCAGCGCAGTGGTGGTGTTCTCCACCGGGCAACCGAACCGCGCAATTATTTGAGTTCCTGAGATTATCGTAAAATACAATCTATGTCAGATCAAGTCACATCCCATTCGTCCCCAAATCATGAGCCGGCCCCAACAGCGGGTGGATACGAGCAGCAGGTGAGGCTGCCACGCGACGTTCTGAGCCTTCTTGCTGCACTATTCCTGCTGCTGTTTCTCTTCCAATTCGGGTCTATGCCGCGTCTGGCGTTTACGATCGGCCTCCGCTGGAGTCTGGCTGATTACGCTCAGAATCTGCTCCGGGTGCCCTGGTCCACAATCGACATATCGTTGATGACCGGAATAGCTGGATGTTTGCTAGCCCTGATCAGTCTGGAATGCCATTCCAACCGTGTCTCCAATTTCCTGTTGCGCGTATTCGAAAGCGAACGCAACACCCTTATCCTGACTGCTCTGGCTTCGCTAGCTGCCGTAAGGTATTACTTCTCGCCCGGCTACAATACCTGGGGCGGCGACGCAAGCTTCCACTACCTCTACGCCTGGATCGCATCGGAGGGCCTCTCCCAGGGTCTGTTTCCGACGTGGACACCGGTGATATCAGCAGGAAGCCCATTTCTACAATTCTATGGGCCCGTCTTCTTCTACACCGTCGCGTTACTCGAACGGATATTTGGCGACATCGAGGTTGCGATCAAAGCCGTCATTGGTTTATCGCACGCGGCATCGGGGATCACCTGCTATCTGTATGTCCGAATGCTAACCGGGCAGAGACGGCTCGGATTCTTTGCGGGGCTCTGTTACGTATTGAGCTTCTGGCATCTTTACCAGGTCCTGATTATGGGGCGCTATCCGGTAGCGATCATATACGCCCTGTTGCCGCTGCCCTTCTATGCATTGGAGCGACTCCGAGGCGAAAACCAGGATCGCCTGACTTCCCTCGTCATTGGCACGCTTTCACTGGCACTACTGACGTTCACCCACCCCGGATATGCCTTCTGGGTCGTGGTTTTTCTGCTCATCTACATCGTCGTTGGCTTACGTGGCAACGGTGTAGCCCTCTGGTCCGATGCCGCGCGAGTGATCGGAGGGGGGATCTTTCTGGGGTCTTGTCTCATTCTCCCGATGTGGGTCGAGCGCGAGTGGACAGGATTGTACAAGGGATTCTCGCTGCTTTATCAGGGCGTACCCACACTGGAACATCTCTTGGTCTGGTCAAACCATCGGACCCGCTTGATCCCCTTTTCGGAGCACGCGGACCACTGGTATGGCGGATATCTCGGCATCAGTCTTGTTCTGCTCTCGGCTGCAGGACTCGCACTTGTGGTGATGCGCCGCTCTTTCAAACCGGGCCGACATTTCGCCTGGATCGGTCTTGCTCTTTCGCTCTTCCTGGTCTTCGGCAGCAGACTCCCTATCCTGATTGACCTGGACGTGATCAAGGCAATGGGATCGGCCCGATACCTGCTCTTCGCGGTCTTCTTCCTGTCTGTCTCCGCGGCCCTCGGACTCTCTGCTATCCTGAACTTTCCTGGTACAAGGATGATGTATGTCCTGGCCCTGGGAATCGTTGCCGTAGACCTCGGATCGACGACCATTCGACAGCCCTACCATTTCCTTGATCACAAGAATTCAGGCACTTTGAACCAGAATTACTACGATGCACTGATGCGCTACCAGACGGTTCTTCGACCACATCAATTCGTGCCGATACGCATTTACCATACACACGACAGCACTAATAACTATCTGACGAAGCTCGGGAGATTTTCTTCAAGCAAAGGCCTGTATGACGAACACCCAAAAGCGGATTGGGACTTTATCCGACCGTTCTTCGGCCAGCTTAGGCAGGAACTGACGAAGGCTGAGGGGGACTTTCTCAAAACCAGGCCGGGACAGACCGCGTCTCACGGTCTCTACCTGTTGAATACGCGCCACTATCTCCATCGGAAGTCTGGTACGGGCGACATACACATAGACCTCGACGAGGTCTCGCCGATAGTCGTGTCGAACAAGCTGGTCTATCTCGATCTTGACCTGGATCTCGACCCTGAGGACAGAGCCTTTCGGATCGTCGAAGATATGGGTCTCGATCCTGCCGAAAGCCGATGTGACCAGATTCTTGTTCCATCGGAATCAAAGGAGAGTGTGCTGCCAGGCGAGCCGGTGGTCAGGCTGATCGATCATCAGGTTTGGGTAGACAGAACGTCATTTCGTTTTGAAGTCTCTCAAGCTGCCTACGCCCGACTTTCTTACGCATACTACCCCTATTTGGACATCAGGCTGAACGAAGAACCTCTTGACTATTTCTCCACGGCCGAGGGCTTCATCGGTGTGACTCTGCCACCTGGCAAACACACGATCCAGATCCGTGGCAGGACATCACCTCTGCGAAAGAGCGTGCTTGCCGTGGTCATCCTGGTCACTGGATTCTGCGTCGCACTGATTCTTCGTCAGCGACAGAAGCCAGTGATCAAGGATCATCACCGATCACACTGAGTGATTCCGGGGTAGTCGGTAAGGGTTCCTTGCCTCTCAAACCGATTGCATCCCATCGCATCTTTCCGGAACTTGGTCTCCCGCTGCCGAGTGTGCTTTTAAAGAATTCCGAGTGGGATGGGAGTTTCTACAGTATCTAATGGACGATGTTGAGAAAGGTGTATCAGGTATGAAAAACATATCGGTAAAAAATTTGGGTGAGATTGCATTGCGTGTCAGAGACTTAGATGCGATGCAGAAATTTTATGAAGATGTGGTGGGTTTAGAACTTATGAAACGTTTTCCACAGGGCGCATTTTTCAAAAATCGCAGACGGGTATGGTGGGCATACACAGATATTGGCGTTGTTTGATCGCACGGCAAATTCTGAGTTGCCCGAGATTGAAAAATCAACGGTTGATCATATTGCATTTGGCATCGATCTGGGTGATTATGAATCGGAGAAAAAACGCCTTGTAGGGTTGGGTTTAGAAGTGGAGACGACCGAATTTGGGTGGGTGCAGTGGCGTTCATTGTTCTTTCCTGATCCGGAGGGCAATTTGGTTGAGTTTGTATGTTATGATGAAACGGTGTGTTAACAGATTCATCAAGGGCCGCACAGGGCGGATGGCTGCGACCATCGAGCGCATTGACTCAGCGATTCAGGGAGGAGTACCGCTTCCGTCACCAGCAGGTAAAAAGAAACGCAACC
>Ga0114993_10006813_pt1 | contig 10689 bp, 8 predicted proteins | sample ArcticOcean_MG_C_FD_87042 | JGI IMG/M metagenome (GOLD analysis project Ga0114993, IMG submission 87042) | Marine microbial communities from western Arctic Ocean - ArcticOcean_MG_CB2_150 | ecosystem: Environmental > Aquatic > Marine > Oceanic | place: Arctic Ocean: Canada Basin | collected...
CATGACGCCCCGGGCGCCCTTGTCAGATAGCGCCCTGCCTTGAAAGTCGGATTCTACCTTGGCCAAGGCCAACGCCAAGGCTGGTGGGACGCTGGTCCCCTCGGCCTCCTCCACGACAAGGCGCTTGATTTTGTTGCGGTCCAGGGGGTCGCTCTCCGGGCGGGCGCTGGCGCCTTGGACCAGTGTTACGGTGGCCAGGATCAGGCCCAGCAGAAGGGTCTTTGCCATATTATGATGGGTCATTTTTCGTGCTCCTTGATAGCCTCAAGCCAGTGGCGATTGAGGGTGGTAACCGTAAGACCGGGCATGGCCAGGCGGCCCTTTGCCGCCATCACCTCGGCCATGGACAGCTCCGGCGGGACAGCCAGAACCGGTTGCGACATGGCGGCTATTTTGGTGGCGTCCAGGGACTGCAACTTGTCATCCAGGAAGCGACCGCCGCTGAAAATGATCAGGCGATGCGGCTTCATCACCCGGGCGTCTTTGCCGTTTTGAACCGCTACTGCCTGCTTTTCCGACGGCAGCAGGCGTAGACCGTCGGGGGGGAAATTAGCTTCTGATCGAGTTTCTGCGGCGGATTGATCGGCCGCTCCGGCCGAACCTTTGCCGCCCATGGACACCATTGTCAGGATCATGATGGCGAAAAATGCCATGGCCAGGGCCAGGGCGATTTCCGTCATCGCATTACCGCTATCGCTGCCCACCATCGTGGCACCACCTCTGTTCCGCCGCAAAACCTTGTCCCTGTTCAAGCGGGACATCAGTGGTTATGTCGGGGTCAGAGGCAGTTTTTTAACTGGTATGATTGGTAGGTTTGCCTGAAATAAGCCGGTTGAAACTATTTTTTACACTGAATTGGATAATCATGGCCACGACGGTGGCCTGGCGCTTTTACGCCCCCCCCCCGCACAACACTTCCGGCGAGCCCTGCGCCCTGGCTCACTGGCGTGAATAAAAAGGACCAGTTCATATTTTTGCGCGGTGACGCGGACGTGCTGTTGCCATGACTACGAGATTCCCCGTTGCTGGGGGCTGCGCCCCCTGACCCCACAAGAGATAAGCTTTCGCTAGGGTGCAAGCGTCCTGGCACACAGCTTCCGTTGTTGTGGTTTCGGACTTCGGCACCTCTCCAGACGCCGTCCGCCGCGCGCAGGCCCTAAGGCCTGGTGCCCCAGAAGGAGGTCGGCAATGACAATTCTTATCATCTTCCCTCCATAAAAAACTTCGGCAGCCATTATTATTCGGCAACGGTGATTACAAAACTAGCCTCTGACACGGCGACGTCGGGCAACTGCCGGAATGTGGGCGAAAGCCGCATGCCCAGATCGCGTGGCAAGGGCGCCAGCGTCTTGCCCTGCAGCGCTTGGGGCAGTTCCGCCGTGACGTCGCGGGAGACCGCAAAACATTTGACCAATTCCTGGCCTATGGGCGGGGAGACGATGAATTCAAAATTGAACATTTGATCGTTCGGTACAGTGTACAGCACACCGCCATCAAAGCTGGGCTGCGTAAACTTTTTCCAGTACTGGGGGTTGGGCAATATCTGCACGGTGGCCCCGGCGGCATCGCGGTAGAAACAGTAAACCCAGGCCTTTCTGTCCAGGCGGATTAGAAAATTCATCTTGTCGCCAAGCCGATAGGCGGCGTTCTTGCCTCGGTTAGAGGTAAGATGAAAGGCGAATGGCCCGTTCCCGTCATAGTCGCGCAGAGAGCTAAAATCGCCTGTGGGACGCACACGGCGGCTGGCGTTGTCTTGCGGATGGATCCATCCGATCCAGTTGCGCGACGACCCTTTCGGTCCGTTGAGGTGAATGCGCAATTCGATAGCATCGGGCAGCTCCCAATAAGTACCGCCTAAAACATAAGTAGCTGCGTTGCCACCTAGGTTTTTATCGCGCAGTTCCTTACCCCGCACGGAATGGCCACTTTTCAAACCGCCATGGGCAAGCAGAGGGCGAACCCTGATAGTCTTGCCCGTGACGAGGTTAACTGAGGCAAGTTGGATGGCCTCTGATAACCGGCCTTGTACATACTGGCCGAACGGGGGTTGTGCGCCGGTTTGTTCAAAGCGGATACCACCGAGCAGCAGCTCTTCCAGTCCCGGCGTTCCATCAGCGAGGTGCCGCGCCGCGGCCTGGATCGCGCCGTCCAGGCCTAAAGTGCGCCGCTTGATTTTGGCGTCCTTGGCACTAAGTTCAAAACGCTGGCGCCCGGTCTGCGCCACCAGCCGGCCGCCCATGTCGATAGCCGTATAGGACAAGATCGCAGTTTGATCGGTAACCCGGATTTTCCCGTGGATCAAGACATCGATATTGCCGGCATTTTGTAGTAGGGCGTTGATGGGATTACCGTCAGCCTCTTCCCAGGCGCCGGTCTGCTGCATATCTGTAATCAGGGCCTTTAGTTGCGTCCGCGCCATCAGGTCATAGCGGCCGCCACCAATCTGGATCAGTCCGGCGAAAAGAGAGTCATTGAATTCGTCCGCGACGGCCTTGTCGATCTTGATATCGTCCTGGTTGAATGGCGCCACCGCGATGCGCGCCCGTTCAGGGCGGACATAATTATAGGCTTTGCGGAGAAAGGCGCTGGCCCTGTCCGGCTTACCCGGGGTCACCTCCACCCGGCTGGCTTTGTCCAGCCCGTCGATGATTTCCTCGGCTATCTTGCGAAACGCTTCGCCGCGCGCGTCCATGGGCTGTTTTGGCGCGCCCAAGGCAACCGACGGCATGGCGATGGCCAGGCACAGATACAGACACAGGTGCAGAGTTGAGGCGACAATGGTCATAGCTTTTCTCATCTTTCGTGCTCTATGTTCAATTCAGCCGGCAAATCATGGCCCTCCTAATCTCTTACAATATGCTCTATGGTCCGCACATTGATGCCTTTGCGCGCTAAATCCCGCAGTGCAGCGGCGCTTGGCGGACCCTGCCGCAACACCTCTGCTTCGGCATCAAAGGGCCGCGCCGCCTCTATCAGGGTTAGCTGGTAGGCAAAGGGTTCGGTTGACCAGCGCGGCAGGACAATTGACCACGTCGCGACCCCCGAAAGCGGTACCGCACCGCGCAATGCCGGTGGCCGCGGTTCGCTTCGCACCTGCTTGCCCGATTGCACATGCAGCAGCAGGCTCACATAGCGTGCTTTACCAGCGGCCGTGACCTCAAAGGCCAACCCGCAAACGGCATGCCGGCGGCTTTCAAGAAAACCACCTTTCAGATCTTTCGCCACTGGCTCAAGGACCGCGGCCGCGCCGCCGAATTGTACATCCGCGCAGCTTCGCCCCGCCAGCGGACGCTGCGCCAGCAGCCGTAGTGTGGCGGAAGCCGGCGCTACGTCCACCTGGGCTTGCCCGGGGCTGTTATTGGCAAACAGGGCACTCAATCCACGCAGCCAGGTCGGTGGCTCGGCATCTACCCCCCGCCCAGCCAGGAAAGCGGACAAAACCCCGGCCCCCACAAGAGCAGCCAGGGTTACTAGACCCCATCGCCGGCGCCGATTTGTGACCGGCCTTGCCTGCATCGCGGCAGTCGGCGCCAGGGCGGGCACTACCGGCTCCCGTGCCTGATCATCCGGCACCCGCAGGCCAACGGCGCGGCAGGCATCCCATGCACCTGCGGCAGCGACAAGTCTGGCGCGGTTAAGCAGGGACGACTGCGCGGCCAGTGCATGATTTTGCCCGGCCGGAACGATCAGTGTGATGGCGCAGCCTTCCAGGCTTGTTATGAGCTTCGCCAATCCGGCTAGTTTTTCGGGAATATGATCGACAGCGTCCACCTTCAGGTCAAAATCGACCAGGCCCGTGACAATAACGACCTCGTCGGGCACTGCGTCACCGCTCATAAGGGCGGTATCCCCCGAGGCGGCCAGGGCATGAGCCAGGAAGACGCCTAACTGCCAGCTCTGACCGCTGCCGATGCGCCCCGATAGGTCAAGCCGATAGGAGATACCTTCGTGGGCTCCAAATTCACGCTCGATAATGCCGCTGCCTGGCCGCACGAAATCATCGTAATCGCTGCTGATCGGCAAGATGGTCGAGCTGCGGCCCAAGCAAATCAATGACTGTGGCGCGTGCTCGGGCGTAACCCGTTCGATTTGGACCGGGCCGCCGGTGGTAGCAATATAGACGGCGATTGATTTCATTTAAGATAGGCGGTGGATGTGGGGTCCCGCGCCAGGCGCAGGATGTCCGACTCCATATCTATAATCCGCTGGGTGACACCATTACGCCAGCCAGTCAGTTCCATTGCGGCGCAGAAATTTTCCTGGTCACAGAAGACCAGGGCACTGGGCGGCGGCGCGGTCGGATCGTCCAGTTCAACGATAAGATAGACCTGATTGGCCTCCGCCTGGGAGGGCAGGAAACGTATCCGGCAGCCCTCGCCCGTGCGCACGGGTAGCACCTCGGTACTGGCGGCCATCGCCTCTGGTACTTGATAGTTGGCTGCCCGCGCCAATAAATTTCGATAGGCCGCGCGCAGTGCCGGCTGCTGCAACATAGCGGCGGCAACATCCGCCGGCATACCAGCCCCCGGGTCAGTTGCAATGCCGTGTAGCCGGCTGATGGGAATACGCGCCGAGGCGTTATCCGCGACCGCCGCGGTCACAAGATCAGCCAATTGACTGGCCGAAAATTGCTGGCGGGCCTCCGCTACCTGCGCCGGGGTGAGCGCTGCAAATTCTCTCATAAGACATCTCCATAAATCTTGGCGAATTGGGCGCTGAACACGGCTTGGTCTTCGCGATGCCGTGTGTCCAGCCCCGGTGGCGTTCCCGCCAATCGCTCAACGGCGTCAAGGAACGCTTCGATCTGGGCCGCGATTGACAGCACGGCGCCCGCGCCTTCGCGGAATCCATCCAAATAGCTGTCATCCTCCAGCGCGGCGTCGGTGAAGCCCTTGCGGGTCAAAGCGCGAAAGGCTCGCGCGGCCTCCTCGGCGATCCGTGCCGCTGCCTCTCCGTCGATATCCAGGTTATCGTCGCCTTGGCACGCGGCCTCGAACAGGCTCATCGGATCGCCAGCGCGCAGCGATATCACATTGCCGTCGGGCGATATGTTAGTGGCGTGGATTAAGGCGTACAGGGTGGCTTTTTGCAAGTTCCGCACGTGCGTCAAGGCCGACTGAAATCCGGCCTGTTTGATCACATAGCTTTCGCTATCCTCGCAGGCTATGCGCCGGCGCACCGACTGGGTGCCCCGCTTGACCTGCAGATCAGTTGTGATGGCCGATTGCACGGGGCCAAAGGATTCAAGGCGCAGGAAAGCGAGCGGCAAAGATACCGCGTGGGGGCCGTATTCCATCAATAATTCAATGCTTTCCCGCTCGCCGCGTTTCTTGAAGAATTTGATCCGAGCTGCCGGCGGCTCGTCCAGCACGGCGAACGGAGTGCGCCAATCCCCATGCGTGCCAAAATCCATGGCATCGTCGGTCGGGTCCACTTCCCCTTCCTCCCGGTCGGTGCCGATGCGCAAAGCGCCCTCGGCTGCGGCGCCACTTGCGGCACCGTCCAGAGCCTGGATAAAGTTCGCGAAGGCATTAAAGACGGTCCGGTATCCCCGAAAATCATTGCCGCTCGAATGGTGCTTCCAAAAGTCAAGAACATCGTCGTCACAGATGCGCACACGAAGTTCTGGCGAGCGCTCCCGCAGGAAGGCATAAATTGCCTCGAAACGATCATTATGCGGCGTGAAACTGAGGTGCGCGCCGCGATAGCGGCGCAACCGCCGGGCAATGGCGTTAGCGGCCTGTTGGATGGCTACGACGTTATCAGCCTGAACGGTCATTTCATCAATGATCTGAGAAAATTCGCTATAGAAACTGTAGTCCTCCATACCGCAGAGAAATTCGTACAGGGCAATCAGGAACGGCATGCGGCCAAAGTTGATGCCAAAATTCCCGTCGCGATAGTCAATCCGGATGCCGTCCACCGTACGTGTGAAGCCTTGCCGCCGCCAGCCGTCCTCGGCCAGGGCCAGATCGATCTGACGGGCACAGGCAGACGCGGCGACACGTCCGCCAGAGAGGAAAAACATCGCCTGGCGGTCCGGTGCATTGCCGCAGGCCTCAACCGCGTTCGCCAGGTGGCACAGTTCAAACAGCGGCATATCTCGGTTCGGGCCGCCCTCACGCCCGACAATAGCGCGGGCCAGCCGGTTCAGGACCGGGCGCAGGGCATAGCGCGGTGCGCCATCTGCCGTCGTTGCCTCGGCCAGGGCACGGAAATCAGCCAATAATTGGCCCGACGCCCCCGCCCCTTGAATGGTCTGTTCAGCCTCTGCCATGTCCCGCCTTGGCCAGCCTGGCGCCGCCATCGGCGCGCGAACCGTACCCTTCATTAATGCATAAAATGGTAGTGCAAGCATCACGTCATGTCACCTTGAGTGAAAACGCGATAAGCGACGCTGACTGAGATAGCCTGGGTTTGCAGGCTGCATCGGTTGAATTTGACGGTCATGCTCCTTGTTATGCGGAGGACAGAGCACGCTTTTCAAGGTGGCCCAAATGAGCCAGGAGTGGTTTGTTCATTCTAACCCTCCAGGCGGCATTCATCGCCGCAATTGGGGGAGACGGGGGTGGGTTTGGGTAATTCCACCTCAAAATTACCCAGGCGGCGGCCATCACGCACGTTCAGCAACCGCCCAGCGATGCGAATGTCTAGCTTGTCCGTATACCCCCGCGCCTGGGCATGGGCATGGGCATAAATTCCATAAATCACCACCACATCAATGGGCGGGCGTTTGATAGAGCGGGCGATATCGATGATCTCTCCATCCGTGCGCCGGATCCGTTCCCGGGCAAAAGTACCCAGGGTCACCGCGGTTTCGTCGTAGACGTAGAAACCTTCATCGTTCATTTCATTTGCCAGGGCATCCAGCACCCGTTTGAAGATGCGGTTGTTGCGCGGCACGGTGTCCGGTTCCGCATCCTCACCCATGATGATGATGTTCGGCTGCGTGCCGGTCCCGCCTCGTTTGCCCGCACCTTGAGTGGTCTGGCAGGCCGCAAGTAGGGTCATGGCAATCATTAGTAGTACCGGTTTCATGGAGCAGCCTCCCAGGCGATGGATCGCCTACCCATTTATATATGCGGAGGCCAGGCGGTGCTTTTCTTAGGGGGCCCGACTAAACCACGACCACACCGCGACACGGTTAGCATCACCATTTTACGCGCTTGTCTCCTTTATCCTCGCCTTTGAGAACCCGGATGCCGTCATAGACCTTCACCTTTGGCGCTGGCTTTGCACCGGCTTTCAGTCTGGGCGTCGACGGCACACTGGCTACGTCGGCCCGCAGGTACTTGATCGCGGCATCAAGCTGGATGCGCGGCACGGCGATGCCATTGCGCCGATCCACCACTCTACGGCCTGTTTGCCGTAGGGCATGCAACATTTGGCCTAGACTAGCCTTGGGCTCCGCAGACTTCAAAACGGCGAAAGCGCCAGCGACATGGGGCGCCGCCATCGAAGTGCCCTCCGTCCGAAGGTAGCCCTTACCCGGCACGGATGAGAGTATCCCTTTATGTTTGCCGACCGTCTGCTCCGTCGCACCAGGGGCCAAGAAGTCTAGGAAATCGGCGCTATTGGAGAATTCTGCTACCTTATCGCCAAAAGATGTCGCGCCCACGCTAATAGCGTCTGAGACGCAGGCGGGGCTGGCAACCGCGTCGGACAACCCGTTATTCCCTGAGGCCACCACCGGTGCGACACCAGCCCGCGTCAGCAGTTGGAATATGCGGGTATAAGGCGAACCATTGTCACAGACCTGTCTGAACCGGCCACCGCCGAGGCTGAGGGTGACCGCGGCAATTTTATGGCGCTCTTGGTTGCGGTAGACCCATTCCAGACCTCTCAGCACGTCGGAGGTGAAGGCGAGGCTGCACTTCCCGCAGGCCGGTGCCTCGACCAACGTAAAGACCTGCACGGAAACGATTGACGCCTCCGGCGCCACGCCAGACATCTTTTCACCCTGTCCTGCAATGATACCTGCAACGCGGGTACCGTGATCGCAGCCATAGGCAGGGTCGCAGGGGCGCCCGGCACCAGGACCTATTTCACTTTCGTCGCCTGAAGGACAGGCGGAACGCAGGACGACGCCACGCTGTCGAGCGTTAGAGGAAAAGCAGGCTTCGTCGGCAGCCCTGCCCTTCAGGAATGGGTGCTGAAAATCAACGCCGGTGTCGATCACAGCTACTGACTGGCCAGCGCCTGCCTGGGCCTCGGCCCTAGAAGGGCGCATGCCGATCAGCGGCACGCTTTGTCGCAGGCTTGGGGCCATCAGGTGGTCCTCGTACACTTGTGTGACGGTATCGCCAGTTAGCAGGCTGCGCAGGCGTGATGCATCCACTGTCATGGCCATGGCCGGCGTGTAAGCAAAACGCACGAGGTCGTTGATATTCGTCCAGCCAAGTTTGGCAATCGCGTTGTCCTGCAAGTCCCGTATATAGTCGTTTAGGCCTTGCAATCCTTGCTGCTGGGCGGCGTCCTGCTCCGGCGCAGCCAGCCCGACGATCACCCACGCCGTACCCTGAGCCTCCGCCCGGCGCAGAAGAATTTGTGCGCCAGAGTCGTTTTTCAGCAAATTACCCCATGTCCCAGAGACATTCGCACTGAGGGTCCCAACGGCGCGGGCTGTTGAAGCCGTGGCGTTTGACGTCGCTGCCGCCACGCTCCCCGTGGCAGTGATTTCAACACGCCGGTTCACCCCACCGGCGGGCAACGACGGGTCCTTTAGACGCTCCTCGCCGTGCCCCACGACAGTCAACCGGCCCGGGTTGACCTTGAACTCCTGGGTCAGATAGTCGGCCACCACCTTGGCGCGACGAAATGACAGAGCATTGTTGTGGGCATTCGATCCCGTCGCGTCCGTATGACCGGCAATCTCTATCGTCTTGTTACGTAGTTGCGGCGACCCCAACGCGCTACCCAGTTCCTGAAGCTGAGCCACCGCCTCTGGCAGCAATATTGCTTGGTCGACAGCGAAGCGAATATCAAGGTCTATCGAAGGCTGCGCCGGTTTGCCACCGTGTTCAGGCAGATATTCGATTGGCGCCAGACTGCGGATAATTTGATTCAGATCCTTGACCTGGCCTTGGGCTGCAGCACCGGCCAAAAAAGTAACAACCCATACCGCGCTCAGTGCGACAGCAATGAATGCTCGGATTGCCGCCATCAACTTTCACCCTCCACATGGTCGAAGGTGGCTCCGGGTCGATAACCCGGAGCCACCGTCATTAGCACCCCAATTAGGGTTAGCGTTTTTTCCGTTGGGTGATCTTGTCGATCTGAAACTTGCTGCCCTTGAAGACCACGCGGCCTTCGTACCCGAGATGCTCCAGCATCAGGCGCAGGTTTCTGTTTAGCCGCGCTGAATTACTCTTCGTTTCATACCAATATTCAGCCCTGCGGAGGGAAGAGGAGACCGGCCTGTGGTGCTCGTAGCCCCGGAAAGCAACGATGTATTCCTCAATCGCGGTGACGTTATCCGGGGTGAAGCCCGTAAAGACTAGGCTGTAGGCCGAGGCCAGGCCGGCGTCATCGTGGCCGCCCTTGCCGTGCTTGTCGTTAGATGCGGCTGACAGCCCATCCAGCTTCTTGGCCAGTACGGCGCCCAGGTCCATGCCCAGAACCCGCGCATTCTTGCCCACGGTTTCCAGTATGCACTCGCGCTGGCATTTGACGGGTGCATTGTCAGGCTGGGGGAGTTCCACCTCGAAATTACCAAGGCGCTTACCGCTGCGCACGTTCAGCAGCCGGCCTGTGATCCTGGTCTTGATCTTGGTGGTGTAGCTCAATTCGTTGGCGGAGGCGTAGATGGCGTAGATTACGGCAATGTCGATGGGCGGACGTTTTACAGAGCGCGCAATATCGATGATCTCGGCATCCGTGCGGCGCACTCGGCCCTGGCCGAAATTATCCAAGGTGACAGCGGTTTCATCATAGACGTTGAAGCCCTCGTTATTCATTTCGTTTACCAGGGCGTCCAGCACGCGCTTGAAGACACGGCTGTTGCGCGGCACCGTATCCTTGTCCGCGTCCTCGCCCAAGATAATGATGTTGGGCTGCTCGCCAGCCTGAACGGCGACAGTGGGCAATAAAGCTGCCATTCCGACGCAGCCTGCGGTCAAAATTCCGTAAATCCTATTCATACTTGGCTCTCCCTGCGTGAAAACAATCAATCATTGCTGTTCTTGTTATGTCGGCGCCAAAGGCAGTTTTTGATAACACTCAAAATTTAAATCATGGCAGACCCTATCACTTAGAAAGCGTCCGAGAACTCGCTTATTTTAGCTCTGCCGATTTTTGCGATTGTTTCCGTCTGGTAGCAGACGCGGGTGTCCACTAACGTCGGTGGACACTATGTGGGTTTATCGATGTCGATGAAGCGTCGTAAGCGCCGGTTGTGGGACGATTCTGAAAGCGGCGGATTGTAGAGCAGCCCGTTCATGGGCGATGGGAACTAAATTTTTAGAAGGTCAGGCATTCTCTGCGGGAAGTCTTTGCCGAAAAGCCCGGTATTAGGAGTCTTTGAGACAAACCCAGTCCAAGCCCCCGCCTCAGGAGCCATGCCTCTGATCCAGGGCTGCCGGTGCGGCCGGCGAACCAATCCGGTTATCGAAACGGGGGCCGGGGTCCCTGGGCCGTGGTGCATGATCTGCGATGCACTGTCCCAGGCATGGTATGCACGGAACGCTGCCC
>Ga0114993_10006821_pt1 | contig 10685 bp, 7 predicted proteins | sample ArcticOcean_MG_C_FD_87042 | JGI IMG/M metagenome (GOLD analysis project Ga0114993, IMG submission 87042) | Marine microbial communities from western Arctic Ocean - ArcticOcean_MG_CB2_150 | ecosystem: Environmental > Aquatic > Marine > Oceanic | place: Arctic Ocean: Canada Basin | collected...
AGCTTTGTTTGTACCTTTTTTTCTTCCATGGTCAGCACTTATTGCAAACTTATGCATCATTTTGCAAATTGCATTTCCAGTTTGGAAATAAACTCCAGTAGGTCCTCCCGTTCCTATTGTAAAGAACTCTGCCGACTTTGCTACTGTCGCCAACGGCGCAGATAAAGCAAACATCATTAGTGCTCCTGCAATAGTAGAAATAAATTTTTTCATATTTCCCTTTCTTTAAGTTTAATTATTAATAATTAGTTATTAAGAATATCAATTTTTTCGAAAACTTAAAATTTTAAAGACTGTTAGCCCATTCTTTTAATTTGAGCACCCCATTAACTACATTTGGTGCATATTTTTGTAAATCAGCTTCATCTAGATTTTTACTACCTAAAGTTTTTTTTAAAAAATTAAATCCATCAAAATCTGTATAACTTAAACGTGCTACCATTTTTTTAGGCTCTAAACCAAAATCACTTCCTGGTAATAAGGCAACTCCAGTTTTATTTAAAATATCTTTACACATGTCAGAAGATGAAGAAAATTTTGAATTTACAAATTCGGGAAATAGATAAAATCCACCCTCAGGTTTTGCCATATGAATCACATTAGATTTCAAATTTTTATAAACATACATGCCTATATAAGATAATATTTTTCTAACACTGTTTAGATATTTTGTGTGATCTCCTTTGTATGCTTCAATAGCAGCGTACTGAATTGGAGCGCTCACAGAAGTAAAAGACTCACTGCATAATATCTTTAAACTATTTTTTAATTCTTTTAGTTGACTAGGAATTGCAAAAAAACCTAACCTCCAACCTCCAGCCCCACACCATTTGCTTAAACCACTACTAACAATGGTTTTTTCAGGATAAAAATTTGAAATTGATTTATATTTACCTTCAAATGTTAGATTTGAATATATTTCGTCAGAAAGAATAACTAAATTATATTTTTTTGCTACTTCTGCTATTTCATTTAAATTTTTACAAACTGTTCCTGAGGGGTTATTTGGTGAATTTATGAACAGTAATAAATTTTTTTCTTTAATATCTTTTATTTTATTTTCTAAATCTTCTGCTGTAGGAAACCAATTAGAAGAAGATGAAGTTTTTATCCAATGAACCTTATTGCTAGCAATAAACGCTTGTGGTTGATATGAAACCCAACTAGGTGCTGGCAATAATATATCACCACTAAAAGCTACTTGGGTTAAAAACATTAATTCTTTTGTCCCTGGTCCAATCACAATATCGTCAGCTTTAAAATTATTATTATTATTATTATTTAAGTAATTTGATATGACTGATCTTAATTCTTCGAGACCCTGCATAGGAAGATAAATATTCTTATTTGCATTATCTTTTAATGCTTGCACAACAGATTCTGGGATTGGAAAAGGAGACTGTCCAAAACCAAATTTATAAATCTTTTTTCCTTCTTTTTTTAATTTATTAGACTCTTCGTTTATTGCTAGAGTTGCTGAAGGCTTAAGCTGGCTTATTTGTTCTTTTATAATTTTAGTCATTTAGTTCTTTAATATTTTTAAATTGCTTTAAGCTATCTGGATTCGCTAAAGCTTCCAAATTTTTTATTGTTTTGCCTTCTATAGTTTGTTTAACAGCTATTTCAACAATTTTACCATTTTTTGTTTTAGGAATATCCAAAATAGATATTATTTTTGAAGGAACGTGTCTAGGTGATGCTCTTAATCTTATTGTTTTTTTTATTTTTTCTTTAATTTCATTTGTTAATTTATAACCTTTATTAAGAACCAAAAATAAAATTATTCTAATATCATTATCCCACGATTGTCCTACGGCAATAGATTCTTGAACCTCATTAAACTTTTCAACTACACTATAAATCTCTGCCGTACCTAATCTTACACCTCCAGGATTAAGAGTAGAGTCAGATCTCCCGTATATAATAAATCCCCCTTTATGGGTTATTTTGGCAAAATCGCCGTGATGCCAAATATTATGATATTTTTCAAAATATGCAGATTTGTATTTTTTATCCTTGTTATCATTCCAAAATTTTACTGGCATTGATGGAAAAGGTTTTTTACAAACTAGCTCTCCCTTTTTTTCTTTTATAAAAAAGCCTTCTTCATTAAAAATATCGACATCCATACCCAAACCCTTGTTTTGAATTTCTCCAGCATGCACTGGTTCAAATAAATTTCCCAAAACAAAACAAGATACGATATCAGTTCCACCTGAGATTGACGATAAATGAACATCTTTTTTAACATTATTATAAATATATCTAAATCCTTGCTCTGAAAGAGGGGAACCAGTAGAACAAATAGTTCTTAATTTTGAAAGATTATGATTGTTTTTTGGCACAACTTTTTTATTATTAAGGGCATCAATATACTTGGCACTTACACCGAAAAAAGTTATTTTTTCCTCGCTTGCAAATTGAAAAAGCAAATCATCTTTTTTATACATTGGAAACCCATCAAAAAGCAGAATTGTAGCTCCTGAAGAAAGCGCTCCAACAAGCCAATTCCACAACATCCATCCGCAGGTGGTAAAATAAAAAACACGATCATTATCTTTTATGTCGGAATGTATTTGTAATTCTTTGTTATGTTGTAGTAATACCCCTCCTATTCCATGACAAATACATTTTGGTTTGCCTGTTGTTCCGCTAGAAAAAAGAATTACTAAAGGGTCGTTAAAGTTAGACATCACAAATTCAATTTTTTTTTTATTTTTTGAAACAGTTAATTCTTTCCATTCATAAATCTTGTTTTTAATTTTTTTATTTTCTTCTATTTGTGTCCCAGGGTACGGCACCAATACAACTTTTTTAATTGAAGGTACTTTGTTAAGAATTAAACTTAATCTCTCTAAAATATTAATTCTTTTACCGTTGTAAAAATATTTGTCACCAATGAATAGTATTTTAGGTTTAATTTGTGAAAATCTATCTATAACACCATCAGCACCAAAATCTGGTGAACAAGAGGACCAAACTGCTCCTAACGATGAAGTTGCTAGATAGGCTGTAACCGCTTCAGGAATATTTGGCAAATATGCTGCTACTCGATCACCTTTTGTAATTCCAACAAGTTTCATCCAATTAGAAACCTGACTCACGTTAAAATTTAAATTTTTCCAAGATAAAGTAGTTTTATAATCATTTTCACTTTTAAAAATAATTGCTACATCATTATTGTTTTTTTTTAAGATATTTTGGGCATAATTAAGCTTGCTGTCGGGTAAAAATTTATTTTTATAAAAAACCTTAGATTTTTTTAATAAAACTTTTCCTAGTTTTCCTTTTACTTTTGTAAAATCCCAAATAGATTTCCAAAAAAATTCAGGGTTATCTATTGACCATTTCCAAATTTTATTAAAGTTGTGACCAACATCAACTTTATAATTTTTTTTAATAAAATTTGAATATAAAGCTAAATTTGTATTTTTTACCTTTTGCTTTCCAATTTTCCATAAAAAGTTTTTCATTAATCTATTATGTCAAAATAATTTAATATTGAATTCTTTAAATTTATGTTAAACTTAACTTTCATTTTTTAAAAAGGAGAACTTTTGTTTGAGTGATTCGGTCACGTTTTAATCATCTTTTGTTCCTAGTAAAAATCTAAATATAGTGTAACAAAAAAAAACTAACACAACTTATGGAAACTAGCTTAAAAAAAATTACTGCAGTTTTGGGTCCCACTAATACAGGAAAAACACATCTTGCTGTAGAAACCATGTTGGGATTTGATAATGGAATTATAGGATTTCCTCTAAGACTATTAGCAAGAGAAATATTTGATAAATGTGTAGAAAAAGTTGGATCAGAAAAAGTAGCACTCATCACTGGAGAAGAAAAGGTAATACCAAAAAATCCAAAGTATTATATTTGTACGGTCGAATCTATGCCTAAAGATATGATCGTAGATTTTGTGGCAATTGATGAAATACAAATGTGTACTGACCATGAAAGAGGTCATATTTTTACTGATAGATTGCTTAATGCAAGAGGCGATAAACTTACAATGTTTTTAGGTTCGCATACTATGAAATCAGTAATTAAATCTTTAATTAATGATGTAGAATTTGTTAGCAGGGAACGTTATTCAAAATTAACCTATAGCGGTTATAAAAAAATATCACGTTTAAATCCAAAAACAGCTTTAATTGCTTTTTCAATTGATGAAGTTTATGCAATAGCAGAACTCGTTAGAAGACAAAAAGGTGGAGCAGCTATAATTATGGGTTCGCTAAGTCCAAAAACTAGAAATGCTCAAGTAGAATTATACCAATCAGGAGATGCAAATTTCCTAGTAGCAACTGATGCAATTGGAATGGGAATTAATATGGATATCAATAATGTTAGTTTTAGTGGCTTAAAAAAATTTGATGGCAAAAAAACTAGAAAATTAAACTTGGGAGAAATTTCACAAATAGCTGGTAGGGCAGGTAGACATATTAATGATGGCACCTTTGGTATAACTGGTGATTGTAAACCTCCTTCTTCAGATGAAATTGAAAAATTAGAAAACCATCAGCTTAAAAAAATTGATATGCTTTTTTGGAGAAACCCCGATATTAGTTTTGACAGTCTTAATAATTTAATTTTATCGCTTGAAAAAAAAACTAATAGCGAACTTTTAAAAAGAATTAATGATTGTGAAGATGAAAAAGTACTAAAATTTTTAGTTAAAAATAATTTTGATTTAAAAGAAAAATATTCCAAAGATTTTATTAAAACTCTTTGGGAGTGTTGTCAGATACCAGACTTTTCAAAAAAAGCTTATGGTAATCATATAGAAGTTGTTAAAAGGATTTTTGAATTTTTAACATCAAGCTCAGGTAAAGTAACAAATGAATACATGAAAAAACAACTTGAACACTTAGATAGGTATGAAGGAAATATAGACACCTTAGCTAATAGAATTTCAAATGTAAGAACTTGGTCGTATGTTGCTAATAAAAGAAATTGGGCAAGCAACTCTGACTATTGGATTGAAAGAACTAAATTTATTGAAGATAAACTATCTGACAAATTACACGAACAACTCACAAAAAGTTTTATTGACAAAAGAATAAGCATTTTGTCTAGAAGCTTAAAACAAAACATAACACTAACAACAGAAATTAAGAATGAAAATGAAGTTATTATTGATGGTCAATACATTGGGCAATTAAATGGAATGCAATTAAATCTAGATCTTAAGTCTGGATCATTAAAAACCGACATCAAATCATTAAAAAAAGCTGCTAGGCAAGCTATTACTCCAGAATTAATGAGAAGAACAAATAAAATAATTAACAGCGAAACCTTTGAAATTAAAGACGATCATAAAATATATTGGATGAATTTTCCTATTGCTTATATTTCGCGGGGAAGAAATTATTTGAATCCTAAATTAGAAATTTTAGTTGATGAAGCAATTGACCTTGAATCTAAAGAAAAGTTAAAATCAAATTTAGAAAAAAAAATATACAATCTTATTTCTACAGAGCTATCAGATCTGGTGAATTTAAGTAAATCTAAGTTTAAGAATAATTATGTTCGAGCACTTTCTTATCAGTTGTTTGAAAATAATGGAGTAATAAAAAGAGAAGAAGTTCATCAAATATTAAAAAATATTTCTAGAGATGATCGTTTAAGTTTAAGAAAAGCAGGAATTAAAATTGGAAGATATCATGTATTTCTTCCCAAAATGCTTAAACCAAGCGCAGTTAATCTTAGAATTAAGCTCTGGAAATTATACTATCCAAATGATAAAAAATATGTAATTCCAAAGTTTGGTCTAAATTTTCTCAAACAAGAAAACAATAAAGATAGAAAATTTTTATTAATATGTGGATTTGAAAATTTTGAAAATTTTTACATTAGGGTTGATATACTAGAGAGGCTTTTTTTAAAAATTATGGAAAGCACCAAACAAGGAACATTTAAAATCGATTCAGATATGATGAATTTAATTGGCTGCAATAAAGAGAATTTTTTTAAACTTTTAGAGCTAATGCACTATAAACGTAAGAAAACTAAAGAAGATAAAGGAGAAAGCTTTATTTACCAACCAAAGTATAAAAAAAATACCGAAAGAAAAAATTTAAATAAAGATAATAAAAATAACCCATTTGATAAATTATCGGAATTAAGGCTCACCTAATGTTTAAAAACATCTTTAAGAAAAAAGAAACAGAAAATAATGATAATAGTAAAATTTTAATAGCCTCTATTTTAGTTCATGCCGCAAAAATTGATGAAATTTATACTGATATTGAAAAAAAAATTATTAAAAAAGCTTTATTAAATTTATATGGGATGGAAGAGGTTGAGGCAGCAAAAATATTGTCTTTGGCTGAAATCAAAGAACAAGAATCAAACCAAATCGTAGAGTTTACTAAAGAAATTAAAAAAAATAGCACTGAATTTAGATTAAAAATAATTGAAATACTTTGGCAAATTGTATATTCAGACGGAACTCAAGATATATATGAATCTAACTTAATTAGAAGAGTTTGTGGATTATTATATATATCAGATAAAGAAAACGGTTTTATAAAATTAAAGATAGAAAACTTAATAAAAAAATAAATGACATATATTGTTAATGATAAATGTATAAAATGCAAACTAATGGATTGTGTAGAGGTGTGCCCGGTAGATTGTTTTTATGAAGGGGAAAATATGCTTACAATTAATCCTGAAGAATGTATTGACTGCGGCGTATGCGAACCCGAATGTCCTGTCGAAGCAATTAAACCAGATACGGAAGAAAATGCTGAGAATTGGCTAGAGTTAAATAAAAAGTACAGTAGTGGCCTGTGGCCAAATATCACTAAAAAAAGAAAAGAAGATGTACCTAAAGATCAAGAAAAATGGATAGGCGTTGAAGGTAAGTTAAAGTTTTTTAGTGAAAAACCTGGCAAAGGAGATTAAACATTAAATAATTATGATAAAAAAAAAAGTTAAAAAGCGTGGAAGAAAAAAAGGTACAAAAAAATTACAAAAGTCTGACACACAAAAAAATGTTGGCCAAAACATCTTTAAATCATCTGAAGAAAAAGTACAAATAAAAAAGATAAAAAAACAAGCTACAGAAAAAAAAATTTATAATGTGAAGGATTATGTTGTTTATCCAAAACACGGTGTTGGGAAAATAATGGCTGTTGAAAAAGCTAAAATAGGTGAAATTGATATAACTTTCTACAAAGTTCTTATAGAAAAAGAAAAGCTAACTTTAAGTATACCTTTAAATCAACAATCACATTTAAGACCGGTGTCGAGCATCAACCAAGTCAATAAAGCAATTAATGTTTTGAAAGGCAAACCTAGAATAAAAAGAACTATGTGGAGTAGGCGAGCACAGGAGTATGAACAAAAAATAAACTCTGGTAAATTATATGATTTAGCTGAAGTGGTAAGAGATTTAAATAAAAAGACAGATGCAATGGGTGAACAATCTTATAGTGAAAGACAGCTTTTTGAAAAAGCATACGAAAGATTAAAATCTGAATTTGAAGTTCTTTTAGCAGAAAAAGCAAAAATAAAAATGGATAAAGCTTTAAGGCGCGAAGAAATCAGTGAAGAAAAAGTAGCAATATAAATAAAAAACGCCCCCTTCAATTTTTTTTTTTTGAAGAGGGCGTTATTTTTAAAAAGCTTTAATTTATCTTCTTCTTCTTTTCTTAGCTTTTTTCTTCTTAGCTTTTGCTTTTTTTCTACGTTTAGCCATTTTTAGCTCCCTGTTTGTTTTAATTAAAACAAATCAACAAGTGATTCGTTTTCATAATTAAGCTTTATAATTATTTGCACTGATGTCAAATACAAATTTTGTTAATAATTTTTTTAAAAAATTACTTTTACAAAATTAATTTATATTAATTTTGTAATTGGCGAATAAACAAGTAATAACAATGTTTTTTAACAATTAAATTTACTATTTATTATAAAAACTTTCTAAAATGTTTTTATATTTTAAAATTACTTTATTTCTTTTTACTTTCATTGTTGGTGTTAACAAACCATTTTCAATTGTGAAGCTTTCCTCAATTAATTCAAATTTTTTAATTTTTTCAACTAAACTTAAATTTTTATTAATTTTATTTATTTCTTCTGATATTTTATCTTTATTTCCTTTAAAATCTTTACTAGGAACTATTAGTGCTACTAAATAATTTTTCCCATCTCCGTATACCATGCACTGATCTATAGTTAGAGAATTTGATAATAGATTTTCTAGCTTTGCTGGTGAGATATTATCCCCTCCTGCGTTAACAATAATATCTTTTTTCCTATCAGTAATTTTTATATAGCCATCATTAGGATCTATTTCTCCAATGTCTCCGGTATATAACCAGCCATTTTTTATAACTTGCTCGGTTTCTTCTTTTTTCTTCCAGTATCCCAACATAACATTTTCTCCTTTAACCAATATTTCTCCATCTTTGGCTATCTTAACTTGATTTCCTTTAAATGGAGGTCCTACCGTTTCAATTCTGATTTTATTAATTGGATTGCAACTAACAACCGGAGATGTTTCGGTCAGCCCATAGCCCTGCAACGTAGGTAAACCTATGGCGTTTAAGAACTCGCCTATCTCTTTATCAAGAGCGCCACCCCCTGATATAAAAGCCTTTAAATTTCCACCAAATTGCTGTTTTACTTTTCTTCTAACTAATAAATTTAAAATTTTGTCATATATTTTTTCTAGGAAATTCATTTTTTTATTGAGCAATTTTTTTTTTCCCAAATTAATTTTAGATTTTTTTAATTTAAATTTTAATCCACTTGATTTTTTAAAATTAATATTTATTTTATCATATAGATTTTGATAAAAACGAGGCACTGCTGTCATAATTGTTGGTTTTGCCTTCGAGATACTTTCTACAAGTTTTTCTATTTTTTCAGCATAAAATATTTTTGCCGAAACTGCTATTTGAACAAATTGGACTGTATGCTCATACGAATGTGACAAGGGAAGCCATGTTAGAAAAATTGGTTTTTTTGTAATTAATGGTTTTAATATTTCCTGGGCTCCTTCTATATTATTTAATATACCTCCGTGACTTAAAATAACTCCTTTCGGATCTCCGCCAGTTCCTGATGTATAAATTATACAAGCTGGTGAATTTCTTTTTAAATTTATATTTTTAATTATATCCTTATCGACTAGGTTTTCTTTGGTGGCCGAATTAAAATCTATATATTTTTCTTTATCTAATGTGCTGGACAATACATCAAAAGTAATTATTTTTTTTATAAAATTTTTTTCTAAAATAATTTTTTCAATTTTTTTATTAATATTATTATTAGAAAGAATAACAATCGAAGGTTCACAATCCTCAATTAAATATTGATAATCTTTTTCTGTATATGTTGTGTATGTGGGTACTGTAATTCCTTTTGCTAGCATGATTGCTAAATCTGAAATAAGCCATTCAGGTCGGTTTTCAGATATTAAAAGAACTCTATCTCCTTCTTTGACATATTTTCGTAAAGTTTTTGCAAGCTTTAGTACACTTGAAACTGTTTGGGACCAAGTAAACTTTTTTCTATTTGCAGTATTTAACCACTCTAAAAAAACAGTTTGTGTGTTTTGTTTGCTTGCTTGATCAAAGAACAAATCTACTAAATTGTTAAATTTTTTTAAATTCATTTATTTTGGTGGGCAAAGAGAGACTCGAACTCTCACAGTATTACTACCATTGGATTTTGAGTCCAACGCGTCTACCAGTTCCGCCATTCGCCCATTTTTCCTTTTTACATTACTTTTAAAATTATCTAAATAATCAAATAATTCTATTATCTGATAAAATTAAATATATTATAAATATAATGTACAATAAAAGCCAAAAAGAAAAGGAAATTTTTATATTAGCTTTTGAAAACCATAAAAAAAATAAGCTAAATGATGCTGAGCGCTTATATAAAAAAATTATAAAATCTAATCCTAATCATTTTGAATCTAATTTTTTTTTAGGCTCACTATTTGCTCAAAAGAAAAATTTTCTAGAAGCTAAAAGATTTTTAAGAAAATCTATTAAAATAAATCCAAATAATACTAATGCATTTCATAATTTGGGAATTGTTTTTTATGAGTTAGGTGATTATAAGCAGGGAGTAATTTGTTCACAAAAAGCTATTCAAATTCTACCAAATCATTCTGAGGCAATTAATAATCTTGGAAATCTTTATAAGGAATTAGGGGAATTAAGAAAATCAAAAACCTGTTTTGAAAAAGCAATTGAAATAGATTCAAATAATCCAAAATATTATAATAATCTTGGAAATATTTTCAAAGACTTGGGTGAATTTGAAAAAGCAGTTATCTTTTATAAAAAAACTATCCAAATTAAACCTAGCCATTCTAATGCATACTATAATCTTGGATTGCTACATAAAATTTTAGGTAATTTTGATACTGCTGAGATTGCTTATAAAAACTCATTAAAATATGAACCAGACAATCTTATTGCGGCATACGAGCTTGCTAAATTAAATGAAAAATTTCTAAATGCTGATTTGAAAAAAAAAGTAGATAAGGTTTTAAATAAGGACCATTTAAATAAAAAAAATATAGCTTATGGAAATTTTTTATTATCGAAATATGAGTTAAAAAACAAAAACTACAAAAATGAATTTAAATTTTTAATGAAAGGACATGCTTATTATTTTGACTCAGAGATAAGTAAATTTAAGAATGGAGCCAA
>Ga0114993_10006828_pt1 | contig 10672 bp, 12 predicted proteins | sample ArcticOcean_MG_C_FD_87042 | JGI IMG/M metagenome (GOLD analysis project Ga0114993, IMG submission 87042) | Marine microbial communities from western Arctic Ocean - ArcticOcean_MG_CB2_150 | ecosystem: Environmental > Aquatic > Marine > Oceanic | place: Arctic Ocean: Canada Basin | collected...
ACGGAACTCGTGAACCCGGGGGCGGCTCCGACGGTGTCGCAGCGTCCCGGTGTAGAGACAGGAGTTCATGCCGCCTCCTCTCGGGCAGAGACCAGCCGCGCGGCCTCCATCCCGGATCGGACGCCATCCTCGTGGAACCCGTTCCCCATGTAGGCACCGCAGTAGATCGTCCTTCGGCTCCCGCTCAAGGCGCTGAGGCGTCGCCGAGCGTCGAGGCCCTCGACGGTATACAGGGGGTGCGCATACACCATACGGGCCAGGACGCGTTCGGGACGGATACGCCCGTCGTCGTTCCACGTGACGCAGTAGGTAGTCTTTGATCGGACAACCTCAAGACGGTTGATGTAGGAGGTAATCCGCAGCGGCGCGTGCGTCTGAGCACAGTCGTCGAGGTGGCAGTTCCAGGAGGCCCGGGCCGCGGGCGCGGCCGGCAGCATCCGTTCATCCGAGTGCAAAACGGCGTCGTTGCGCCGATACGCAATCGCGGCCAACGCATGACTCTCGGCCGGCGTTGGGTCCGCGAGCAGTCGTAACCCCTGATCGGCATGGGCGGCCAGCACTAGCTTGTCAAACCGCTCCCAACCCTCCGCCGTTCGGAGCTCGATGTGCGCTCCCGGCCGCCGGACCTCGAGCACCGGCGTCTTGAGCCTCACCCGGTCTTGAAACGGTCGGCTGAGCGCGTCGACGTATCGGCGGCTTCCACCCGTCACGGTGCGCCACTGCGGATGCCGATGTGTCTGCAGCAGACCATGATTGCGATAGAAGGTGAGCAGGAACTCCAACGGCATCGCATCGACGTCGCGTCCCGTGGATGACCAGATCGCTCCGGTCATCGGGAGGAGGTAATGGGCGAACAGCTCTCGCCCATACCCGTGCGCACGTCGCAGGTCACCCAGCGTGCGCTGGAACGGGTCAGGGCTGGTCGCGGCCTGACGCGCCCAGCGATTGAACCGCACGATGTCGGCTGCCATGCGGAGAAACCGGGGGCTGACCACCTGCCCAGGGCGCGCAAACAACCCTCGCACGCCGCGGCTGCTGTACTCGATCCCACACGCCCGACACCCGACCCCAAACGACATCTCGCTGGGCTGCGAGGCGACATCCAGATTGTCCAACAACTTCGTAAATAGCGGGTAGTTGCCAGGATTGAACACGACGAAGCCAGTGTCGAGCGCGACTTCCCGATCGCCCTCGGGCACCACGATGGTGTGGGCGTGGCCGCCCAGGTAGTCGTGCTGCTCGAAGAGCGTGATGTCGTGCGTGGACTGGAGCTCGCGCGCGGCCACGAGGCCCGAAACCCCACTCCCGACAATCGCGACTCGCATCAGAGCGCCTCCACATTCCTGACGTCATTCGTCTGGCTCTTGTTCATCATCAGCAAAAACTTCGCGCTCTTTGTTCTTAGGAGTCCGCAACACGCACAATAGTCATAATAATAAAATCTATTTGCTTTAAAGTAAAGCTAGAATAGACCCCATGGACGCTACACACGCAGACGCACGCGATGCCGTGTCTGACGGCTCGGGCCCGTTCTCGCTGGTCGACCGGGGATGTCGAGCCCTGGTACGCCGGAATCTGGCCTGGTTCACTGACGGTGAGATTCAGGTCACGGACTCGGGCGGGTCGCGCACGTTTGGGGCCATGCGGGACGAGGCGCTCCGTGCCCGGATCGAGGTCCACAATCCGCGCACCTACCGCGCGGTGGCACTCGGGGGCAGCATCGGCGCGGCCGAAGCCTACGCCGACGGCTGGTGGACGGCGGACGAACTGACCGCGATGATCCGGATCATGGCGCGCAACCGTGACGCCGCGAGGCGGCTCGAGGGCTGGTCGACCTGGCTGGCTGGTTCCTCTCAGAGATCGGTGCAACTTTGGCTGGTCTTCATGGCTATTAAGCCAAGCATTATCAATAACTTACGTGGCTTGAGCACACCGTCTGTATCTGGGGAGGAGTTGCAGGCTCCCGGAGAATGCGGCCACAGCAGACGGCGGAATCGCGAGGGGCCAGCCGGTTCCAGGGGCTGAACAGTCAGCGACGGTTCGGCCCAGCGTCAGAACGTCGGCGAAAGTTCGAGGCCGCGTTCCACGGGTTTTCGCGTTTCGTCGCCGTGTAAGTGCTGCCGCCTCAGCACCTTGCGGTGGGGCCGGCTGCCGCCGAGCAGGCCCCCCACCAAGAGCGGGGCCCGCGCAGGCGGCCGTCGACTGAGCGACAGACGACTTCGACGCTGAGCACCGGCGACAAGCACATCCGCAGTCTCTTCCCACGGCGTGGACGAACTGCTGCGGGCTAAATCGTGCATACATTTGTGCGAGGAACCGGCTGGCTTGGGCCGGCCATCTCGCCAGTTTCCGCTTGCGCTCGAACCGCAAGTCGCAGAGCCGTCGGAACATCTCGGCACACTACGACCTCGGCAACGATTTCTTCGCGGCGTTCCTGGACCGGACGATGACCTACTCATGCGCGGTCTTCCCCGAGTCGGGCAGCAGCCTCGAGGACGGGTCCAGACACAAACTGGATCTGATCTGCCAGAAGCTCGAGCTGTCACCCGGCGACGCGCTGCTCGAAATTGGAACGGGCTGGGGCAGCCTGGCTATCCATGCGGCGTCGACATACGGGTGTCGTGTCGTCACGACGACGATCTCGCAGCAGCAGTTCAATCACGCGACCCGGGCGGTGCGCGACGCCGGCCTCGAAGACCGGGTGACCGTGCTCACCTGCGACTACCGGGACCTGCCGACCGTGCTCGGGCGACGATTCGACAAGGTCGTGTCCGTGGAGATGATCGAGGCTGTTGGCTACGACTTCCTCGACGACTACTTTCAGGTCTGTCAGACGATGACCAAGCCGGGCGGTGCCATGCTGCTCCAATCGATCGTCATCGCCGACGCGCTCTACGACGCCTACCGCCGTTCGGTCGACGTCATCCAGCGCTATATCTTCCCTGGTGGGTTCCTGCCATCCACCGCAGATCTCCGGCAACGGATCGCGAACCGAACGGACTTCCGGATCGCGCATCTCGACGACATCACTGACCACTATCCGAGGACCCTGCGATTCTGGCGTCAGCAGCTGGTGCAGAACTGGTCCAGTCTTCGCGCCACGGGGTACCCGGAAGAACTGCTCCGGATGTGGGAGTACTACTTCTGCTACTCCGAGGGTGGATTCCTGGAACGGACGGTGGGAGACGTACAGCTCCTCCTGTCCAGGCCTCGCGCATGAATCTCGGTATCGCCGCGGCCGAACGTGGATGGTTGCCCGACCGCGTGGTCCGGGCCGGCATCCGACGACTGCTGGGCGAGCGACTCCGGGAGTGCGAGGCCGGCACCACCGATGGGGCCCTGTCTCGGCATCTCGAGGCGATGCGGACGGGGCCGATCGCGCTGGCGACCGACACCGCCAACACCCAGCACTACGAGGTGCCGGCCGCCTTCTTCCGACGGGTCCTCGGCCCGCGGCTGAAGTACAGCTGCTGCTGCTGGCCTACGGGGGTGACGACGCTGGCCGACGCCGAAGAGGCGATGCTCCACCTGACATCCGAGCGCGCAGGCGTCCAGGACGGGATGCGCCTGCTCGACCTCGGGTGCGGCTGGGGATCGTGGGCGCTCTGGGTGGCTGGGACCCACCCGGGGTCGCAGGTCGTCGCGGTCTCCAATTCGGCGGAACAGCGGCGGCACATCGAAGCCGAGATCCTACGCCGGGACCTCGACAACCTCACCGTGGTCACCGCGGACATCAACCGGTTCGAGCCGGACGGCACCTTCGACCGTATCGTGTCGGTCGAGATGTTCGAACACATGCGCAACTACGAGGCCCTGCTCTCGGGGGTGAGCCGCTGGCTTCGACCGAGCGGCAAACTGTTCGTGCACATCTTTTGTCACCATCGCTATAACTACTTCTTCGAGGACGCCGACAGCGGCGACTGGATGGCACGGCACTTCTTCACGGGAGGCATGATGCCGTCGGGCGATCTGCTCTTCAACTTCGAGCGTCGGATGTGTGTCGAGGAGTCATGGCGTCTGGACGGCGGTGAGTATCGGCGGACGGCTCTCGCCTGGCTGGCCAACCTGGACGCCCACCGGGCTGAAGTGGAAGCGGTGCTCGGGGCGGCGCGTGACGGGGCGCGGGCACGGCTCGACGCACAGCGCTGGCGCCTCTTCTTCCTCGCGTGCGCCGAGCTATTCGGTTATCGCGACGGCAGCGAGTGGTTCGTCTCGCACTACCTGCTACGCCCGGCGTAGTCGTGGTCCTCACCTCCCTGGCTGCGGAGTCGCCCGGCGCCGGTCGTGACAGGTCCTCCAAGAAAGGAGCACGAGCGTGGTGACACTGCTTCGCGTGCTGTTTGCGGGCGTTCTGATTGCCATGGTGACCCTCACCATCGCTGCCAGCCTCGAGCAGGGCATCGTCGAGGCGGCCGGGGTGTTGTGGCCCGACGCCTGGTTTCGGGCCACGCTCGCCGATGCCTACTTCGGCTTCCTCACCGTCTATGTGTGGATCGCCTACAGGGAGCGGACCCTGTCGGCCCGGGTGGTCTGGTTCATCCTGTTGATGTCGCTCGGCACCATCGCGGTCGCCCTGTACCTGCTCCTGGCGCTGCGGCGGCTGGGCCCCAGTGATTCGATCGAGCGTCTGCTCCTGCGGACGAGCGACCAAGAGACGTCAAGGGCTCACGCCCGACTCGGAGTCGACGCGTCCACGGCGGGACCCCGGTAGCCCGCGGGCCCATGACGACGAGCGACGCTGACCAGGAGCGGTACCGAAACCATCCAGAGCAGGCCAAGCGCCGCCAGGGACAGACCCGGGCTCGGCCCCCACTCGACGGCGCCACACCGCCGACCGACCAGATACGCCAGCGGCCCGCCAAGCGCGCCAAACACGGCCGCCCGCACCGGCGGCCCGAGGAGCCACTGCAGGCTGTAGCGCAGCGTCGTGGCGAACTGCATCCACATCACGACAATCCACGGAGGACAGAGCCAGGCGACCAGCGAGCCTGACGGGAACTGAAGCAGTCCCAACCGCACCTGGGTCGAATCCACGACCAGGCCGACGGCGCCGGCCACCAGGATCAGCGCCATCTCAGCGCGCCGATGACGGGCAAGCCAGACGTGCACCGCGATGAAGACCAGCGCGACCGCCATGCCCGCCCACGGATACCCCCGTCCAGCCCCAAGGACGGAGGCCAACCATCCCGTCTGATACAGCCCGTAGTTCAGCAGGTTGGACACAGCTCAGCCAGACTGGCCGAAGACCGTCGCGATCTCACGGTGACGATGATCGAAGATTGACCGCAGATCCGACTCGATCCACCCGAGCGCCGGGGTGTGAAACAACGGTCGGCAGTAGAGATCGAAGTCGACGGTGTCGACGATCAACGTTCCTGCGCCGTCGGTCTCGAACTCGTGCACGTGGTACCACCGCCGAAATGGTCCCCGGACCTGCCGATCCACGAATCGTCGCCCCGGCGCCCACTCGTCGATCACGGTGCGCCACCAGACCGGGACGCCGTGCAGGCGGAGCCGGTAGTCGATGGTCGACCCGGCCCGTAGCGCCTCGTCCGGTGCCCGGCGAATCCGGAAGTGCAGGAAGTCTGGCGTCAGTCGCTCGAGGTTCTGCACCGACGCGAAGAACGGGAACACGGTGTCGACTCGGTGCGGCACCCATTGGGAGCACCGGAGTCGCCACTGGTCACCAGTCCGTGTGATGACCGCCGCCGAAGACCGCGTCTTATCCATGATCTAGCGCTTGTTTTTGTTTAATCTAAAGCATAACATTATTGCGTTATGAGCAAATCTACACTCACACCCCCTTTCGTACAGGAGACGGCGAGATGCCGCTGAGCCAGACGCTCACCGACGGACTGGACGACTACGCCGTCGGACGCAAGATCCGGGAACTGCGGGTGGGGAAGCAGCTGGGACTGGTGGAGCTTGGGCGACACACGGGTCTATCGGCGGCGCTCCTGTCGAAGATCGAACGAGGGAAGATGTATCCGACGCTTCCCACGCTGCTGCGCATCGCACTGGTCTTTGGCGTCGGGCTCGACCACTTCTTCGGCAGCGAACGCCGGGCGTTTGCGGTGGTGCGGCGCAGCGAACGGCGGCGCTTCCCGGAAAAGGCTGGGGCGAGCCCGGGAGCGTTTGACTTCGAGTCGCTCGATTTCGCCGCCAAGGAGCGCAAGCTCAACGCGTATCTGGCCACGTTTCGAGCCCTGACGATCGACAACTTCAAGCTGCACCGGCACCCGGGCGCCGAGTTCATCTATGTGCTGGAGGGCACGCTCGGACTCTACATCCGCGAGGACGAGACGCAGCTGGAGCAGGGGGACTCAGTCTACTTCGACTCGAGCCAGCAACACGGCTACCGTCGGGTCGGACGGAAGGCGTGCCGCGGCCTCGTCGTGGTGTCACCGGGGAGCGCCGGATCGACGTAGGTCGGTGTCGCCGTCGTCGACACCCGGTGACTCACGTTCCGGCACCAACTCACGTTCCGGCACCAGCCAGATTGGCCAGATACCGAAACGGCGCCAGCAGGTTCTCCCGCCACGGTACGGACGCGCCGTTGGGGCGAATCAGCAAGAGCGTGACGTCGTCGCCGGAGAGATTCCCAGGCGACATCGACGCGACCCTGCGCAGAATCTGCGGGATGACCGTGCCCGGCGCCTTCGGGTTGGTCTCGGCGATCAGCCTCGCCAATCCGGTACGACCGAGCATCTCGCCCTGTTCGTCGACACACTCCTCGAGACCGTCGGTGTAACACAGCAGCAGATCGTGGGTGCTCATCTTCACGCGGACCTGGGCATAGCGGGCAGACGCGAAGAGCCCCAGCGGGATATCGCTCAATTCCCCCGACGGGGAGTCCCACTCGACCGGGCGCCAGGCGCCATGCCCGGCGTCGAACCGGAGCGGTGCGGGGTGCCCGGCATTGCTGAGGGACAGCGTGCTCGTCGGCAAAAAGAACGTCGCGATCAAAGCCGTGGCGAAGGTGCCCGCATCGCCGGCGGCGGCGAACTCCCGGTTGACCTCGTTCACCAGCGTCTTCTGATCGATGTGGTCGATGTGGCGCTGCATCAACCGGCGTAGACCTCTCGCCAAGGCCAGCACGCTGTCACCATGCCCGCGGACATCGGCCAGCGCGAGTCGGGTGATACGACCCGACGAGCAGGAGGAGAGGTAGTAGACGTCTCCGCCCTCCGTGCCGCTGCCGTAGGGCTTGCAGTAGAGCCAGACATCGAGGCCGGTGGTCGAGACCGAGGTGTCGACCGCCCGACTCCCGCCCCACACCTGCATGCACTGCATGCGGGTGGACGCGCCAGCGGTGACCGGCGGACTCGCGTTTTCGGCAGATCTTGCATCCTCCGATACGGCCATGGCGCTGCCAGAAGACAACGTCACGCCATCACCCCCGGATCCGGCCGTCCGAGCACATGGCGCAAGGCTTGCTCCAATGCCGGATAGGCGAACCGAAAGCCCGAGGTGGTGAGCTGGATCGGCTCGACCCTGGCGCCGGTCAGCAGCAACGCGTCTGCCATCTCACCCAGGAGCAGGCGCACGGCGGGACCCGGCGCCGGTATCAGCGTGGGTCGGCGCAGCACCCGCCCCAGGGTCCGCGTGAACACGCGGTTCGTCTCGGGTGCCGGCGCCACGGCGTTGACCGGTCCGACCATCGAGTCAGTGGCCAACACGTGCAGCACGCTGCCGAGCACGTCGTCGAGTGCGATCCAACTCATGAACTGGTCACCTGATCCCAGCACGCCGCCCACCCCCAGCTTGAACGGGATCAACATCTGCTTCAAGGCACCACCGGCGGGGGTCAAAACGATCCCAAGGCGTAGATGCACCACCCGGATCCCCCGTTCGGTGGCCGGCGCGGTCGCCTCTTCCCAGGCCTGGCACACCTCCGAGAGAAATCCCTCGCCCGGATCCGACGATTCGTCGACCGCAGTGGCGCCCCGGCTTCCATAGAAGCCGATCGCGGACGCACACACCAGCGTCGCGGGTGGCGTCGGCAGCGCCGCCAGGGTCTCGCACAACCGGCGCGTGCCGTCGACACGACTCTCGCGAATTCGCTGTTTGCGTGCTGCCGTCCAGCGGCCCCCGGCGATGTTCTCGCCAGCGAGGTGAACGACCGCATCCATCCCGTCGAACGCCGACGCCGGCCACGTTTGACTGTCGCGGTTCCAAACGACCGCGTCCGGCCCGTCGGTGGGTCGCCGGCAGAGCCGGGTCACCTCATGGCGGCCGCTGCGAAGAAAGGCGGTCAAGGCGGATCCGATGAGCCCGGTCGCACCGGTCATGGCGATGCGCGTCGGAGCGAGCCCATATCGTTGGTGCCACGCGATGTCGTTGGCCGTGACCTGGTGCCGATAGGCAAACATCCGGTCTACCTCCGTGCGCGCGTAGCCGCGACCGATCGCCGCCGCCGGCCCACCCGGCAGCGTGTAATCAATGACGTCGTCCAGGCGTGTGGTGTGTTCATCCATAGCGTTGAATCGATGTGTGTGGTGCCAGGACCCGAAGGGCCCCTGGACCTGCCGGTCGGTAAACCACTCGTCGGGCATCCACTCCCCATGTGCGGCGGTCCAGGGCAGCCAGACCGGTCCCACTTTCACGCGGAGTCGCACCTCCGCCCGAGGCTCAGGCGGGCGTCCGCTCGTACCAACCACGACCGTCGGCCGCCACGGCGGGGCGAGTCGCTCGAACGCGCCGGGGCAGGTGTGCCAGTTGAATACCTGACGTCGCGGCGCACTGATCGTGACCGACCGACGGTATGTGCTCATGCCGTGTGCCCCGCAGTGCCCCGACCGAAGACTTCGACTGTCGTAGCGTTTGTCACGGGTTATGCGGCATCACCGAAACGGGGTTCGAAGCCGTCTCGAATCGACACGAGGCCACGTGGCGTGCTCACGGCCTGGAGCCGCTCCTGACGCTCCTGGCAGGCCACACATCGGGTCGCCCAGGGCAACGCCGCCAGCCGGGCCTCCGCGATACCTCCTCCACACGCATCGCACACCCCGTAACCCCCCGTCTGGATCCGGTCGAGCGAGGCTTCGATCTGCCGCTTCCGTTGCCAGTCGACTTCGATCGTCTGCACGGCCACGGCCACGTTCTCGCTCCACACCGCTTCGTCCACGACGTCGCTGCAGCGCCCCGCCTGGAGGGTTTCGAGCCGCGACCGAAGGTCGCTCGCCACGTTCCGGTCCAGGGTCCGCCGAATCTCGTGCACGTTCCTCATCGCCGTCTCCTCCGCGTCTTGAGTTCGCATGGTACTACGTACTGAGATTTAAATCTATTTTCTCGTCAATCACTCTTTACGACGGCGGTCAGCGTTTGGTTCCGTCCGATATCTGCGCGGCCCACCCCGGTGGACGCGCAGTTGGGTGCGAGCAAGACCGTCGTGATCCAGCTACACGGAACAGGCGCGGCAAGCGGAGCAGTTCGGAGACAAGGGCCTCGCGGCGCGTCTCGAAGACATGGTTCGCGACGAAGCGAGCGATGCGGAAAAAGTCGAGCGGAGCAGTCCCTCAATGCTCGCGTCTTCCGCACCGTTTGCGCCGCAGTGTACGAACGTCGCCAAATCTATCGTCTGAGTGAATGCCCACGTTGACGGATTCTTGTGAATTAAAGGATGCTTCTTTACAGTTAAACCCAAGAGAGACACTTATGCAGACAGCTACCTCACTCGTCGCCGGCGGATTACTCAGCGCCCTCACGCTAGCCGGGTGCATTCCGGCCGGCGTCAACTCCCCCGTCGTCGCCACGAGCTCGGCCGGCGTGACGTTTCCTGAGGTCGTCGGCATCGACCTCGAGGGCGACCAACTGTCGCTGCCAGCCGGGTTCGCCGGTCGGAGAAATCTTGTCGCCATTGCGTTCGAGCGCGAACAGCAGGCCGTGGTCGATACCTGGATCAGGGCGGCGGAACCGCTGCTCGCACGAGACCCCGGGCTCCGCCTGTATGAAGTGCCGACCATCTACGAGGGGTCGGCACTGTTCCGCCTCTGGGTCAATAACGGCATGCGGGCGGGCATCACCGACCAGGTCGCCCGCCGGCGAACGGTGACGGTGTACGTCGACCGCGACCGGTTCATCGCGGCGCTGTCTATTCCGGATACACGTGACGTGCATCTGTTGCTGTTGGACGCAGACGGGCAGATCGCCTGGCGCACCATCGGGCCGGCTGACCCTGACAAACTGGCCGCCCTCTCGCAGGCGCTCGCGGCGAATGGTGGCTCACAACCAACGGTGACCCGGCTCACCCGTGTCACCAGCCTGGACACGCACGCTTCGTAAACGCACGACAACCGGGACGGGCCGCAATCCCGCGGCTCGCCCGATCACTCGGACAGCCAACAACGTTCACCGAAGGAGACACGACTGATGAAACGCACCCTCTACACGCTCGCCATCGCGACCCTCGCCCTCGTCACGCCGATGCAGGCGGCCGACGACAAGGACATCGTCGACACCGCCGTGGAAGCTGGCTCGTTCACGACGCTGGCCGCCGCGCTCGACGCGGCCGGCTTGGTCGAAACGCTGAAGGGCGACGGTCCGTTCACCGTGTTCGCCCCCACCGACGCCGCCTTCGCGAAACTGCCGGCTGGCACGGTCGAGTCCCTGTTGAAGGACATCCCGGCGTTGACCGCTATCCTCACCTACCATGTGGTGCCCGGCAAGGTCG
>Ga0114993_10006831_pt1 | contig 10670 bp, 8 predicted proteins | sample ArcticOcean_MG_C_FD_87042 | JGI IMG/M metagenome (GOLD analysis project Ga0114993, IMG submission 87042) | Marine microbial communities from western Arctic Ocean - ArcticOcean_MG_CB2_150 | ecosystem: Environmental > Aquatic > Marine > Oceanic | place: Arctic Ocean: Canada Basin | collected...
TACTCCTTGAGGATGATCAAACTCAGCGGTCGAATAATCACCATCTTTCGAGCCAATCGCGCCGCTACCGATCGTTTCGATCAACGTGCCATCCAACTTCGTCACAACGATCCGATTGTGGTTGCTGTCAGTGATAAACAGCCGGTTGCCTGCCGGATCGGCAAGAACCTTACCGGGATACCGCAGCGCGGTCGGTTTCGCTTTGTACGTTTCAAGGTCAAATCGTAGCGGCGTCTCGTCGAGCAATCCATTTTTCTTGTAATAGTCGAGGCCGTGCTTAATCAGTTGATCCAGAAACTCAAACGTCTTTTCCCCGCCGCCCTCCCATACTACTTTCCCTTCGGGGTCGATTAGACGCATCGCCGGCCAACCGCCCACGCCGTATTTGTTCCAGATCACATGCTCGGCGTCGTTGATAACCGGATGCTCGATCTCGTAGCGCGCTACGGCTTCGCGAATGTTCCTCGTCTCCTTTTCGCCATCGAACTTGGCCGAATGCACACCAATGACGACCAATTCGTTGGGATAGGCGTGTTCGAGCTTCTTGAGTTCCGGAAGTATATGGATGCAGTTAATGCAGCAATACGTCCAAAAGTCGAGCAGCACGAACTTGCCGCGAACGTCCTTTAGCTGCAACGGTCCCGCCGTGTTAATCCACTCAGTTCCTCCGTCGAGCGATGGAGCTTTACGATGATGAGGGCCGTACGGATTTTCCGGAACCAATGGCTTGGCGGCCGGTTCGGCGACTGACAATTTCGGGGCGTTGTCTTGTCGTTCGGGTGGGCCCTTTGGCTGGTTGGAAATGGGATCCGTTGGCGTTTTTGCAGCAGGTGGAGATTTTTCCGGCGTCTTCGCTGCGATTTCGGCCGATTTCTCGACTTGTCCCTGCGGTTCCTCTTGTTCCTGGCTGCACCCGGCAAAGGCGACCACGCACACCAAAGCGGTAATACAGGCGCCGCGCAACAAGTGGCTTCGAAGAATCCTCATGTCCATCTGGGTACCTTCTCATTACAGAGGTTGCTGAACCGATCGACCCGGCGCCACTGTTTGTCCGCATCGATGCAGTGGAAATCCCACCGCTTATCTATCCTACCGGATGTCGGCCAGAACGGAAATCCTGCTGTTTGGGTTCACTTTTCTTAACCCCACTGTTCGACACGGCGACAATCTAGCGAAGATCCACAGACTTTGTCGGCGAAGCGTCAAATCTCGCCATCTCACGATGAATTTGCGTATCCCGCTGTCAGGTCAGCAGTTAAGTCGTGACTTCGATGCGGGTCGGAGAAAAATGTTCGTGAGCCGGGCCATGGCTGGCCGAATAATCGTTGTATCCGATATAATCGGCGGGTCAGCCGGTTTGGCGACCTGATCAGGGGTACGGGAGTTGAACGGGAACGCATCCCGCTAATTTGCGCGTTTCTTTGCTCTTACGTGTCCACACAGCCGGCACCTTTGTGGTGCTGTCACACTGTGAAATGCGTTTGACCCAGCATCGGCCTTTCGCCGCTTCGGCGGCTTGGCCGATGGCAGTTTTCGTGTCAGGGGAGGAAGGGTATCGTGCAACGCACCATTCTTATCGCTGTCATGCTAGCGATCGCTCCGATAGGCAACGCCCGCGGCCAGGAATGGGCCCAGAAGATGTTCGAGGTCAAGAGCCACGACTTCGGCTCGGTGGCGCGCGGGTCGAAGGTGGAGTACCGGTTCAAGTTCAAGAATCTCTACAAAGAACCGATTCACATTTCTCATGTCCGCTCTTCGTGCGGATGCATCACGCCATCGATCATCAAAGATAATCTCAAGACTTACGAAACGAGCGAGATCTTAGCGGTTTACAATACCACTTCGTTCACCGGGGCTCGCTCCGCAACGATCACCGTATCGATTGATCGGCCTTATCCGGCCGAGGTGCAACTGCGCGTCAAGGGCTATATCCGCACGGACGTCGTCTTCTCGCCGGCGAGCGTGCAGTTTGGCTCTGTTGACTCGGGCCAATCGAACACCAAGCAAGTCAACGTTTCTTATGCCGGCCGCAGCGGTTGGCGAATCGAGGACATTCGCAGTACCAACACGAATCTCGAAGTCAACATCGCCGAATCACACCGTGCTGGCGGTCGGGTTGGATATCGACTGAACGTCCGGCTCAAGGAAGACGCGCCGGTCGGCAGCATGAAGGACCAGCTCATCCTGGTCACCAATGACCAGCGCAATCCTCGCATCCCGTTGTACGTCGAAGGTCGCGTCGTGCCTTCGATCACCGTGAGCCCGTCGCCGCTGTTTCTAGGCACGCTCAAGCCGGGACAGCGGGTGACCAAGCAGTTGGTGGTGAAATGCAAGAAGCCCTTCAAGATCGAAGGAATCGATTGCGATGACGACCGATTCACGTTCAAACTGCCTACGACTTCCAGGCCGGTTCATTTGGTTCCCGTGACATTCACTGCCGACGAAAAACCCGGAAAACTCGCTCAATTGCTCAGTATCCGTACTGACCGCGGTGACAAGACCGTGCCGAAGTTACAAGTCAAAGGCGAAGTGGTCGCCGAAAAGTCAGAAGCAAAGGTGAAAGAGGTCCAGCCAGGTCCCACGACGCCCTGAATTCGCAACCATTCCACAGGCTCCCTCTTTCTCGAGGGGCGACGTTCTTCGCTAATCTAACAGGCCGGCAGTTCGCGCGGCCCACTGCGCTAGCAGAGCAACGACCATGATCCAGATCACGATCGATGCAATGCGGCTTTGCCACTCGGATCGCCCATGACGAAGCCGGTAATATTGGTAGCCGCGATACGGGATCTGGGCAATGCATACGACAAACAGTAGCAGCCCCGCCGGATTGTACCGCCACGCCGACTTGACATCGCCATGGGCAAGACAAATAAACGAACGGGTCAGCCCACAGCCGGGGCAATCGGTGCCGGTCGCTCGCCGCCAGACGCAGATGCCAGGGATCTCAACGTCCAGAACCGGCAGCATTACGGCGTAATTGGTAGGCGGCTGCAAAACGAAGGAGGCCGCCAGCACCAACATGGCGATCGTGAGCAGAATAAGCTGATATTGTTTTTCACCACGCAGAGCCTGCGTGGGCTTACCTACTTGCAAATTGCCCGTCGCGTTACCGTCTGACCTCGGTACGAGTTCCGCCTGAACGATCTCGGTAGAGCGGACGGGCAACTTAATTTCCGTTCTTCTTAGGCACACCTCGCTGCTCGAGCGCCTTTTTAAACTCTTTAAGTTGCCGCTGAATCAGGCCGGAATGCGGATCGAGACGGGCCGCCTCGGCTTGGTACTTGACCGCATTGACCAGATCTCCCTTGCCGAAATAACAGCGGCCGAGCGTATCAAGATAACCAGCCGTGTTGGGTCGCAGCTCCAGCGAGCGATGAGACTGTCGAATGGCCTCGTCGGCGGCTTTGGGGTTGATCTCGGCCAGGGTGTTGCCGACCAGCCAAGCGTATTGATTGCAGTGAAACGCTTCTCGTTTCTTTTCCGAGCCGATTTTGTCGTGATATACCCTGGCCATCCCTTTGATTCTTCGCATGATGTCCTTGCGAAGTTCCTCGCTGGGCTCCGGCAGCCGGTAAAGCGCAATCAGCACGTCCGCGTCGGTCGGATCGGCCTTGATCGCCTTCAACAGACTTGCCGTCTGTTTTGCCCGATCACCAGATCGCAGATGCTCGCAGGCAAAGTAGAATTCCATGCGGGACTTCATGTCGTTGGTAATACCTCTGAGTATTCTTATGTTGAGACTATCATCGCCGCGCTCTTTTGCCGTCTTTTCGAGATTTTCCAGGGCCTTTTTCAGCACCATGGCGGCCGCCAGTTCGCTTCCGAGGTCGTGTAACATCGTCGACAAGTGGAATTGAGCGTTGATCGTATGAGGGGCGAACACCTCGCCGCCTCGGATCACATGACGAAACTCGCGCTCAGCCCAGTCGAAATGTCCCGTCTGATACTGCTTTCGCCCCAATGCCATGTGCAGCGTCCGATCGTCCTGTTTCAGCCCGAAGGCTTTCTTGGCCACCACGTTGGCCTGATCGGTCTGCTCTCGTACCGAATGCACATGCGCCAAGGCATAGAGCAAGGCGGGATCGTGCTCGAAAACCTCAGCGTGTTTCTCGGCGGCCTTCTCGATCACCCGCCATGCTTTGCGCTTTACAAGCCAAAGAACGAGCCGCTCCAGCGAGTCGGGATCGCCCGTTTGCAGATCGAGCATCGCCAGCAGCGCCTGTTGTGCCTCGTCGTGGCGGGATAACCCTTCGAGCAGCGTCACTTGGCGCTGGAGCAATGATTTTACGACGGAGCGGCTCGTGCTGCGCGGTTTTGTGGTGAGCAGCTTCTGTTCGATTTTGATCGCGGCTGCCCATCGCCGGACGGCGGCAGCCGGGTCGCGGTCGTCTTCGACATAGATTCGCAGCCACTCGGCGCCAGGACGATGGCTGCGACGAACGGCCTTAAGAATCACTTGCCGCCGCTTCTTCATCGCGTCTTTATTTGACGTATCAACGATCTGATCATTGATAATGTGCAGCGCCACCGCCTTAGATATCGTTTCTGATACGTCGAATCGAACCAGGCGGCAGAGCGCCTCGACGCCCGAAAAATCTGACAGTGCCGTCAAATCGGCCGCACGGGCAAGACGATCTGATTCAGATAGCGAACCGTAATCCTTGAGCAACGTCTTGACGGTGGCGGGGTCGTGGTCACGCTGCCACTTGACGCGAATCAGCCGCGCAAGATATCGCGCACGCATTGCCACTTCGATGTCGGTATTATGCTGAGCAATCGACAGCGCGTCGAACGCATCTTCGCCAATCTCGGCCAACTCCGCCTGAGCTCGCTCGCGGACGGCAAAGCGGTCGTCGCCCAGCTTCTTGATCAGGCGGGCGACCCGAGCGTCGAGCGCCGCATCCTCCGCCTTCGCATCAGCCGCCTTCACATCAGCAGCCCTGGCATGGGGTGCCGCAAACACCAGCAAACCAATCGCTGCGAAAACAAAGATGACATGGCGACGTAGCATGACGAGATCCTTCCTCAGATGCGCGTACCGACTCCCCCAATCATAGCCTAGCTTCGCCTACTGGGGCAACATTCATAGCAAGAATTAAGATCCGACCGATCTCAGATAGCGGATTCGAGCGTTAGGCCGGTCCGGCGGCGTCTTCCATTTCTTGGATATATTGCCGGAGCCGCTCGACTTCGTCGGTGACCGATCGGAGCCGGAGCATATTTTCGACCCGCTTGACCAATTCAAGCTTGTTGACCGGCTTGCTGAGAAAATCATCGGTACCCGCATCCACGGCCCGTTCGATGTCGCCAAGTTCGTTCAGAGCCGTGACCATCAGGATCATGATCTTCCGCGTCGCGGGGTCTTGCTTGAGCTGCTTACAGACCTCAAATCCGCTCAATTTGGGCATCATCACGTCGAGCAGAATCACATCCGGCGAGAACTCAGCGACCTTGTCCAGGGCATCCTGCCCATCGACGGCGATCGCGATTTCACAGTCCACATCGCTCAGATAGGCTTCGAGCAATTCGACGTTCGGCGGGTTATCGTCCGCAATGAGGATTTTGTTACTGGTCTCGGGCATGGTGTTTTGGTCTATGGGGCTCAACGGGCTAAGATCTGCATCGCCAGTGCCAAATTATAGCGCGCGCACGGCACGCTGGAAATGGGAAAACCAAAAATCGTCTCGCTTGACGGCTAAACTGCCGCAATCGCCGCCGCGGGGACCGGAAACTGCTGGCAAAGTTCCGATACCGCGCGTCGAACACTCGTGCTGACCGCCTCATTGTCGGGAGATCGCAGTACTTCGAGCATCCACTTGCCAATCAACTTCATCTGATCGGTACCCATCCCCCGAGTTGTCAATGCCGGCGTGCCGATGCGAATGCCCGAGGGGTCGAGCGGCTTTCGCTTGTCAAACGGGATCATATTCTTATTCACCGTGATCCCGGCGCGACCGAGGGCATCTTCCGCCAGACGGCCAGTAAGCCCAATCGCTGTCATATCGGCCAGCATCAGATGATTGTCGGTGCCGCCACTGCTGAGCGGCAACTCGCCGGCGGTGAGTGTCTCGGCCAGCACCTTGGCATTGTCGATGATTTGTTGCGCATAGGTCTTAAAGTCCGCGTGCAGCGCCTCGCCAAAACAGACCGCTTTGCCAGCCACAACGTGCATCAGCGGGCCGCCTTGGATACCGGGAAACACCGTCCGATCAAGATCCTTGGCGTATTCGGCCTTGCACATCGACAACCCGCCGCGGGGACCCCGTAGCGTCTTGTGGGTCGTGGTCGTGACAAAGTCAGCCACAGGCACGGGATTGTCATGCAGGCCCGCCGCCACCAGTCCGGCGTAATGGGCCATATCCACGAACAGCTTGGCGCCAACCTCTTCGGCAATTTCGGCAAACAGGCCATGCTTGATCTCTCGTGGATAGGCACTCGCCCCGGCCACTATCATTTTTGGTTTGTGCTCACGAGCCAGCGAGGCGACCGCATCGAAGTCGATCCGGTGATCGTCCGGCTTGACCCCATAGGCGATGAAGTTATACAGCTTGCCCGAAACGTTGAGCCTCATGCCATGTGTCAGGTGGCCGCCGTGGGCAAGACTCAAACCGAGCACGGTATCACCGGGCTGGATCGCGGTCATATAGATCGCCATATTGGCTTGCGAACCGCTGTGAGGCTGCACATTGACATGGTCAGCCCCAAAAAGCTCTTTCGCCCGATCACGGGCGATGTCCTCGACCACGTCGACATGCTCACAGCCACCGTAGTAGCGTCTCCCCGGTAGACCCTCGGCGTATTTGTTCGTGAGCACGCTGCCGACCGCCTGCATAATCGCGGGACTAGTGTAATTTTCGCTGGCGATCATTTCCAGGCCGTCCTGCTGCCGCTCGATTTCGGCAGCCACGGTGGCCCAGACTTGAGGATCTTCATTCTGCAGGAAGTTCATCGGCGAATCCGCTGGGGGGGAAAGACATCTTGGCAGGGTCAAAGAAACAGCATTGTCGAGACGCATTGCCGTTTCGTCAACGGGCGGTCGGCGGGACACTTTTCGATCAGTCGATTTGAATTCAAACGGACTAATCAAACGGCCCTAGATGGAACCCCAAAAGCGCTCTATTAAGGACCGACTTTCCGAACACCATGAAGGCGTTCGTGTTCGCTCTTCGGCACCTCTCGCGAGAGGTTCATGCGGTCGTTCGCGGTCTGGCATTTTGAGGCAGCTTCCTTCCGTTTTCGTCGAGGGCGTCTCGGCTGATTCTATTGAAGCCTGCATGGTTAACGATCACGCAAATCCACGCCGAAGCGGGTTTTCGCCGGGCCTGCGTTGGTCGCCCTGTGTTCATTTGCCGCGCAGCCGTCTATAGGACGGAACACGTTGATCCCTCAGGCATACTTCACCGTAACGATGAAGTGGTCCTTTTTCAATGGAAATGGGGCGAGAAAATCGCCGTGTTCTCCCAAACATCGGCGTTTGCCCAAGACAATTGGCGGTCTGTGATCACCGTAAGAGAGCCCAACCGCCGACCTTGGAAAGGACGGCGACATTCCTCGCGATTGACTCCTCAAGCAGACCGCTTTCGCTCGCGTCGCCGCCAGCCACAGGCGATGACGAATAGACCAAACGCGGCAATCGCTATCGTCGAGGGCTCTGGAATGTCGATCACGGTTCGGCTGGATGAAATGGGCGTTTTGGTACCAGAGGCCGTTGAGCCACGGCCCTGCGAGGCACTACCTCGCCGGTCACCGGACCCATCAGCAACCGTGGTGATCGTCTCGTAGGCGGCATCGGACGCGAGTGCTTCCTCCGGCATGAGAACACTCGTCGAACTCTCTCCCAAGCCATCCACAAGGAAATCGATCTGGGTGTTGGATTCGTCGACGATCATAAGAGGTTGACCGGCAGCCGATACGTCCCACGCAAAAACAGCGGGCTGTGAAACATTCCGATCTTGGGTGTCGAAGATCGTCGCGGCTTCCCCGTCAGCTTGACCGCTTGACGGGAAGATTAACGGTGGTTCGCTGCCTGGCTGGCTGTGTCCTGCCGAGGACCAGGCATCGTCACGACGAAGCGGTTTTACATCGCCGTGCTCGATAACTGCTGCTTGGGCTGCTGCTGTGAGAAGGGCGATTAGACCTACGGCCACGAATTGCTTGATGCGCATACTGAATCCTTTCAGTGAGAACGCTGATCCTTCAGCTAGGGGCGGCAACTCTATCGGCTCCCGCTGTTGCAAGCAAGGTGAATTCTGCTCTGGCGCGTCGCGCAGTCGCTAAAGGACCATGACCGTCAGCTAGCATGCGTCGTAAGCAGCGAGAAATCGATCGGCCGACTTCGAAAAAAACAGCGGCTATCGCTTTACTTCGGCGAGCCAGACACGGAGCTTCTGCCGAAGTGCCTCAACCGCCTCCCAAAATCTTGACTTCCCGGCGAGGAGGGTAAATCAACCCGGGTCGGCGTTCATTTCGTAGAACTCTTCAGCGGCGCCATGCGTGTTTTAGTCTGCAGCACGAACCGCGACCGCCACTTCGCCCTGATTATCCTCCAACTCAGCCGCCGAGTCGTTCAGTCGCAGGTAAAGCGTGCCGGTCTGTTTGGGCCTGATCGAACCTTGCAGCCCAATCGACGTCGGCTCGTGAAACCAGTAAAGCGTCTGCTGAGTGTCGAGCGGTCGCACAGCGGCCAGTAACTGGCCCAATGGCCGGCCTTTGTAGTATCGAACCGAGACGCCACCCGGCTCGCTGATCCAGGGCTTGGTCGTCTTGGCGATCTGGAACCTTCCCGACGCAGAAATTCGATACGTCGTGCCGGCGGTGAGTTGGATGCCGCTCGACTGCCATCCCCGATCGGCCATGATCACCGTCTCGCCGACGGCGGGACCAAGCGGCTTGCCTTCGCGATAGTCAATCGCCATGCGAGCCACGTCATAGCCATATTCGAGGTTCAACGCCATCAACCCGAATTCCTCGTGCAACTCACGCCAATGGTCGCCACATTGTTCACGGAAGCGGTCCGAAAACGTCCCCTCCTCAGGAAACAGAAACAACCCACGAAACGCCTTTTGATATCGCGGGTTGTTGTCCATCAGTGCGCACAGCGCCCAACTCCAGCCGTACGCATCGTCGCGGTGTACTCGATTGCTGTATCGCATCAGTTGTGGCAACAGAAAGACCTTGTCGCCCCCAGCGGCCAGGCCGTCGCGAATAAATTTCACCCGAGCCCAGCCCGCCAGTTCGTCGCGCGTCTTGGGCATGTGTCGCATGGTCAGCCGCTGGCCGTCCCAGATGTGTGTGCCCATCAGTTCGGCCATACCTTCCATGTACCAGGAGCCGCCACAGCCACCGAACATGCTGTTCATAAAACCGTGTGTTCCTTCATGCAGCAACAGATGCCGGCGGTAGTAGGCGGTCTTCTGCTCGTACACCCAGAGCTCAACGCCGCGCGAGTATCCATTGGGAAACTGCGGCAAGTCGGGCGTCAACAATCCGCTTGCGGCAAACTTCTGCTTGTCTTTCATCAGGAAACCGGTCATGTGCCAGTCGCTGACTTTTTTTGGGTCGATGCGAAAGTACGCACACCACTGCTCGAAAGCAGCGTCGAACACCTTGGGCAAAATATCGACATCAGCGCTGCTCGCCACATCGGTATAGAGCGTGAGGTGTTGGCCTGACAGCTTGCGCAGACCGACACGACTCGCGACCGCGGCGGTGGTCTCTCGCTTCGGCATGGCCCTGTAAGGACGCACTTTTTCCCAATCGGCCTGACCGGCGAGCACGCCCAGATTAGGCGACTGGACCGGTTTCTCGTAGTTCGTGCGTGGCTTCTTCCGCCGCGGCGTCTTGGTCTGGGGCGACTTCTTTCGCGAATGACCACCCGAGGTGGAGGTCTTCGCGGGCTTGGCTTTCGCGACCGTCGTCCGCGCCGGCTTGTCGCCACACCCGGAAAAACAGAGGACGACCGCAACGCAGGCAGCAGGCCAACAGAGGTCCGTCAGCGGACGATTTGTACGATTGGAGAGCTGTTTCATGGTAACGTCGTGATCGAGAGGCCCCTCACGCACATTATAACCCCACAAGCGACGGACGGTATGCCAAGCACGACCGCAATAGCCACGGGCGGCGATGTTGCTATAATCCCGGCTCGCCAAATCTGGTCGTCCGGCTCTGCTTGGGACTTTGGGTCACAGCGGCGAACGGGCGTCCGTTTTACTAACCGTTTGTAGGAGCGCAGCACTTATGATCACTGTTGGCATGAATTATCACGTTATCGAAGGCAAACAACAGGATTTTGAAGACAAGTTTACCGCGGTCATCACAGCACTCGAGGCGGCCGAAGGCCACGACAGCTCGACCCTGTGGAAGGACACCAAGGACAATGCCTCGTACCTGATCACCAGCGAATGGTCCGACGAACAGGCATTCATGGCGTTTATCCAGAGCGAAGGCTTCCGCGATGTGACCAACTGGGGCAAAGAGCAGATCCTCTCCGGCCGGCCGCAGCATAAGATCTATAAGAACTAGGGGGCGTTTCAAAATCATCGCAGCCCGAAGCGTGAGCGAGGGACGCAAGTGGGAAATGCTGATTTCGCGTCCCTCGCTCACGCATCGGGCTATTATTTTTGGAATTTGAAAATCCCTTTAGGGATTGTGTCGCAACCGGAACGACCTCA
>Ga0114993_10006834_pt1 | contig 10667 bp, 11 predicted proteins | sample ArcticOcean_MG_C_FD_87042 | JGI IMG/M metagenome (GOLD analysis project Ga0114993, IMG submission 87042) | Marine microbial communities from western Arctic Ocean - ArcticOcean_MG_CB2_150 | ecosystem: Environmental > Aquatic > Marine > Oceanic | place: Arctic Ocean: Canada Basin | collected...
ATAAAGACAGTTGCTGTACATTCTACAGCCGATAGCGACGCAATGCACGTAAGAATGGCGGACGAAGCAATTTGTATCGGTCCACCACCAAGCAACTCAAGCTACTTATCCATACCAGCGATAATATCAGCATGCGAGATTACTGGCGCACAAGCTATTCATCCAGGTTATGGATTTCTTTCTGAAAATCCTAAATTTGTTCAAATTGTTGAGGATCACGGGTTAAAATTTATCGGCCCAACCGCAACACATATTCGAACAATGGGAGATAAAATTTCCGCCAAAAAAACAATGCAAGCCTTAGGTGTTCCCTGTGTTACCGGATCAGAAGGAGGGGTCGATACCCTAAAGGAAGCATATGAAATTGCTGAATCTATTGGTTACCCTATTATCATTAAAGCAACGGCCGGAGGTGGCGGCAAGGGGATGAAATTAGCCTTAAAACAGGAAGATTTAGAAAAAGCTTATAAAATGGCAAAATCAGAAGGCAGGTCTTCTTTCGGAAATGAAGCGGTTTACATGGAAAAATACTTGCAGGCACCCAAGCATATAGAAATTCAGGTTTTTGGTGACGGTCAGGGGCGAGCAGTGCACTTAGGAGAACGTGATTGCTCGCTTCAAAGACGTCATCAAAAAATCCTTGAGGAGGCCCCAGGGCCAGAGATAACTGAACAAACACGCCAAAGAATCGGAAAATTATGTTCAAATGCAATTTCAAAAATAAATTATGCTGGAGCCGGAACTATTGAGTTTCTATATGAAAACGATGAATTCTATTTTATTGAAATGAATACACGGCTTCAAGTTGAGCATCCGGTAACCGAAGCAATATATAATGTTGACCTAGTCAAAGAGCAAATTAGAGTGGCTTCTGGACTACCAATGTCATTCATTCAGGAAGAGTTAAAAATAAACGGTCATTCAATAGAGGTCCGCATAAACGCAGAGAGGCTTCCTAATTTTAGTCCTTGTCCCGGAAAGATAACACAATTTCATGCCCCCGGTGGCTTAGGGGTTAGAATGGACTCAGCCATATACGACGGATATTCGATCCCCCCATATTATGATAGTTTGATCGCTAAGATCATTGTTCACGCAGAAAACAGGTCTTCTGCTATTAGCCGGCTGAAACGGGCGCTCAACGAGCTTATTGTGGATGGTGTTGATACTACAGCACCATTATTTGATCCCCTATTATTAGAAAAAGAAATAATAGACGGAAGTTATAATATTCATTGGTTGGAAAATTGGCTACAAGCGTCTGCTGAAACTACTTAAGAACAATTTAAAACTGACATCGATATAAAATTATTTTATCAATACAAAATGGATAATAAGTCAACACTAACACCGGAGGCCATTTTAACTGCCTATTCAAATGGTGCTTTTCCAATGGCTGAATCCAAAAACCACCGAGACATTTTATGGATTTCTCCTGATATTCGAGGGGTAATACCGTTAGAGAAATTTCATATTTCAAGATCTCTACGCCGACTCATCTTAAGAAATAACTATCAAATAACAGTTAACAAAGATTTTGTTTCCGTGATTAACTCTTGCGCTTCGAGATCAGAAACCTGGATAAATCTCTCAATTCGAGACTGCTACATAGAATTATGGCGTAAGGGTTACTGCCATTCGATTGAAGTATGGGATTGCAATGAAATAATTGGCGGGATTTACGGACTGGCACTAAAGAAAGCTTTTTTTGGAGAGAGTATGTTTTCAACAAAAAGCAACGGGTCAAAAATTGCATTAGCATATCTAGTCTCACGATTAAAATTCGGTGGATTTATATTGTTTGACACCCAATTTCTAACAAGTCACTTAGAATCTCTTGGTGGAATCGAAATTTCTTCAACTAATTATCAAAAACTTCTATTGGCCTCATTAGAGGGTGAGGCCAACTTTCTAAGACAGCCAAAACAGGTTTGCCCTGTTCAAGTTTGCACCTAACGAGCGAGACATCGTAACGAGCATGATCGAGTGCCGTCAGTGCGGGACTAGAAGCAACCATCCAACCTATAAGCTCAACTGCGTTGCTCAAAACATTCGTTATTCTTAGATAAGCAAAAGCGTTACCAGTAGGATTTTTTACCGGATAACGACACTCTTCTACTGTTATAAGTAAAGAACCAAACTTAATTTCTAACCCTACCTTGGCTTCGAGTTCCGTACTAGTGCCACCCATTTTATCTAATACGCGTACGATTACCCATTGGGAGTTTGACACTTCAACACTAAACTCTTCAACCACATCAAGACTCTCTGTCGTAATGGTTGGAATTCCTATCTTTTCAGAGCTTTGAGAAAGAGCCGTGTTAGAAAAAAATAGTAAGAAAAGTACAAAATAATTCTTCATTCCTTTGAGCCACTAAACATCCTTAAGAGTAAACTCACTAAACTAATTGAACTCTGAGTATCTGTTACTTCTTCGCCAGTCTCATAATTACTCATTGAACCTCCAGGAACTATTTCCACGAAGCTCCCCCCTAGCAAGCCTTCAGAACTAATTAAGACTGAGCTATCATCAGGGATGTTAATTTCTTCAGAAATGGCAATCATTACATCAGCTTTATAAGAGTCCTTATTAAGCGCTAGATTTGTTACCGCTCCAATCTTTACTCCCGCCATTCTTACGTCGGTTCCAACACTAATACCTTCAGCAGACCTAAAGCTTGCTGTTAAGTTATAATTACTAGCATCCTCTTTAAAATTTGTTACATTAAGGACAAAAAAAAGAAAAATAAGGGCCGTTAAAAAAACTACAGTTCCTACAACAATTTCTATTGTTTTTTCTGTCATTCCTTGTTCACTCCACATAAGAACTTAGTTTGGTGTCCATGCCTCATAGTCACTGCGAACTTTCGGATTATTGCGACGCATAGAACCTGTAGGGGCATATGACATATCTGTACCAGTAAGGTTTTCTTGGTGCGGCTTTTGCCATATATTTACTTTAAGCGGTTCTATCTTGGGAATATCGTTCCGAGTATGATGCAACCACCCATGCCACTCGGGATTGACACGGGAAGCTTCCATTTCTCCATTGAAAATAACCCATCGCCGTAGACCATCCTTAGAGGTGTAAAACTGATTCCCCATCTCATCATTACCCACTGACACGCCCTTTAACCATGTAAATAATTGAGTATTCAGGGTTTGGCTGTGCCACCAAGTTAAACCACGAATTAGAAATTTAAATATTGTCATAAGGTGTTCCAATTTTTGATTTTCTTTATAGTTTAGACCGTTAATATCTTAAACAGCATAAAATATATTATCCCTAGTTTTTTAACCAGCAGAGACTTCCGAAACATCCTTAATTTCGGAATATATCACCAATGGCCCTACTTCTTTTTTTGCGGCCTCCAAGTTAACCACTACTTCACTAACATTATTTAACGTCGGCAGGTCAAACATGGTATCAAGAAGAATATCTTCTATGATAGATCTTAACCCCCTAGCACCGGTTTTGCGGGAGATGGCACGTTGAGCAACAGCGACCAATGCCTCATCCGTAAAAGTTAGCTGAACATCTTCTAATCCAAATAGCCTCTCGTATTGTTTAACCAAAGCATTTTTAGGCTTAGTTAAAATTGTAACCAATGACTCCTCATCAAGGTCTTCCAAAGTAGCTATTACTGGAAGTCTTCCTACAAATTCCGGGATTAAGCCAAATTTAAGTAAGTCCTCTGGCTCAAGATCATTAAACAACTCTCCCGTGCCCTTATCGTTTGGTTCACGTACATCCGCTCCGAAGCCCATAGCTGAACCTTGACCTCGTTTCGAAATAATTTTATCTAGCCCTGAAAAAGCTCCTCCACAAATAAATAGTATATTTGTTGTATCCACCTGTAAAAATTCTTGTTGCGGATGTTTCCTTCCTCCCTGAGGAGGTACAGATGCAATCGTTCCTTCCATTATTTTTAGTAAAGCCTGTTGAACTCCCTCTCCGGATACATCTCTAGTAATAGAAGGGTTATCGGATTTTCGAGTGATTTTATCTACCTCATCTATATAAACGATACCACGTTGCGCTTTTTCAACATTATACTCAGAAGCCTGAAGAAGTTTCAAAATTATATTTTCAACGTCTTCACCAACATAACCTGCCTCCGTTAGAGAGGTTGCATCTGCCATTGTGAAAGGGACGTCAATAATTCGTGCCAGGGTTTGCGCGAGTAATGTCTTCCCGCACCCTGTTGGTCCAACTAATAATATATTCGATTTTGCTAACTCAACCTCATCCGAACTCGAAGAATTATTAAGCCTTTTATAGTGGTTGTGTACTGCCACTGACAAAACACGTTTTGCATGCGCCTGCCCAATTACATAATCGTCTAAAACAGTACAAATCTCTTGCGGTGTGGGAACACCGTCTTGAGTTTTTAATCCAGAAGTCTTGGTTTCCTCTCGAATAATATCCATACACAATTCTACACATTCATCGCATATAAATACTGTAGGCCCTGCAATTAATTTTCTTACTTCATGCTGAGATTTACCACAAAAAGAGCAGTACAAAGTATTTTTGCTATCACTTGAATTATTTGAATTACTTGTCATTCAACACCTCACACTTAATTAGATCTTTTAGCGCACTACAAAACTAAAAATAAATATTCACCAAAAAGGACTAAATCACTCAGCATAAAGGTTCAACGTCAAAAATTAAACAAATACCGATTTAGATTACCAGAGTATAAATTTATTAATTTTCTTACCTATAGGTTTATTTCTTTCTGTTTGTTACAATTTCGTCTATATGACCCCATTGTTTAGCCTCTTCTGGCGACATAAAATTATCTCTATCAAGTGCTTTTTCAACTGCTTCAATATCTTGTCCTGTATGCTGAACATAAATTTGATTTAACCGATCTTTAAGTTTCTGTGTTTCAGCAGCGTGTATCATTATATCAGACGCCTGGCCTTGATATCCTCCAGAAGGTTGATGAACCATAATTCTCGAATTTGGCAAAGAAAATCTCATGCCCTTTTCTCCGCCAGCCAAGAGCAACGAGCCCATGGACGCCGCCTGCCCCATACAGAGAGTTGATATCTTTGGTTTTATGTATTGCATAGTGTCGTAAATAGAGAGTCCCGACGTAACCACCCCACCCGGAGAATTGATATACATGCTAATCTCTTTTGAAGGGTTTTCCGCTTCCAAATGAAGTAACTGAGCAACAATTAGATGGGACATTCCATCGTGAACTGGGCCATTAATAAACACAATCCTCTCTTTTAATAATCTAGAGAATATATCATATGCTCTCTCTCCACGGCTGGTTTGTTCAACTACCATGGGCACTAAATTCATATGCGTTTCAATCGGATCGTACATGCTGTTTCTGCCTTTTGATTTAATGATCGTTCATAATTATAATATCGAGACGTTAGTCCTGGATGAATCTGTCTGCAAGGGTATGATTAAAAGTTTTATAAATAAAAACCTTTAATACAGCTCATGGTGCCAATTAGAATATATTCAAAATAAACAAGTTAGTTATTATCTCTAGGATTCCTTTTAAAATTTGCATACATAATAATTTACTATCCCTCCAGCAACGTTGATACATTAAATTACAAATATAAATATTTTTGGATACTCATGGAAAATATAACTCAGATAGTACAGATAATTTTTGCAGACATTATACTATCTGGCGATAATGCCATAATTATTGGGATGTCAGCGGCAAGTTTATCTCCAGAATTACGAAAAAAAGCAATAATTTTTGGGATGGCAATTGCAGCCGGACTGAGAATACTCTTCGCTGCCATAGCCAGTTACTTACTTGCAATCCCCGGTATTATATTTATTGGTGGGTGTTTGTTGTTATTTGTGTGTTGGAGATTTTTTCTTGAAATATCACCTTTTAAAACAACCTCTAAACAAAAAACTTTAGATCAAAAAGGATATACAGGCTCTCCGAATAAGCAGCTAATATCAGCACTAATAACGATAACAATTGCTGACGTTTCTATGTCAATTGATAATGTACTTGCCGTAGCCTCAATTGCCCGTGAAAACACTTTACTATTAATTTTCGGATTAATTCTTGCGATAGCATTTATGTCGTTATTTGCAACTATTATAGTAAAGATGCTGACTCGTTATTCTTGGTTAAAATATTTAGGGTTTTTCTTCTTATGCTATTTATCGTTAAAGATGCTTTATGATGGCTGGCCTGAGGTTTATCATTTTTTCTAAAATACTAAAAATCTGATAAAAAAAGCCCTAAAACATATTCAATTCTCTAAGCTCAAAGTTACAATTTATTTTAAATTATTTTTTCCAAAGTAGAAAAGAGTACCAACTATAACAAATGCTATTAAAGCCTGAGCGCTAATTGCCTGAACAAAAACGCTTATGTTTTTGATTACTGAGACCACATAAGGTCCTGAATCCTCCCCCAATAGAAGATATACGAGAATAATTAAGCCTACGAGTGAAAACCCCATTTTAGAAGCAATTAGTATTAACTGCTGTAAGGCTACAACCCTTCGACTTAATTTTTCCACAAACTATCTTTCCTACCAGGGGAGAAAAAACTTAATTAAATTATCTATCAACCAAGTTTAGTACGATCATCAATGTAACTAAACCAACTAGGCCGTTTGAGCCGAGTTGTGCTACAAGATCAGTTATGTTGCCAACAACATTTCCGACGAATGATAGGTTGCCTGGTCCAACCAAAAGAGATGCAATGATACCAAAAGTTAGTAACGCGATTCCTAGGTCTGTCATTGCACCGATAGTTTTTTTCATTTTATCCATTGTATTTACCTTCCTGTATAAATTAATCCACAGGTCGTTACGACCTGAGGTAATCAAAACAAGCTTTTTCGCTTGTCTGGCGCATATTCATCGGCAAAAAACCGCCTAGTCAACTAAAATCGTAAATATCTTGTGAAATTATAAATTTATTATTAAGATTTTGGTTAAAATATACGTAAAAACCACAAATGTGCTATATTTATCTCTATGTAGTAGCTACAAATATTCATCTGACAACATCTAGACTCGGGTAATTCTTAAAAAAAAATTGAGTCGTTATCAAAACATCGTAGAAAAACTAAGCTACCTTATTTAATTCTTAAAATAATTAAAATTTCAAGCAAACTATCAGCTATGAAACTTTATTGACGCGCCTGTACAGTTAAATAATTACCGTCTAGCGTCCACTTTAATGAACCAAAGACATTTCCTTGATAGCCGGTATTCTTGGTTAAGGTTGGCAATAACCTTAACCATCGCAATAATTGGGAATATTGGTATGTGGGTGATTATTGTCATTTTGCCGGCCGTTCAAAACGAATTTAATGTTGATCGAGGAAGTGCATCATTACCTTTTACACTCACTATGATTGGTTTCGCGCTCGGAAATTATTTTATAGGAAAGGCAGCCGATAAATTCAACATTTCCTCCGTTCTTTTCGTTTCAGCAATTGCCCTATGTTTTTTATTTATTTTGGCAGCTCAAAGTAATTCGATAATTTTTCTGTCATTAGTTCAGGCGATTATCGGATTCTGGACTGCAACTTGCTTTGCGCCATTGATATCAAATATTTCTCTTTGGTTCTCAAAACGCCGGGGGTTAGCCGTTGCTTTAATTGCGAGTGGTAATTACTTCTCTGGTTCGATTTGGCCTTTTTTACTTCAAGATGTCCTAAACGAACAAGGATGGCGTTCCGTTTACTGGGTATTAGCAGTTGCCATAATTTTGATAATGGCCCCGCTTTCCTTTGCTTTAAAACCAAAAATTTCTATGGAACCCATATCTCAAACGGATAAATTCCTTCAAAACAGGCCCGGATCGATTCAGTTATCTGGTAAAAATCTTCAACTCCTTCTTGGAGTTGCCGGTTTAGGATGCTGTGTCGCCATGTCGATGCCACAAGTCCACATCGTAGCTTTTTGTGTTGATTTAGGGTTTGGTGATACGGTGGGGGGGCAAATGCTTTCATTAATGCTTATGGGCGGCGTTGTATCCCGGCTTATTTCTGGTGTCTTAGCCGATAAAATTGGCGGCGTTAAAACTTTACTTTTAGGATCTAGCCTACAATGTATGGCATTGTTCTTGTATTTACCTTTTAGTGATATGACCTCTCTCTACATTGTATCCCTTATATTTGGTCTCTCTCAAGGTGGAATCGTCCCAAGTTACGCGGTAATTGTGCGCGAGTACCTTCCAGCAAAAGAGGCCGGAGCTAGAATAGGCTTTGTCTTAATGATGACTGTCTGCGGAATGTCACTAGGTGGGTGGATGTCTGGGTGGATCTACGACCTCACTGGTTCGTACACCACCGCGCTATGGAATGGGATACTGTGGAATTTTTTAAACATCGCGGTCGTGCTAACGTTATTACCAAAAAGACTAAGCATTAAAAAATCAACACATTAGATTTCTAGAACTGTCGCACCAGTCGTATTTCTAGATTCCAGTGCATCGTGAGCTTTAGAAACATCGCTGAGCGTGAAATGCTGGTCAATAATTATTTTTATCTGTCCAGATGTCACTTTATCAAATAAATGTTCTGCCATACTCTGACACCTAGCATGGTCCCCTATATGCGTAAAAAGTGTTGGGCGAGTAAGTTTTATTGATCCCTTGGCAGCCAAAATACCCACATCAATTGGAGGAACTTTTCCAGAAGCGTTTCCAAAAGTAATCATTGTACCAAATGGGCTTAAACTATCTAGAGACCCATCAAAAGTATCTTTACCGACTGAATCCATAACTACTGGCACACCTTTCCCAGCCGTAATGTCTCTGACCTTCTCTTTGAAGTCCTCTGTGCTATAATTTATTGCATAGGCTGCGCCATGGTCTAGTGCCATTTGACATTTTTCATCTGATCCAGCTGTAGCGATAAGATTTATTCCCTCTGACCTTGCCCATTGACAAGCAATTAGCCCTACACCTCCGGCAGCTGCATGAAATAAAACAGTATCTCCCTTTGCGATCGGGACAGTTCGATGAAATAAATACTGAACGGTTAAACCTTTCAACATCATCGCCGCGCCCTCTTCAAATGATATATCATCTGGCAATGGACACACTTGTGCCGCTGGCATAATTCGGGATTCTGAATAAGCCCCTGGAGGATTTGACGCGTAAGCCACACGATCTCCAGCCTTAACGTGTGTTACCCCGGCACCAACAGCCTCAACAATCCCAGATGCCTCCATACCCAGGGTCAAAGGTAACGCCAGAGGGTACAAACCCGTTCTTTGATATATATCTATATAATTCAAACCAACTGCTTTATGCCTTATTTTCAATTCCCCGGCACTCGGAGTGCCTACTTCAATATCCACAATTTTCATTACCGAAGAATTTCCAAATTCTTCAATTAAAACTGTTTTTGTCATAGTATTGCTCATAGGGTTTTTCCTTCAATGAATATCTAACTAAGCTTATGGTTTTCCAAAAGCTTAGTACAACATATAAATTTATTAATAATGTCACCAGGCGACGTTAACTGCTATCGGCCCCCTAAAAGCCCAACCCATAAATTTAGTGTTCCCCTCTAAACTTAGATTTGGAAAGCGTTCAAATAACATCGGAAGTGCAACCTCAGAAATTAAGGATTTTGATACCCATGCCCCAGCACAAAAATGTGGGCCAGCACCAAAAGTTATCGAAGCTGAAACATCCCGTTTGATATTAAAGTTATCAGCTTTATCAAAGATCAACTCATCTCTGTTTGCTGACCCAAACATAAAAAACACTCTATCCTCCCGGTGAAAATCAACGCCTTTAAACGTGTATTTTTTCTTCACCCTTCTCGGTGACATCCCAATAGGCGATATCCAGCGGCCAAATTCCTCAAAAGCCTTCAGCCAAGAGAATTCACCTCTTCTTACTAATTCTAATTGTTCGGGGTATTTCAATAAAGCCCATGTAGTGCCTGAAATAGCATCTCTTGGTTCATTTTGTCCTCCAGAAATAGCTAGTTTTACATTTGCCCTCAGTTGATCAAAGTTTAAACCCGAAGTTAAATGAACAGAAATTAAAGAGCTATCAGGTTTGTCCTTTAGTGTTGGTAAAATCTCATCAATATGTTTGTCTATCGAGGATGTGCAATCCTTGCAGTTTTCTTCAATTTCTGAATCGCCTTGGTAATTAGCAATACCATCCATCATACCTTGGCTCACTCTATCCATTTCATTCCAAGACATATTAGTAAGCCCCGTCACGACCTTTAAGGCTTCAGCAGAAACTGGCATCGCAAAGTCTTTAACGATATCTGCTTTTCTAAAACTTTCTATCCTATTTAAAATCTCTGAAGTGCTTTTAATGAATTGGCTCCTCCAAGAATCTCGGACAGTTTTCGGCGAGAAACTTGGAAACACCGCCCTACGCTCCAACATATGGGCATGGCCGTCTTTACGCATCATATTTGTTCCCATTAACTTTGACATAAGCCCGTCAGGTTGATGCGACGAAAAGATTTCGATTAACTTCTCGTTTACAAAAATATCGTCTCTAAGAGTAATTAGTGTTGCTCCCAACTGAGGCACATAGGAAATGGGTTGATTTGACCTCATATTTTTTAAATCTGGGTACGGATCAGTATTGAAATCAGGTAGGTCGATATTGTATATAGGCGCGTTGGACATCCATTAATCACCTTATTTCAAATAATATGTTCGC
>Ga0114993_10006837_pt1 | contig 10664 bp, 9 predicted proteins | sample ArcticOcean_MG_C_FD_87042 | JGI IMG/M metagenome (GOLD analysis project Ga0114993, IMG submission 87042) | Marine microbial communities from western Arctic Ocean - ArcticOcean_MG_CB2_150 | ecosystem: Environmental > Aquatic > Marine > Oceanic | place: Arctic Ocean: Canada Basin | collected...
CAGCAAGAACAGGCCGCGCTCATCGAAGAGCTTGTAGGGCTTGTCTCTTGGTTTAGCCTTGCGGATGGCAAGCGCGGTCAGAGGCATGTTGGGGTACCTCCTTCTCGGGAGGTCGCCGTACCCCGGGATGTACCCCAGCTGGCAGCCTGATTTAGTTGGATGTCCGTGAACGTCATAAGACGACAATTAAGCTTGAATCAAGCGCTTGTGCAAGAGCCAAGACCTTATCGGACTTTATGGGATGAAAAAGTGGTGGCCAGGGGCGGAATCGAACCACCGACACGCGGATTTACAGGCAACGTTCCCATCTGGGTTAACGCCGAAGTAATGAATTGCGAACGCATTATTCTGGGCGGCGGAAACCGGTCCAGCAAAATCCTTATGTCGCCGGAGGGTCTCTTACAGGTGCCGAACACCGAGGTCATCGCACACCTCGGCTACCTTGCCTAACCGGTTAATCGCCTCGGAAATTGATGAGGCCTCTCAGCACCAGCGTGTAAATCATCTATCGTATGGATTGCCGCGCTAGGCTCGCAAAGACGAATATACCTGTCATCGCGAGGAGCCACGCGGCGATCCATCATGCACTGTCCCAATACTAGTCGCCCGGATGATAAGTTCGGATCGCCCGCGCCTCGACATCTTTTCGATAGTACGCAACGTCCTTAAAGGCACGATCAGCATAGCGCTGTGATTGGTCGTCGAAATGCGGCGATGTAGGGTCTCCACTCTGTCCACCAGCCAACATGCTTTTCGCCTTCACCTTTTCGCCAAACTCAACTACGGCAACAAAACTGTTGCCTGAGGTTCCGTAAAGCTTCTTCGTACCTGGGTAACGTCGCGCACCAAATGAGGCTAAAGCGCCCCAATTTCCAGACGCCATACCAATCGGTAGCGACGACTCGTTGTCATTAAAAGGTTGCTGAATATCTCCGTTCAACCTTTGGTAGCGGTTAACTTCCCCCCAGGGCGTATCCCACTGACCAAAATCCGCTTCGAGCATCGCCACTGTTGATGCGAAAACCTTGAGCCGTTCCTCATGTGGCGATCCTTCGCCAAAATAATTAAAGCGCTCCAACGTCGTCGCGTTTTCCGGGCGAACACCGTCTTCGTTATACTGGCTACCGTAAAAGTGCGCCAACGTCATCGCGATGGAATCAGCTGAAACGCGGAAATCCCAATCGCGCAGAACGCCGATGGCACTCTCCAGTTCCGGATAAGCATTACCAGACTGGTCATAAGCATCAACCAATCCAGGAATCAATTTCTCGAAACCAGGTAGGTAAGTGTCATAGGCGATATCAAGTAACCCATCCAGAGTCAAATCCGTAACACCGGTGAGCACGCGTACTGCATGCAGCCCCCTGAAATTCTCAGCGTCAGGTGCCATATACACCGGATAGTCTTCTCGTTTTGGACTGAATTCTGCTGCTGCAGTGAACGGCGTAGAGTTTGTATTTTGAATCCAGCCATTGCCCGGGTTCACAATGGTGACAATTTCCTCTACTTCATGCAGTCCCTGCCAATCCGTCTCCGGATTACTACCATCAACCGGTTGCGAATAATCAAAAGTCGAATCGCGACGCGGAACGAAATTACCGTGGTAATACGCAATATTGCCGCTGGAATCTGCATAGACCGTGTTATTCGAAGAATTGGTTCGTATATTCATCATTTCCCAGAACTGTTCGTGATTTTCAAGTTTAGTTCTAGTGAATGATTGTTGTAACGCCCGCACAGGATCCCAATTCAACTTGGTCGCCGTCCATTTTCCATCGATAAGATGTGTGACCGGCCCATGATGCGTGTGGTACATCGGAAAGGTTCGCTCAGACATGCCGTCGCCGTCTTTGTACTTGAGCGTCACCTCTGACACCTCAACGGGTCGATTTTCATCGCCATAGCGGTAAAAGAGATTGCCATTCTCCTCGTACACGTCTTCGACAAAGTCGTCCATGAAATCAAGTCGCGTCGAGGTATGCATCCAACCGGTATCTTCGTTGAAACCCTGATAAACAAAAAACTGGCCCCAGGTCACCGCACCATAGGCGTTTAGCCCTTCTTCGCTAACCACATGAATTTCTCCACGGAAAAAGAATGACGTGTGTGGATTGATCAGGAGCATCGCATCGCCGGATGCCGTGTGTTCGCCCGCTATCGCGAAACCATTGGACCCGCGCGGCTCTTTAAGGAATTCGCCATCAGCGTTTGCTACCTGCAGTTTTTCCGCAGGAGACTCACCCCCGTAGAACGCTCTAATGCCATCTTCGTCCACGGATTCAATATCACCCCCGATCGATCCCTCACTGAAAAACATGGGCATCCACGGCTCAAATTTGGTCAGCAAGCGCGGAGTAACATCAGGGTGGGTTCGCAGGTAGTAATTGATGCCGTCGGCAAAGGCATCACAGAGATCCTTCAGAGGCTGAGGAGCACTTTCGTATGCAGCTTTCGCCTCAGCGACTGTCATATAGAGGCGCGCACGAAGGTCACTATAGAGCGCATCCTCGCCCTCCACTTCCGCTAAACGTCCGGTGGCCCAGATGTAATTTTGTTCAACTCGATTAAAGTCGTCTTCACTTTGGGCGTACAGCATGCCGAAGACCGCATCAGCATCTGTCTTCGCGTAAATGTGGGGTACACCAAAATCGTCTCTGATGATGGTCACGTTCGCTGCACGTGCAGCGAGTCGAGCCGCTTCAGAATCGACTGCATGCTCTGCAGTTGGCTCCACTGCCTGCTCGGTCGTTGGTTCTTTGGCGCAGGCCGAAATCAGAAGCAATGCGACAACGGAAAAACCGATTCGTAATTGAGTACTCGTGAACATGTAGCCCCCTGGAAAAATGAACGAGCAAAGTCGTGTGCCCGCGGACATCGCGTCGGCAGGCAGATGTTGTACACCAAGCGACAGCAGCGGAAAAGGTCTGGCGCTGTTACACGTCTAAGCCACTGATTTTACAAAAACGTTACATTCAGACACGCACAAGACTGCGGTAAGCTGATGGCCTAAAACCATGACGAACACCAAGATTCCAATACTGGTCGTTGAAGATGAAGAGGCCATTCGCGAGGGCCTGATCGACGTACTTGTCTATCACGGCTACGAGGTCGAAAGCGCTGCAACGGGTCCGGAGGGCTTGAAACTCGCGCAAAGCGGCAAGTTCGCGCTAATTTTGCTCGATATCATGCTCCCCGGCATGGATGGTTACGAAATCTGTAACCGCATTCGCGAGGACGATCGGGACCAGCCCATCATCATGCTGACAGCCAAAACCTCTGACGAGGAGATCGTACAAGGCCTGAAGCTCGGCGCGGACGACTATGTCGCTAAACCTTTCTCAATTCAGCAGTTAATCCTACGCATCGAGGCAGTCCTCAGGCGTTCGAAAACGGGCGTCGAGCAGGCCAGAACGATTCAACTCGGTAACTTGAGCATTGATACCGAGAATCTTAGCGGGCAAAACGGCAGCCACGAACTGAGCTTTACGAAGCGCGAAATCGAGTTACTGGCGTATCTCGCTCAACATCCTGACCGGCCAATTCCTAGAGAATAATTACTTTTAAAAGTATGGAGTTACGCTAAGAACCTCGATATCGAGACAAGAACGGTCGACATCCATATTGCGAAGTTACGGCGGAAAATTGAGCTGGATCCTAAAGACCCGCAATTCCTGGTGACCGTACGCGGCGCAGGCTATCGACTGATCTGCGAAAGCTAAGATGCTGCCCGCCACGATTGTCCAAAACTACGCTCAGAAACGGTTACGCAATCTGTTAGTACTGTTGTTCGTGCCCGGCGAGACCTACGAGTTCAAAACTGGATCAGAGCCCTTTATTGGGCTCTGACCCAGTTTATTCAAACGCTGGGCGACTATCGATCATTAGTCGATCCAGCTTTTGCTGCGCTTTGCGTAGATTCTTCAAATCTCGCAATTCCAGCATCTCGCATTCGTCTTTCTGCATCTGCGCGATATTAACCGGGTAATACTTACAGTCATTCGGACGATCGAAATAGATCTGACAGGTATATTTATTTTGACCCTGCACTTTTTCCAGAAACGGACAACTGCTCAACGGCTCACCAGTCTCTGGGCTGACCCAAATTTTTCCGTCTTTGGCGTACGCCGCTATGTCAGGTCGATACGTATCCCACCAATCAATTTCATCTGTCGACGCTGACAAACCACCGTTCGCATAGTTGATGCAACACTTGCCGCATTGATTGCAATCTTTCATTTAGCAGTCCGAGCCAATGCTTCAATTCTCAACATCACTTCATCCCAATTGATGTTGCTAAAAAAGGCATCGATGTATCGAGCGGTCGCCGAACCATAATCCATCTGATAAGAATGCTCGTACATATCCATTACCAGTAACGGAACCGAATCTGCTGGCGAGTGCATATGATCGGCCATCCAGTAGTTTTCCAACACCTGAAAATGACGGTTGTACGCCAACACAACCCAACCGGCGCCACCGCCTAGGCCCGCGCCTATTTTTCGATATTCGGTTTCCCATCGATTGAAATCGCCGAAGGATGCAGCGAGCAACGAACGAACTGATGCAGGCGCCTTGCCATCACCACCCAGATTGTCGAAGTAGTATTCATGCAGTATTACTGAACCTGTTCGCATCAAGTGCTCACGTTTCAGGTCGTTGTATATAAATGCCGGCGTATCTGTTGCGGCCAAGGCCTCGGCTAGTCGCTTGTTCACGGTATTCAGCGCTCGCACCGAACCGCCATAGTTGTTCGCCCAATGTGAATCGATGAGTCGTGCAGAGAGGCCGTCCAATAATGATGATTTAAAAGCGAGCGGCTTAAGTTCATGCTCGACGTGAAACGCATTGATTTGCAAATTCGCCGCACCCATCGCTTGCGATTGAGCTTGCGCCGTCGTCGTACCGAACGCGGTAGCGATGATACCGGCCGAGGAAGTTTTCAACATATTGCGCCGAACTTTATCAATCGTCATCTAACTTACTCCGCGTTAATTGCACGCACCAAGTCTGTATTTTCTGGCGAGGCTTTAAATATGTCCCATTCCAGGTAGTAGCCTTCTGGATCGTAGGCCACGAAAGCACGATAATGGTCTGAATCAGAAATCTCTTCCGAACGCATGGCAATCGCATCGTTGTTCTTGGCGTAGTCATACCAGCCATCGACGTCGGACGTTACTAGCGAAAGAGTCACCGCTTTGGTTTCCGTGTAATTGTGCATTCCCCGTTTCTCATCAACCAGGCCAAAATAGCCGGTAGGCCCGACCGGATAAACTTTCGCCCAACCCTGATCGACGATGAGATCGAAGCCTAGCGTGTCTTCATAGAACCGCTGCATTGCCGCCATGTCTTTGTAGTAAAACCAGACCACCGTTGCCTTAAAACCAAGACCTTCGGGAACGTTCGAATCCGGGCGTGCGTACAAAGTATCGGTTGCATCCAGTACCGGCATTAACCACTCGTTTTCGGGATGTGGGTTGAAGCGCTCAAATTCCAAAAAGTATCCCTCGGGGTCCACTGCGACAAAACCGTGATGGGCGCGACCCGGAACAGTGTTGTATTCGGTTGTCCGCATCTCGACGTCCTGGGTTTGAATGTAATCCCACCATTCGTCCAGCTGATCGGTCACAATCGCAATCGCCGTTGTTTTTGGTTCGTCTGCAGAGTGCATCCCGGACTCATGATCGACTAGTGTAATAAAGGATTTCGGTGCTACTTGCATAATCTTCGCGGTGCCATAGTCCGCCGCAATTCGAAACCCCATGATGTCACTGTAAAATTCAGTCGCCGCATCCAGGTCTTCGTAATAGAAAAAGACATTGCTCGCTGTTGTGCCAAATTCCTCCATCGGGTCTGCTGCGAATCCGTCAGAAACGCAAAACACCCAAAACACCAAAAGCCCGTACAGCCTCATTTCCTATCTCCCATTGCCGATACCTTGTTCCTTGTTGGAACCGCATAGATTATATTCGTTGCCACTCATCTTCACACCTTGCGGTGATCGATATGCTCCGATTCGTCCTGACAGCACAGCTCGCTCTGCTAGCCACCATCTCTCCCGTGAACGCACAACAGGAGGAAAACTTCGATTATTTCGCGACCAATCGCCAAATGATTCGCAACGGCGTACAAGCCGTGTTGATGTGTAACGGCCTTTTTACGTCACACCGTACGCTCGAGCAGGTATTCGACCAGGAGCTCGCGTATTTGACGTCTGATCGCTTCGGCGGCTATGTGGGCAATATCGATGGCGGTGAATACGAAGTACGGACGGACCTACAGGCCGTCGCCATTGGCGGACCGAATTCGGGCATTGTTATTCACGCCGCATTCCGCAAGGGCATTGGCTGCGTCGTGATGGCGCCCGACATGACCTTTGATGACATCGACTCTCTCCCAGAATTAGACCTGCCTTATGTAGACCGCGATGCTAATACCGTTCCCTGGCCGAATGGCGACCTCGTACCAACGCTCGCCCCCTCGCTCAATGTTGACGCCAACGCGCTACAAGCTGCCTCAGACTGGACGTTTGACCGCGATACGCCAGAGCAAGACACACTCAGCCTCATCGTCGTCTATCAGGGCGACATCATTCACGAACGTTATGCGCCGGGCATTAACGAGCAGACACGGACCCGAACGTGGTCTACCGCAAAAAGCATCGCCTCAACATTAATTGGAATGCTGGTGGATAAGGGGCAAATGAGTCTGGACGACCCACTGGGATTTGAGTGGTTGCCTGACATTCGCACCCACGAAGAAGACCCGCGAAACGAAATCACACTGAGACATGCGCTAAATATGTCGACTGGCCTCTACCCCCTAGACAACCAGGGCATGGAATATGTCACTGGATCGGGCATGTCCTATTGGGCGGGTGCGAGTTCAGTCAACGGCGCCAGACAACGTGCGGTCGTCAGAGAGCCCGGAACGTATTGGGATTACGAAAACTACGATACCTTGCTCGCCGTACTCGCCATGAAAAATGCCCTGGGTAGTGATACGGCCTATCAAGAGTACCCACGTCGTGCGTTGCTGGACAAAATTGGCATGCGTAACACCTTGATCAGCGCCGATCGCTTTCACGATTTCATCCTGAGCAGTCAGGTTTACACCAATGCCCGAGACCTCGCGAGATTCGGGCTCCTCTATCTGCAGGGCGGAACATGGAATGGAGAGCAATTGATCTCGAAGGAATGGATCGATTTTGTCACTACGCCAGCGCCCGCCACCGCAGACCGAGGCCAGTTCTACGGCGGCCAATGGTGGCTTGTACCCGACGATCGGACTGACGTGCCTGCGGACGCCTACTCAACCGCAGGAAATCGGGGCCAATACGTGATTGTTGTGCCCTCTCATGACATCGTGATCGTACGCCGCGGCTTGGACTACAAGGGTCAGGGGTTTGATAACTTCGATCTGACGCGTGAAGTTTTGAAGGCGATTAAGCCTAATGAAGGCTTAGCCGCTAATACGTCGCCACTAAGATAATTCGGGCAACACCGGTGAAACTCACGCGAAAACACGGTGTCAGAACTGTGTATGATGCGCCGCTGCGGCCTTTCCGGAAGCCTCTCAGGCCTTGAAATGGAATCTGATCGATGAAAATGAACACTCGAATCTTGACACCACTATTATCTATGTTGGCAACAATAGTTTGTATGTTGCCGCAAAAATCTGAAGCAACAGTTGTTGAATTTCAAACAGTTATGGGGCCCTTTGAAGTTAATCTCTATGATAACGCGACCCCCACAACCGTCGCGAATTTCCTCGACTACGTCAACAATGGCGCCTACACCAGCTCGATCATGCATCGGTCAGTGCCCGGCTTCATTGTCCAGGGTGGCGGATTTACTTTTAACCTGGCCTGGCCCGCAACAGCCGTTCTATCGAATGCTGCAATCACCAACGAACCAGAGTTTTCGAACCTGCGTGGGACGATTGCAATGGCTAAAACCAGCCTGCCAGATAGCGCAACCAACCAGTGGTTTTTCAATTTAGCGGACAACAGCGCCAACCTCGACCTACAAAATGCTGGCTTTACCGCATTCGGCGAAGTTGTGGGCAATGGTATGGACGTCGTGGACGCGATTGCGGCATTGCAGCGGTTTAATTTTGGGTCTCCATTTAACGAACTCCCGCTACGAAGCGATAATGGCGGTGATCCGGATGCGACCAATCTCGTCATCGTCACGGCCGTGACCATCAGCGATCCGATAGTCGATTCTGCCGGTGCTGCCGGATTAAGCCCAACTCCCAATACGCTCATCAATCAGCCGCCACCCGCACCTCCCCCTACTGTTGGCGGCGGTGGCAGTGGTGGTGGCACGCTCGGTGTCCTGACGCTATTTTTGTTGCTGCTCACCAACGTACTGGCGCGAGTCACGCGGCGAAGTTTCGCTTAGACAATGCAGGTGAGATCGTACCCAGCGAGATCGCGTTCCAAGGTTGTCCGCGACTAGGATAGATATTTCGCCACCGTTCAATGCCAAGCCTACTCGCCAAGACATTACTCGTTGCCGGAATTCTGGGGATTCTGAGCACGGCGTGGGCAAGCAATCTTGATGCAATCGAACGATATCTAAGTGGGCTGCAACTCGCTGCCGCTTTTGACGGCATCGTTCTTACTCTTGATGCAGACGAAGTTCGCCACCAGCAAGTATTTGGGTTTTCTGACTACGCGCAGGCGAGACCGATTTCCGCTGACACAACGTATCTGATCGGAAATCTTTCTCAGATCGTTACACGCGCAGCGATCGGTCGACTAATCGAAGCTGACAAACTCTCACTGCAATCTCGGCTCGCCGACTTTCTCCCTGAGTTTCCAGCTGCACGTCGCATCACGATATTGCACCTGCTTGAGCACACCTCCGGTGTCCTCGATACGCAGGGACTGACATGGTTCGACACGTCAAAACCGATGTCCCTGAACACTATAATCGACGGGCTGTCTTCCGAACCGCTACGATTCAAACCCGGCGTACGAAAGCTGACCTCAAACGGTGGTTATGCGCTGCTGGCCAGAATCATTGAAATTGCGAGCAAGCAAAGTTACACGGATTACATCAAAAGCGAGTTTACCGACAACGGATATCCTTCACTGGCACATGCAAACATTGCCAAGGCAAATGAAAACACTGTATTGCGTTACCTGCCAGGTCATCGATTTGGCGAACGAACGCTTGCCAGCCCGTATTGCGCAGAGAACCTGATTGGCAGCGGCTCGCTACGTGCAAATGCGGCCGACCTGACGAAACTTATCAAGAGCGCCTACTCCGGCGACCTACTCTCAGAATCACTAAGCAGCACCCTCTTCCCGTCGCCCACCGATGGCGTTCTGGAACTTTCATCAGGAAGCACTGATGTGTTCGCGCATGTGTCCATTGACCTAAACAGCGAACAAACCATTACCGTTATTTCATCGAATGCGGCGCAACCAGCGAATTTGGCAGTAAACGTCATGGCGCTTTACGAAGGTGAGAACATTGTGAGTCGACCTGTCTCATTGGCAACGAAAAGAGTGCCCTCGACAGAGCTGGAAATGTATGTCGGTCGTTACAAATCGCAAAACGCTGAAATTGGAATTCAGTTAGACAAAGACAAGGAAGTGCCACTGTTCGTACAAGGACAACTAGAGACTACCTTTAGCCTGACAGCAGAGGGCGAGTACTATTTGCCTTACTACGACTGGCTGTGCCGCTTCTCGGCCTACAATACGGAATTCGAATGCGGAGAAAGAAGCGGCATGAAAACCGCGCCAATTTTGTTTGAGCGAATGTAGATGAACCAAAATTGAGATGGGTGATCAATAGGTCAGAAACGGGCACCGCGGACTAGAACCGCCAGCAAATTACTCGCAGACGGCTGGTTCTGGCCGAGGCGAGGCTATAACAACAACGATGTCGTTCTTCGACGAACTCAAGCGGCGCAACGTCGTCAAGATGACGCTACTCTACGCGGTCGCTTCCTGGTTAATTCTGCAGGTCGCGGATTTATCGGTGTCACTTCTCGAGCTGCCCCATTGGATCGGTAAGACGATCTCCCTGCTCCTGGCCCTCGGTTTCCCGTTCGTTCTGATTTTCTCCTGGGTCTACGAGATGACCCCGGAAGGCTTGAGAAGAGAGACCAATATCGACAGCGGCCAGTCGATCAAGCCCGAAATCGGGCACAAAATGAATGTCCTGATTGTTGTCATGCTGGCACTGGCCATTAGTGGGCTGATCGCCGATCGACTGATGCCCGAGACCATGGTGCAGAAAGCGAAGACGAATGATGGCGAGGCCGCGGTGCAGCCGGATATCGCGATATCCGCCCCGAACCGTTCCATCGCCGTACTGCCTTTTGTCAACATGAGCTCCGATGCTGAGCAGGACTATTTCTCTGACGGTCTAGCGGAGGAATTGCTCAATTTGCTCGCCAAAGTACCGGAGTTGCGCGTGGCAGCCCGAACTTCTTCTTTTTCGCTTCAGGGAAGGGATCTGCAGATAGCGGAGATCGGCCGGATTTTGAATGTATCTAGTGTGCTGGAGGGATCCGTACGCAAGTCCGGCAATGAGGTTCGAATCACCACGCAGCTGATCCATGCCGAAGACGGCTATCACATATGGTCTGAGACCTATGATCGCAGACTGGAAGATATCTTCGCGATACAGGATGAGATTGCTGCC